>WNGJ01023175.1_pt1 | contig 12831 bp, 8 predicted proteins | sample 5400611 | NCBI WGS metagenome assembly WNGJ01 (sample SAMN13153375, study PRJNA577476) | soil metagenome | isolation source: 40 cm soil or saprolite under Garry oak tree replicate 1 | place: USA:California | collected 2016-06-15
TCACCCAGGGAGACCTGATTACGGCACGCTCACTAGCCGAAAAGAGTGTAGTGCTCTACAGAGAAATGGGACACCGGCATGGTACTGCCAATGCGCTTGCCCTTTTAGGGAAGGTGTTTGCGAGCGAGGGTGATTATGCAGCAGCGCAAACTCTATACGAGCAGCGCCTGGCGATCTCGTGTGAGTTGGGCGAAAAATGGGTGGCCACCGTATTCCTGATGGAATTGGGGAAAGTTGTCGCGGCACAGCGACAGCTCACGTGGGCAGCACAGCTGTGGGGAGCAGCAGAAGCCTTACGTGGCGCTTTTACTGTACCCATCCCGCTGTTCGAGCGGGCTGACTATGAGCGCACGCTCTCGGCTGCTCGTGTACACCTGGGAGAGCAGGCCTTCGCCGCCGCGTCGGCCCAGGGACGAGCTATGACGCCGGAGCAGGCACTGGCTGCCAGGGGACAAAAGCCAGCCCCACCCCCGTCCACTACCATGACTCCATCGACAACCTATCCGGCTGGACTGACGGCACGAGAGGTGGAGGTGCTGCGCCTGCTGGCAGGCGGCCTGACCGACCTCCAGATCGCCGAAAAGCTGGTACTCAGCCCCCATACCGTTCATGCCCATATCAGCTCCATCTACAGCAAGCTCAGCATTACCTCACGCAGTGCAGCCACTCGCTATGCCATTGAGCACCACTTCACATAAGAAGGATGTGCCACGACATCCTCGACAGTTACCGGGCGAGCAATATGACGTCTGCGATGAGCACAAGCACTGCCAGTGCTGAAGTTGCCAGCCCGCCCAGCCTCGTCTGGCGCGCTTCGGCGCGCAGACGCAGAAGGCCTTGTCGCCCCAGGATGTAGGCCGCCAGCGACGCCACGAAGAAGGCGCCGCCCGCCGGCCCGTGACCCAGGACGGCAACCAGCACCCCCAGTCCCAGGCTTAAGGCGAGCACCGACTCCAGCAGTTGTGTGGGGATACGGCGGCCCCCCACGCGTTGATCGGAGGACCACACTCCCCAGTGGGACGCAGTAAGCGGCCCTCCGCAGCAGCCGGCAAAGAAGCATCCCACCCTGCCCACAGCCATTCCGATCAGCAGACCCGGAGCCGTCACGTCGAGAAAGACTCCGGCCGGCACGTGAAGCACCGCGAGCAGGATCGCAGCCGCCAGGGGGGCGCTGGCGATGAACCCCTGGATGCACCATCCTTCTAAGCGGTGCTCGCGGCGGTGCAGGACGATGAACCACACCTTTGCACCGACGATGCCGACCACGATTGCAACCAGTGATACCGTCCACACCGGGCCGAGCGCAAGATGGTCAGCGGAAATCACCAGACCCTGGAGCGCCAGCGCGACAATCATGCCGAGCGTCACCATCGCTCCCCAGATGCCGGGAAGGATCCCCGGCACGCGGGCGAAGGGGGCCAGGCAGGTTCTCACAGGTTCGGCCGACCCCACTGACGGTGCCCAACTGCGCCAAAGCCGAGCGGCTGGTCCGCCGCGCCCAGCCACAGGGGTCACGTTGTCTGGCTCCCTCGACCCACGTGCCGGGTGAGCGGACCCCAGCATGCGCGCTGTCACAGCCCACGAGCCCGCATTGATGCCGCGGACACGGGCCGTGAGTGAGATCGGGCCACTCCCGGGGACAACTTCCTGGATCGTCTCGTCGTGGACGAAGCGGTCGCCAGGCGAGAGTGGTCCCTTCACATCGAGGCGACGCCCGGAAAACCTGACCGTGACAGGATAAGGCCCCGGATGCAGGGCAGGATCGAACCAGTACGTCACCGCCAGTATCTCCTGCGTCGCACTCTCCTGCAAGGCCGTGAACCCACCACCCGTGAGGGGCTCTTTGTCCGGTTGGGCGACATCCATTCGCGGCGCCGCATCTCCCGCTGGAGGCCGAGGTACCACAGATCTACGTGTCATGCTCATCATCTCCCCGCACGAGGTAACTTCTAGACACAATTACCTGGCTGGTGGAAGCGCTGTCGTTTCGCGAATGTTCCCGCGGCACAGGCGACCAGGAAGCTCAGTCCTGATCCCCTGGCAGTGACCGGCCCTTCCCAGCAGGCGTTACCGACTTTGGCGCCGCTGCACGAACTGGCTCACCACCAGAACCACACTGGCGGCAGCCAGGAACAGCCCCGTGTCAATCGAACCGCCGAAGGCAATGGTAGGGACGAACCACGGCCTGGGGAGCCCATCCAGGAAGAAGTAGCTGACACCGAGCAGCCCCGCGCCAAGAGCGGCAAGTGGCGCCAATCTCTCCAGGAGCCGGGCGCCGTACATGAACAGCCTCGCGCTCGTGCCCCTGAGGTAGCGCCCTGCCAGCGGAAGAAGCAGCGCCACCAGGCCGGCGCTCAGCAGCCCCAGACCGGCGAGGGTCTCGCCCGACTCAATGAGGTAGCCGAAGAGCACGGCATTGGGTGCCACAAGTACCTGCAAGATGGCGGCGAAGAAGCCGACCAGGTGGCCACCATTGACTAACGTATTAAGCAGCCCACCCAGCTGGGCAGGGAAGGAACCGAGCAGGATCTTATCTCCACCGGCCAGCAGCCACTCGTAGCCGAGCAGGAGCTGGAAGCCGGCCAGCGCAATGTTGGGAGTTCGGGTGCCAGTGGCCCTGCTCTCCTGTGGCGCAGGGCGTCCTGGAAGCTGTATAGGAGGTCTTTGCTGAACCTCTGGTGGAGCGAGTCGCGCCTCGAGGTGAGAATCAGGTTGAGTGATCATAGTTATCTTTTGTCTCCTGTAGGAAGCCTGCCCATTGTCTGCACTGTACTGTAGCAGGCTCTCTATTGTGTATGGTGTTGCGCCTGTATCGTTTGGAATGTCAGGGAGATGGCGCTCTGGGTCTCCCTGGCTTGAGGTACTATGCTGCTTTCCTTTAAGGTAAGGGTTTCAGCGAACGAGCGAGAGTCCTCAAAGCTTTCGCTCAAGAAGGCTGCTCGCTACTGGCCTCAACAGAAGATATACCTCATGAGCCGCGGGAGCGCATCGACAGATTCGTCTAATTCCTTCCCCACCTTACTCTGGGAACCCCCTAGACAGAAGTATCTAGAGCGCCGGTCAAGAAATCAAGCTGCGGCTTCCCCCAGAGAGCCCATGGAGCTCCACGCATTCCCAGTCCTTCGCAGGAAGGAGTGTTAATACCCGTTACCGTACCCACCACTCGTCGATCCGCCGCCTTGCACAGACAAACTGGGTGTGGACACGAACCACTTGCCGAGAAGACCTTCACCATTGGTCTGACCAGGAGCAGTGTCGCCTGAGAAGGTGTAGAGCGGATGACCGTTATACTCCACCTGCCTCCCGTTTGCATCCATTTGGACGCTCAGTTTCCCGGCGAGGGTAGTCGAACTGGTGGGTCCACCTGAACCGGTGAAGACCAGCGGAGGCCACGTCTGAGCACAGGCGCCAGAGCAGGCTGACTGCGTTGCTGAATCAGGGGTGAAGTAGTACAGGGTCATCCCTTGTGCATTGGTCAGCACCGTCTCCGACTGACCTTTGACGGTGACGGTTGCCGTTTGGATCACGGCGGAGGAACCGCTGCCGCCAGTCGCTGGAGTGGCGGTTGCAGGTGGATTGCTCCCGCCACTGCCATAAGGGCCACCCCCGGTAGTGGTGCCGCAGGCGGCGATAAACATGGCTAGAAAGAGGCCAAGCGTGATCACGAAAGAGCGTTTAAGAATCATTGTATGTTCTCCCTACATGTATCTGCTATTTGGAGCAAGAGTCTGCTCTCTAAAGAGCGTTCTGATCAGAACACTTTTCACAAGGTTACAAAGGTATACCTCTTGTTGGAGGGTGAGGACAGTCGGTAGGGTTTGGGGCCACTCCCCAACTGATGCACCTCGCCCTCTCTCGTCCTAGTCTAAGGAGGAAGCGCCATGAAAGCGCCATGAGCAGCGCCATGAAGTGCTTCCTTCTGAAGCCACCTTTCTGCCATTGAAGATCTTTCGTAAAGCACTGCTTGTTTGTTGACCTTGCACGATCCTGCATGGTACTCTACCTTCAGAGAGAGGGGTCAGGACGCAGTGAACAAGGGCACTTTCTCTTGGTTCTCAGAAAGCTGGCTCACTCGGCAGCAAGACAGCAACGCAGCTCAGCAGATGCTGCTCCGCGTTTGACTAACTGTTCGTCACGTCCGTTGTCCTATTAGGAAGAGGACATACCATGAGTGTGTTACGCCTCAACGTGCTCGGCCCGCCCGAAGTGTATCATGACGGCAGCCGCCTCACGTTTGCCTTGCGCAAGGCGCAGGCCTTGCTGCTCTACCTGGCGGTCGAAGGGGGTATGCACCCTCGCAGCAAACTCGCGGCCTTGCTGTGGCCTGACAGTGAGCCCCATGCTGCGCGCACCGCCTTGCGCAACGCCCTGACGCTGCTGCGCAGCCTGCTCGCCACCCCTGACGCCTCTGCTTCCCCGCACAGCCATCTGCTCAGTCAGCAGGATCTCCTCGGCCTGGACCCGCATGCCCCCTTTGAACTGGACCTCGACGTCGTGCAGCAGGCCTATCACCAGGCCCAGCGGCTCTCCACGTTTCCCTCCCAGGAGCCCCGTGCTGCCCTGGTCACTCAGGTGCAGCAGGCGCTCGCCCTGGTGCGCGGTCCCTTCCTCGAGGGCTTCTGGCTGCGCGAGGAAACCGGCTTTGACGAATGGGTCCGGCAGCAGCAGCAGCAGTGGCAGGTGCGCCTGCCACTGCTGCTGGATCGGCTCTCCTCCTGGCAGGAGAGCGGCGGGGAGCTGGAGCCGGCACGCGCCACGCTCACGCGCTGGCTGGCCCTCGACCCGCTCTCGGAGGAGGCCTCCCGCCGCCTGATGCGGATGAACCTGGCACTGGGCGATGCGAGCGCCGCCTTGCAGGTCTACGCCACCCTCCGGGCGCACCTGGCCGAGGAGTTGCGCGTCCAGCCCTCGGCGGAGACCGTGGCCCTGGCGGACCAGATTCGCGCCAGCGCGGCGGCCAGCCGAGGGAGCACCCCTGCCCGTCGCGCGGCCGTGGAGAGCAGGCCACCTAGCGAGCTGACCGCGCCGCTGGTGGGACGGGCCGCCGCCTTCAGCCAGCTCGTCGCGAGCTTTCAGCAGGCGCAGCGGGGCCAGCCGCAGGCCGTGCTGCTGGTGGGGGAGGCGGGTATCGGCAAAACGCGGCTGGCCAGCGAGTTTGTGGCCTGGGCCCGGGCCCAGGGAGCTGAGGTGCTCAGCGGGCAAGCCTTCGAGATGGGGGGACGACTGCCCTATCAGCCGCTGGTCGAAGCCCTGCGGCCGCGGCTGGAGGCGGAAAACGCGCCGGAGGACCTGCTCGACGACGTGTGGCTGACCGAACTGGCGCGCCTGCTGCCGGAGCTGCGGGGACGCTACCCCGATCTGCCGGTCCCCACCCAGGATGAGCTGAGCGCCAAGATGCGGCTGTTTGAAGCGGTGGCGCGTCTGGTGGACGCCCTGGCCAAGCCTGCGCCGCTGGTGCTGCTGCTGGATGATCTACACTGGGTTGATGGGGCCTCCCTCGACCTGCTGCGCTACCTGGGCCGACACTGGAAAGGGCATGGCAGCCCGGTGCTGCTGCTTTGCACGCTGCGCCGTGAAGGACTGGAGCCCAGGTCGCAGCTGGCCGATCTGGGCCGTGACCTGCCGATCAGTCAGGTGGCCTTGCAGATGCTGAGCCAGGCGCAGACCTTCCAGCTGCTTGAGGCCCTCATCGGGGAGCAGGAGGAGAGCACAAGCAGTGGAGGGGAGCCGCGTGAGCATAGCCCTGTTCGCCCCTCGAGCGCCGGGCCAGAGGCCCACCCCTGGCCGGAACAGGAGAGGCCGCTGGTCAGGCTGGGCCATGTCCTGTTTGCGCAGACGGGGGGGCAGCCGTTGTACCTGTTGGAGACGCTCAAGCTGTGGCGGGAACGGCAGTGGCTGCTGCCAAAGCTGGGTGCCGATGGCAGCTGGAAGCTGGAGCCGACCCAGGACCTGGCCGCGGCCCTCAGCCAGGACCAGCCCCGGCGCAAGCTGGTCCCGCCCTCGGTGCGCGAGCTGATCCAGGGGCGCCTGGCCAAGCTCACCCAGCTAGCGCGCCAGTTGGTGAGGGCCAGCGCCGTGCTGGGGACCCAGGCGAGCGCGAAGCTGCTGTGGCAGGTAGCCGAGGTCGAGGTGCAGACAGGCGTCGAGGCCTTGGAGGAGGCCATCGGCAGTGGCATGCTGCGCGAGGTGGTCTACACCGAGCTTGGCGCAGCGCGGCGGCAGGTCTTGCACCAACGCGCTTTGGTGTGCTTGCAGACAGAGGGAACAGCCGCCGCCGAACTGGCGTACCATGCGAGGGCTTCAGGAGAGACCGAGGCCGCCTATGGCTACAGCGTACAGGCCGGGATGGAGGCGGTGGCCGTCTTCGCCGTCGCAGACGCCATCGGGTACTACGAACAGGCGCGCGCCTGGCTCCAGGAGCGCCAAGGGAGACAGAGCAGGCTTGCGGCCTCGGAGGTCGAACGTCTCTATGTCCATCTGGGGCAGGCCTATGTCTTCCAGAACGACTGGGAGCAGGCCCAGGAGGCCTATGAAGAGCTGCTCGCCTATGCCAAGCAGCACCAGCTGGCCGCGCTGGCCAGCATGACCCTCAACCGTCTGGCGATCCTGGCGATCCAACAGTCCAACGGCAAGCCAACGGTGCGAGCGCTGCTGGACGAAGCCTGGCACATAGCCGAGGGGAGTCACGATCTCCTTACGGCATGGAGAACTTGCGCTCTCCCTGGCACGAGCACGACACGACCAGGAACTGGAGGCCAGATGTCTCTACATACTTGGAGTGATCTCTCTCTATAGAGGAGACGTTGAGGGGACTACGCACTATGTAGAAACGTCCCTGGCGCTGTATGCAACAATTCGCACCGAGCCGACCTTTTCGGGGGAGCTTTCACTTCCACACTTTGTAAGTGGCGCTCCGCTCACCCAAGCCTTGACGCATCGTACGTCAGAAGCCTGGTGCTGGGGACTTTTGGCTCTGACGCAAGTGTATGCTGGGCAGGTGCTGGGCAGCATACACAGTGGCCGCAGGGCGCTCGCGCTCTCTACAGAGAGCAAGAACGGTTGGGCACAAGTCCTCAGTACGGCCTACCTCACATATGGATTGCTGGACGCGGGAGCCTTTGAAGAGGCGCTCGAGCTCATGCAAGCCGCCATGGCGTTGGCGCGGACCCTGCCTCCAATGTTAAGCTTCCAGCGCCTTCTTACTGCCCTGGGCATGACGTATCACGCCGTGCAGCAGTGGGAAGAGGCGCGCAGCACGCTCGAAGAGGCAGAAGCTGTGGCTGAGACGTTAGACCTCGCACGATTGCGGGTGGTCACCCTGTCGCAGCTGTGCATGAACTGTGCCCTGACAGGAGAGTGGGAACAGGCCCACACCTATGCCGTGCAGGCCATGGCCCTCCGCGAGAGCATTGATCGGGCTATGATCCCGCTGGATTTCTCCTTTCATTATGAAACGGAAGCCCTACTGCGAGGTGGGGATGAGAGGCAAGCGCGAGTAGAAGTGCAGCGACTGGGGGAACGTCTAGGGTCCAATCGGCGCTTCCGCCTGCCCTACCTACGCTCGGAGGCGTTGCTTTCAGCGTGGGATGGAGAGAGCGAGCAGGCCATCGGCCACTTGCGCGAGGCAGCATGGCTGGCCGCAGACCTGGGCTTGCCGGGCGAACGCTGGCAGATCCAGGCGGCGTTGGGAAGCTTGTATGAGGCAGCCGGCGATCCTGTGCAAGCGCGCACGGCATTTGGTGAGGCAGCGACCATCATCGGGGGGCTAGCCGAGGGCATCAAGGATGAGGCACTGCGTTCGCGCTTTCTGGCTGGGCCACCGATCCAGCAGGTTGTGCAGCAAGCCCACCGTCTCGCCAACCAGGTCCCGCAAGACCAGGCAGAGCCGAGCGGGGCACCCAGGCGCGTGGTGCTGCAGACTGATGAGTCATGGGAGGCCTCATGAGCCTACAGGGTGCACAAAGGACGTCCGGTGAGACGATCTGTATGGTTTTCGATCGTCATGGCCGCGGAAATTTCCTCCCATCGTAATCGAGCAAACAAGCAGCGATAAACAGACAAGCGGTAGACTTCAAGCGGAAAGGAGAACCGTGCTCTACCCAAGGAGTGTGCTCAATGCAAAACGAACAATGGATAGCAGATCGAGCACTCCCAAGCAGCCTGATTACTTGACCGGTGCTCTAGCCCTCCTTGCAGGCTGCCTGAGCGAGGCTAGATGCGGCAGCACCGGCCTCCTCTCTTGGGGACAGGGGCAGCATTCTGAATAGAGAGATGTTGCCATTGGAGGCCTTTTGCTTTTGGGAAGCGTGGGGAGGAAAGCTAGGTAATTCGGAGGCTTCTGGAGCCATGGGGGGAAGAAATTACACAGTTCTGTCGATGTGCTCTTGCTGCCAATGAGGTATATCTTCTGTTGAGGCCAGTAGCAAGAGATCTTCTCTGGTTACATCATAACAAGCTGAAAACAAGAGGATAAACCTATGAGCAAGCACGACGACCACGCACAACCAACGAAAGACAAAGTGCAGGTGGGCAACCTGGCCCCGGACTTTACGCTCCCCAACCAATGGGGCATACCTGTAAGTCTCGGGGATTTTCTCGGCAAGAAGCATATTGTGCTGTTTTTCTATCCAAGGGATCACACCGCTGTCTGTACTGAAGAGGCATGCGCCTTTCGGGACAGCTACGAGGCCTTCAAGGCTCTTGAAGCGGAAGTCATCGGGATCAGCTCGGACTCAGTCGAATCGCACCAGCAGTTCGCCAGAGAGCACCAGCTCCCTTTCATTCTATTGAGCGACGTGGATGGAGTGATCAGAAAGCGCTACGGTGTACCTACGGCTTTCGGGCTACCTGGGCGCGTGACGTACATCATCGATGGACAGGGCATTGTCCATCACATCTTTTTCTCACAATTCACCTCGGAAAAACACGTTACTCAAGCCCTCCAAACACTGCAATTGTTGCGTAGAGGGCAATAATCAGCTCTTTGCCAGCACCCTCAACGTGATCAATCCAGCCAAACCAAAGTAGTGGTATCCCCTCGAATGAAATGAGACGGAAGAGAGGGTGGGAAAGGGTTTCAAGCAAATCGCAAAGTTGAAATTCTGCTCTCAGTAGAGTATAGTAAGTGCGGAGGAGGTGCGAGTATTGAACGTTCGGCTCCCTAACCTGCCTGCACAGCTCTCACCGCTGATCGGACGCGAACACGAGATACAAGCACTGTGTACGCTCCTGCGACGGGCAGAGGTGCGCCTCGTCACCCTCACAGGTATAGGCGGTGTCGGTAAAACGCGCCTGGGGCTCGAGGTGGCGACTCACCTGCTCGGTGACTTTCCTGACGGCGTCTGCTTCGTCCCGCTGGCTCCCATTAGCGATCCTGACCTGGTCATTGCTACCATCGCCCAAACACTTGGAATCCAGGAAGCCGGAGAGCAACCATTATTGGATCTTCTGCAAGCCCATTTGCGAGACAAGCGCCTGCTGCTGCTACTTGACAACTTCGAGCAGGTGCTGGCAGCGGCACCAGGGCTTGCGGACCTGCTGTCCGGCTGTCCTCAGCTTAAGATCCTGGTGACCAGTCGTGCTGTACTGCACCTCCATGGTGAACACGAGTTTTCCGTCCCACCACTGGCGCTGCCCGACCTCATCCACCTTCCAGAGCGTGAAGCCCTCTCACAGTATGCGGCAGTGGCCCTCTTCCTGCAATGTGCGCAGGCTGCCAGGCCCAACTTCCAGCTGACTCCCGCCAACACCCGTGTCATCGCTGAGATCTGTGTGCGCCTGGATGGGCTGCCTCTCGCCATAGAACTGGCAGCCGCACGCATCAAACTCCTCCCCCCACAGGCACTCCTGACACGCCTGGAATATCGCTTGCAGGTACTGACGAGTGGAGCACGCGATGCCCCCGTACGGCAGCAAACCCTGCGCAACACGTTGGCGTGGAGCTATGATCTGCTCGATGCAAGGGAGCAGTGGCTCTTCCGGCGGCTCTCCGTCTTTGTCGGCAACTGCACATTGGAAGCGGTGGAGGGTCTCTCTACAGCGCTCGGCGAGAAGCCAGCAGACGTGCTGGACGGAGTGGCCTCACTCATGGACAAGAGCTTGTTGCGCCAGGTAGAGCAAGAAGGACAGGAGCCGCGCCTGCTGATGCTGGCGACCATCCGCGAGTATGCGCTAGAGGCCCTCGCCGCTAGTGGGGAGATGGAGAGCACCCGGAGAGCTCATGCTGCGTACTACCTGGCATTGGCCGAGCAAGCGGAGCTAGAACTGGGGGGGCCACAGCAAGGTGCGTGGTTGGACCGCTTAGAGCGGGAACATGACAACCTGCGAGCGGCGCTCTCGTGGTCGCTAGAACAAGCAGGAGATGAGGAGGCCGGGCAGCGCCAGGAGATAGCCTTGCGGTTCGGTGGGGCACTGTGGAAGTTCTGGTGGACACTTGGTCACTGGAGTGAAGGGCGAACTTTCCTGCAGCGGGCGCTGGCGGCAAGTGAGGGTAGCGAGGCTTCATCTATTGATGCAAAGGCGCTCTACGCTGCTGCACAACTGGCCTTCGTTCAGAGCGACAATGAGCGGGCAGAGGCACAGTCTGAGGAGAGCCTGGCCTTGTTCCGGGAACTCGAAGACCAACGAGGTATCGCGCTCTCCCTCTCTACGCTGGGGAACGTCGCCTGGGTGAGAGGCGACACAGCAAGAGCACATTCCCTGCTCGAGGAGGCTGTGGCGCTCTTCAGAGAGGTGGACGACAAGGAGTTTGCTGCCTACTCGCTCTTCTCCCTGGGATTGTTGGCCAGCAGCCAGGGTGAGTACGCCAGGGCGTGCGCCTTGTACGAAGAGGGCCAGGCCCTCTTCAGGGAGATAGACCACAAGAAGGGGATCGCTCACTTACTCTCGCAATTGGCGCAGGCGCTCTTTCTTTCCCAGGGCGATCAGGCGAGAGTGCGCTCCCTGCTCGAGGAATGCCTGGCGCTCTCCAGGGAGTTAGGCTTCAAGGAAGGGATTGCGGCAGCGAGATACCTCTTTGGGCAGTTGGCTCTTGGTCAGGGTGACCTTGCCATAGCACACTCAGAGTTGGAGGAGAGTGTCGCGCTCTACAAGCAGATGGGGCACCGGCATGGCACGGCCGAGTCGCTTGCTGCTTTAGGGAAGGTCGTTGCTGCACAAAGCGACTACCCAGCAGCACGAATGCTCTATGAGGAGAGCCTGACAATCTCTGGAGAGTTGGGTGAGAAGTGGGTGATTGCCATGGGCCTGGTGGGATTGGGGGAAGTCGTTGCAGCCCAGCGACAGTTAGCATGGGCGGCACAGCTCTGGGGAGCAGCAGACACTCTCAGGGACGCGATTGGCGTCCCTATCCCGCCCGTCGAACTCGCTGACTATGAGCGCACGCTCTCGGCTGCGCGTGTGCACCTGGGAGAGCGAGCCTTCGCTGCCGCCTGGTCCCAGGGACGAGCCATGACCCCGGGGCAGGCACTCGCTGCACAGGGGCAAAAGCCAGCTCCGACCCAGTCCACCACCCTGACTCCATCGCCCACCTATCCGGCTGGACTGACGGCACGCGAGGTGGAGGTGCTACGCCTGCTGGCTGGGGGCTTGACCGACCTCCAGATCGCTGAAAAGCTGGTGCTCAGTCCCCGCACTGTCCATGCCCATATCAGCTCCATCTACAGCAAGCTGGGCGTTACCTCACGCAGTGCGGCCACCCGCTATGCCATTGAGCACCATCTTGGCTGACACGGGCGACCGTTGAACAGATCTTCGGCATCGCTAGCAACGAACCCAGGAAGCCAGCACACGCGGAGGAGTTCTAATACCCGTAACCCCCACTCGTCGATCCGCCACCTTGTACAGCCAGATTGGGTGTGGCCACGAACCACATTCCGAAAAGGCCCTCTCCATTGGTCTGACCGCGGGCAGTGTCCCCTGAGAAGGTATAGAGTGGATGTCCGTTATACTCGACCTGACTCCCATTTGCATCCATTTGTACGCTCAGTTTCCCAGCCAGGGAAGTCGCACTGCTGGGTACACCTGAACTTGTGAAGAGCAACGGAGGCCACATCTGAGCACAGCTGCTAGAGCAGGCTGCCTGCGTCGCTGAGTCACCGGTGAAGTAGTACAGGGTCTTGCCTGTGGCATCGGTCAGCAGCGTCTCCGACTTACCCTTGACGCTGGCGGATGCCGTTTGAATCACGACGGAGGACTGGCGGCCGCCAGTCGTGGGAGTGGGATTAGGGCTGCCGCCGCCATAAAGGCCACCCCCGCTCGTTGTGCTGCCGCAGGCTGCCAGAAACAGTGCTATGAAGAAGCTAAGAGCGATCACTAAAGAGCGTTTAAGAATCATGGTATGTTCTCCCTCAATGTATTAACTATTCGGAGCAAGAGTCTCCTCGCTGATGAGCGGTCTAATCAGAACGCTCTTCCTTAGGTTACATTCGCAGCAGGTTACACCCTTTCGCTTTTGGGAAGCCTGAGTAGGCAGTGAGGCTCAAGCTCAACAGTCAGTGGTACCAGGGTGAAACGTTGTAACCTCCGGCGTATCTAGTCGTGAAAGAACGCTGAGTCGTAGCGTTCTTCAGGAGAAGCCCCTGGTAGCAGATCGCAAAATCGCTCCAACCAGCCATTTTGCTACTGGTTACCACTTTGACAAAATAGGAGAAACAAACACCATGAAAAAACTCATAGCCATCTTCGTAGCACTGAGCCTGTTCACCATCCTGACTGCAGCGTCGTGTGGCGGTTCCGGTGGCACCTCGGGCACCGGGGGCAACGCAGGTACCAGTGTTCACATGGGCGATACAACCTTCCTTCAACCGTCGGTCACGATCAGTAAGGGCAGCA
>WNGJ01005981.1_pt1 | contig 12830 bp, 16 predicted proteins | sample 5400611 | NCBI WGS metagenome assembly WNGJ01 (sample SAMN13153375, study PRJNA577476) | soil metagenome | isolation source: 40 cm soil or saprolite under Garry oak tree replicate 1 | place: USA:California | collected 2016-06-15
CTTCTGACAAAGGTTGTCCCTTCGTTATGAAGACAGGCCTTCACGAGGTTTTGCCTCCGTCAAGAGTATATACCTCTCCTCAAAAAAGGCAAGGCACAGAAGGAAAAGAAAATATCATATTAGAGAGGGTTCAAGTCCCTCCACCGGCATGACCCGTCTTTCTACGTCTACCAACGTCTTCCACCCGCTCCAGAAGCCAATCGAATGTCCACTGCCATCCATTAAAATCCACGGCTGTCTACCAGTTTTGCTGTCAAAGATAACTGAAAGAATACAAGGTGCGGGCTGTTTCCGGGGGCCTACAAACAAAGAAAAAGAGCCGCAATCTTTGTTGGTTGCGACTCTTTCTATTTTCGCGTATAACTCATCGCTTCATAGCAGGAACGATCGCTGAGGATGATTACAAAGACAATGAGGGAGTAGAATATGGAAAGAAGGTTCGTGACAGCCTGCTTGGAAGGCAGATAGTCGCAGGATCGCCGATCGCTTCCTGTAAAATGGCTCTGGGAGTGCATTCATACGATTCGATCGCGATCCACGCACATCTGAGGCAGATAGTCGCCCGCATTTTGAGGCAGATGGTCAACCATCCAGGAACGCAGCACCCTCCTTCTCCTATGCTCTCTGAAATGTCTTGAACATCTTTCTGATGGCAAAGTGAAGACCACCAGAGCACGAGGACGGAGACACCTTCGATAGAAGAGGGCGGGCAGCGTCACGGTCGTTTGAGACCGGCTTCAACGAGCGCTCGTTCGAGCAGGTCTCGCACTCCCAGCACATCAGCCCACTGCGCCAGGTAGGGAACATCAAGGGCTGCGCCCTGCTGCTTGATGATCCCGAGAATATCATTCCACTGCCGTGCGGAGGAGCGCCCTCCCATCTCAAACCACTCCAGTTTGGTCAGTACCGCGTCCTCTGCCGAGGCCACCCTCACCGATCGTGTTCCTGCTTCCAGAATGTGCGTCTGGGCACGACGTGCTTCTTCTCTCGTAAAGGCCCGCCGTTTGAGCGGGATCAGATCCACTTTGAGCATGGTGTTGAGGTGGATCACATTGTAGGGCAGGCCACGTCGAACCGCGTCTTGCCAAGCCTGCTCATCGACGTAGTAGTCACTCTGGAGGGCCTGTACGAGGGAGCGGACCTGGTGAGACCCGATATCGGCGATCACATCGACATCCTGGGTGCGCCGAGCCAGACCGTGGAGCGAGCTGGAAACCGAGCCCCCGATGTAGTACGTGATGCCAAGCCGCTCGAACGCCTCGATGAGGGGAGTGAGCGCCTCCATGACCTCATGATACAGCGACATCAACGGCCTCTTCCTTCCTCTCCTCTCTTGCTCTCGGCTGTTGCCCTCAGCTGCCAGAGGGTCGGCATACTGAGGCGGTTTCCGATGCTCGCACCCGCTTGCTGCTGGTTCGTCACGCTCAGGCCTCTTGCAGCCCGGCATCGGCCAGCGCCCGGCACCACGTCTCCATCACGTCGAGCTTACCGACCCATTCTGCCAGGAGCGCCAGATCGAGGTCTGGTCCCTGCACTTTAAGCATGCCCAGAATGTCGTTCCATTCAGCATCGTCCTGCATGCCATCGGTACGCGATCGCTCGTCTCGCTGGTAGCGTTGCACCTTGAACAGGACCATTTCCGTGGCCGAGGCGAGCTGGATGGGAGGATAGCACTCATCAAGCATGTGGCATCTGACCAGTTGACGCATGAAGGTATCGAACGCATCTTGTTTCGGGAGGACTACATCGACCTTCATGAATGAGTCCAGGTGGATCAACGGAAACGGCATGTGTTCTCGCACGGCCTCCCGGGCCTCATCCTCGTCCAGGAGGTAGTGCTGCCCAAGCACTGCGAACAACGAAGAAAGCATCTCTTCGCCAAGGTCGACGACCAGGTCGATATCCTGAGCCAGTTGCTGCATGCCATGAAGCGAACTGGCAATCGAGCCTCCCAGGTAATACGGCACGTGCAGTTCTTCGAAGGCATGCAGAGCAGGAAGCATGACCGCTATCAGCTCGGTCGGCTGAAGGTGCCAGCACGCGCGCATCTCTAGCGCTGCTTGCACGCGCTGAGCGAGGTCAGTTCCATAGGAGCATGAGAGCAAATGCACTGCCGCTTCTTGCTCGCTGGCCTCGCGGTGGCTCTCTCGCCATGCCCGGATGTTTGCCCAGAACGCGCTCTGGGTCAATGATTGCACGAGCCTGAACCGCTTGCTCACGGGAGATCTGCGGACCACCTCAATCATGATTCGCTCGGCATCAGGATGGGTATCGACGGACTGCATTCTCATCTTTTTCTCCTCTTATGCATAGTGTACGAGCATTGCTCTAGCTCGTCAAGGGAGAAGAGAGGAAGCCTGGAATGCTCTGGCTGCAGCTCAACCTGGATCAGGATGATCGTCAGCCATACAGATTCGGCTCAAACAGAAACAGGTCGCTCATACACGTTCACGACGATCGAGATCGACAAAGGCCCTCCTGAAACGGCGAGCGTGCGGGGACTTACGCATAGAGTGTTGATGCCTCTCTGCACTGCTGCTGTCTGACAAGTTCATAAGAATCGCCGCGTTGTCAGACACGAGCGTTCCTCCCTGTCTGACACCTTGTTGCTCGTTGAGCACATTACATAGGAGAACCGCGCTCATACCTCTCAAAAAGAGGATGACAACGAATTGGCCATGTAGGTCACCCGATCCGCCGCCGGTTGGCTTCTACGTCTTTCCACCGAGTGTACCCAAGTCTCGGCAAGGCACCATGCACGCGGAGGAAGGAGCGTGAAATGGATTCCAACGAGCAAAGATCGAGGCTTTCAGAGCGGAGGCATCGCTGGGGGAGCTCGTATGAGCCCCAAGCGGAGCGTACGGTCAAAAGACGATGGAAGAAGAGCACACGGCAATAGTCGGTCTCCTCCCATCCTTGCAGGATGGTACTCTTGGCGCAGCCTCTTCGTCATTACTGAAGGAGGAACATCACGCCTGGGAATGCGCATACCAGGAAGCCCCAACAGGCGACGTGTGAGTTGTGCTGAAGATGCGAGGCCGGGGCGCAAGCGGCTGGTTGAAGAGGTCGTTGCGCGTTGTTGCATGCCCCGCGGAGAAAGGAGCTGAGAGATGTTTCACTTCAACGCCTCTGGGCTGACCCATCTGCTCGCCACGTACGGCTATTGGGCGCTGCTGCTCTTTGTGGCGATCGAGAGCACCGGCATTCCCTTCCCAGGCGAAACCATGCTGCTGGTGGCTGCCATCGCTGCCGGGACGACGCATCAACTTTCCATTGCGTTCGTGATCATGGCCGCTGCCAGCGGGGCCATCCTGGGGGATAACCTGGGCTTCTGGGTCGGACGAGAGGGCGGCTACCGCCTGCTGCGCCGCTACGGTCGCTATGTCCGCCTCGAAGAACGCCGGCTCAAACTGGGGCGGTACCTTTTCCTGAAGCACGGGGGCAAAGTGGTCTTCTTCGGGTGCTTTGTGGCGGTGCTGCGTGCCTGGGCCGCATTTCTGGCTGGCACCAATCGGATGCGCTGGCCGCGCTCATCATCATCGCGGCCTTCGTCATCGTGCGCCGCAACGAACAGCGTCTGGCGGACGAGGCGGAGCGGGCCTTGCCAGGTTCACTCGACGCCTACCAGCCGAGAGAGAAACATCCGTGACAGACACTCGCCGGGAAGAAAGCCTCTCGATGCGACAGCGGGGTCGGGTGCAAGCAAGGGAGAAGCCAGATGATGTTTGTTAGAAACGAGTCGTGATGCTGTTGCACTTCCCGCGACCTCGCCAGAACGGGAAGGAAGTAGGAAGGTGGCTCAGGACCGCGTATGAGATACTTGATGAGAAAAAAGAGAAGCATATTACTGAGCATGATCAGCACGTTATTGCTGCTCTTGATCGCATGCATAGTGCTCATTCGTTTTTATCCTTACACCTCTAATTTCCCGGCCTTGCCAAGAATTACCCACACGCAAGCAGGGGCAGAGGGAGACCCGGTGAACATGGTGTTTGTCGGGACGAAAAAGCAGATTCTGCACAGCTTTCAACAAGCCGGTTGGCTGATTCCTGATCCCATTACCCTCCAAACCGCTGAGAAAATTGCTGCTGCGAGTCTTGCTCACCGCAGTTACCCAACCGCGCCAGTCAGTAATCTCTATGCCTTTGGGCGAATCCAGGATCTGGCGTTTGAAAAGCCCACCACCGATGTCCAAAACCGCGGGCATATTCGACTCTGGCAGACCGGAACGTTCATCGGGGGACAACTCGTCTGGGTGGGACAAGCCTCCTACGATCGCGGGATCGAGCTCAGTGGCACCAACCATCTTCCCACCCATCACATTGCTCCCGCCGTTGACCTGGAAAGAAATGCCGTCGGCGCTGATCTGGGAAAAACCGGGCTGGTTAAAGATGAAGAGTATGGAGCATTTACTCCTCCCATCTTCTCTGCCCGCAATGGGGGAGGAGATTATTATGAAAGCGATGGCGATGTGCTGATAATCAATTATACGACTGCTCCTATCCCACTCCAGAAGTCTGCATGGCTGATCTACGACCTGAAAAACGGAGTGTTTCGCTTCTACGATACGCTCGTAACCTCGCTGCTCCTTGCGTTGGCCGTCGGCATGCTGGGCCTTTTGCTGGTGGGGGGGTGGCTTTGGCTGGTGCTAAGCTGGCTCTTGCAGAAACATGGCCCTCGAGTATAAATGGACTGGCAAGCATGCAGGTGTTCAGAGGAAAGCCTGCCCACCGAACACATATCTCAGACCTGTGAGGCCCTGCCGAGAGCTTTACAACGTTTCGTAGGCAAGGTCTTGGAAGAAAGTGGCCTGGAGAAATCCCTCACTTGGTCCAGGATGTCGCATCCCAGAGATGCACAAGTGTATCAGCACCTCCCGTGGCAAGACGAGCGTTGTCGGGTGACCACTCCACGCTCAATGTTCCGGAAGCCTCGCCCGCGCTCGAGGGCACCGGATAGCTATTCAAAAGGTGCCCGGTCGTGGCGTTCCACACCTGTACGGTTTCCCTCTGCTGTTCGTCACTGGTATTGCCGGTCGCTGAGGCGATACATTCCCCACTTGGCGACCACGCCACCGCGAAAATCGTGCTCGCATGCCCATGATAGGCAGGAATGGCGGCTAGCTGCGTTGGCCCGCTTGTAGTGGGCGTGACGGCGGAAGGAGCTGGAGCAGAAGCCAGGCCTCGACGAGCAGGAACAAGATCAGTCCTAACCAGCGAACGTACCGGCGGCTCGTATGATTGGTTTGCACCGCTGTTGTCCTCAAGGCGTTTCCTCCTTCAGGCGCACCTGCCGAAAGATGGACCACAGCGTGAGATCATAGGCGGCTTTGAGTGTCCCCGCCAGGATGAAGGGCAGTCCGACGACGAGCAATGGGCCCTGGAGGAGCAGGCCGGAGAAGACCGGGCTGCAGGACGAGCCCAGGCTGCGAGCCAGAGAGGTGAGGCTCGCAGCCGCGGTGCGTTCTTCCGCATCCACCAGCGCCATCGTGTACGCTTGCCGGGTGGGCACATCCATCTGCGAAAGCGCCTGGCGCAAGAGCAGCAGCGTTGCCGCGATGGGAAAGGTGGGCGCGAAGGCGACCAGGGCCAGCAGAACGTTCGAGGGCAGGTGGGTGAAGACCATGGTGTTGAGCAGGCCGAAGCGCCGGGCCAGGGGCACTGCTGCCAGGAATGAGAGCGCCGAGAGAAGATTGGCTCCAAAGAACAGGGCGGAGAGGGTCGTGAGCGAGACACCGAAGCGCAGGTAGAAGAAGAGCGCCATCAGACTCTGTACTACCAGCCCTCCGGCAAGCGCATCCACGCTGAAGAGCGCCACGAGTCGCCACACGATGCCGCGGGAACGATGCAGTGGAGGGGTAAGACGCTGTCTGATGCGCTGAACCTGGATGGGAGGATGTCCAGGCGCTTCCACCGATGGAGACAGGCGCAGCGAGAGGCCGGCCACCACGAGGCCTAGCACCGCATATGTCCCGAAGAGGAGGCGTATACCGGAGGCAAGAGGGAGGCCGATGCCCATCAGCAGAGCGGGCAGCCCTGCCGCCAGCGCTCCTCCCGCGGAACTTCCCGAGGCGACCAGGTTGTAGCGTGCAAACAGGGCCGTCCGGCGCTCCGGGAGAGTGATCTGCGCCAGAATCGCCTGGTCGATGGGCAGAAAGGGGGCGGTCTCTGAGGCCGTGGTGCCCAGCGTCCCGAAGAACGCCGCCACAAGCAACACGGGATAGCTCGACACCAGCCCGAAGACCACGCCCGTCCCTGCCATGAGCAGCGAGAGCAGCGCCAGCGTGCGCCGCCGTCCCCAGGTGTCGGCAACCAGGCCGATCATGTAGGTTCCGACCATATCGCCGAGCAGGGAGACCGTGATCAGGACGCCGATAGCTACCGGCGAGAACCCTTCCTCTGCCAGCACCACACCCAAGATCACGGCCAGGAGTCCGTAGGCCAAGGAGCGCAGCCCGCGCATGACCAGAATGAGCCGGGCTGCTGCGCGCTGGTCTCGTTCACCTCCGGAAGGCATCACTGCTTCGGTCCGGCCTGTTGCCCAGTGCGATCATACGGATTGCTACTCCCCGCAGGTGGCCCGGATGGGTCTGCTTTGAACGCGCCATCGGGCTTGCCCTGACGCACCATCTCCTGACAGTAGGCGTAGAGGGCGTCATACACGATCCACTCAGCCGCATTCTGCTCATGGTCATCCTTGAAGCCCAGGTGCCGGAAGCCCTCCGCAATCGCCTCCAACCCCTCTCCTTCCGGCTGGTGCCAGAGGGTATTGTCGGTATCCGCACCGTTGACGATCTTGCCGAGCAAAACGAGAGCAGGATCGCTCGTCAGGTTGTACTTCTTGAGGATGGCCTCAAACGAGCACTCCTTGCCGTGATGGCCCAGTTCCACATTTTTCACGTCATAGGGAATTGCCCCTTCGCGCTCGGCCACCTCCATCACTTGATCGTTCGGCACAAAGAGGAACTCGGCGTCCTTGTCCACAAACTTTGTAATCAGCCAGGGGCAGGCCACGCGGTCTACCTTGACATGCTCACGGGTAATCCACTTCATTGGGATGTTCTCCTTCTTGTTTTTTTGCATCGATGTGCATCGACCGCAAGACGAACAAAAATAAGCGGAAACGGGATGGATCATGCCATCTCGCGTTCCTCATACATGGCGACACGGCAACTGGGCAGGAAGACATAGAGGCGCTGCCGCTGTGCATCAAAAGCAGTGGTGTGCGCTCCCACCTCGGTCGCAATCTGCTCTTCGACCGTCATGGTCTCCGTGTTGACCACATCGATCACGCCTGGATCCTGGATAGCAACATAGAGCCGCGCTGTGCGGTGATTGTGCCAGATGGCATCCGGGGTACCCGCAATCGGTACCTTTGCCAGCTCACTCCCGGTAGAGGTATCCAGCGTCACGACCCTGCCTCCATCACAGGCGACGAACGCCCGGCGGCCCTCCTGATCCAGGTCCAATCCGTGCGGCCCCACTTCCGAGACGGGAAACTGTCCGACCAGCGCGAAGGTCGAGGCCGAGAGCACCGCCACCCTTGCCGGTTCGCGAATATTCACGAGAAAGCGATCACCTGTCGAGTGATACACGGCCCAGCGTGGCCTCCCTGGAAGGACTGCCGTCGCGATCACCTGGCCCGCCTGTGTATCAACCAGGCGCGCCGTATTGTCCTGCACATCGGCCACCAGCAGGTGCTTCCGACGCGGGTCCCAGGCCAGGCCGTTTGGACGAGAGCCAACCGCAACTTCACGCAGGACGTTCGTGAAAACGGCATCAATCACCAGGAGTTTGCCCGCACCGCGCGCAGCCGCAAAGACCAGGCCCTCCCCCTGTGCCGCCAGCACGCCGCTGGCCTCCGGACAGCCGGGAATCGTCACCAGGTGGCACAGGTGTTCCCCATCGACGACCTCGACGGTGCCTGCGGTCGTATTGGCGATGAAGACGGAGCCATTGGAGAGCGATACGTCGCCATGATCGAAGTCTCCCTGCGGGTGGAATGGGAGATCGATGTACTGACGCAGAACCAGCTTGTGTGTCATCGTTGTGCTCTTTCTTGCTAGATCGTCATTACATTGACGAGAAAGGACACCAGGGTGAGCAGCACCCGTGCCTGCTCAAAGCCCATAGCATCAGCAGGACGAAGGATCGCGGCGTAAAAGCCGATGAACAGAGACATCACCAGGGGCGTGATCACATCGTTTGGGCTGACCCCTGGAATGGGATCGCTATTGAGTGCGCCGGTATTGCCCGCTTCCCGCCAGAGTAGGACGGAGCAGTCCGCGACGAGTGCGGCCAGCAGGCAATCGGAAAGCCGAAGCCTGGTGAAACGCAGCCGCAGCGCAACCAGCAGCAGGAGTACAACGCCTGCGGTAATGGCAGCGGAGAGCCGCAATGTGTGCCAACGGAAAGACCGACGAGCTGGTAGACATGTTCCCATCCTCTTCTTGGGGTGTGACCCTCTTATCCCTGGGTCGGTTCGCTGGCGAACTGCGCATACAGGGCGTCGTAGAGCAGCTGACCCCGTTCCAGGGCGATCTGGTCATCGGGACTGATCAGGCGAATACCCTGACAGAGCACGTCTAATCCCGTTGCCGCAGGTTCCAGCATGACATCCTGCACCGTGTCGGCCTCATCCACCACGCGGGCAATGCGTTGCAAGACCGGATCGCGCAGATCGTACTCACCCAGCATGGTATGGAACGTGCAATGCCCCCGGTGGTGGGACAACCGCACCCCGGGGATATCGAACGGCTCCGCTCCTTCAGGCAGTGGTTTCTGCCCTGCCGGGACAAACAGGAATTCGGCTTCTGGGTCGAGATATTTCGTGATCAGCCAGGCGCAGGCCATGCGGTCCACGCCCACATGCTCCCAGGTCACCCATTTCATGATGTAAACCCTCCTCTCGCACTCATCAGTCGCTCACGCACGCGGATACCCAACTCCGAGTGAAAGTAGTCTTGTGCTCGTACCTGTTGGTACTTGCGGGAGAGCGCGACGAGATCGGCCTCGTCTTGCTCCAACTCGCTCAGAATTTCCTGGTAGGCGCTATTCACGCGAGCTTGGAACTGCTGCGTCAGTGCGTCTGCTTGCCCATTTAAGAGCAGGCGCGATTCCCACAGGTAGGCTTCTCCCTCAAGTTCGCCAATCTCGACGGCCAACCATTGAAACTGCTCGCGTGTCCAGGGCGTGGCAGGCAACACCCAGACGGCATCATGCAAGAGCAGCGCCCCCAACCGTTTGAGTTTGCGCCAGATCATGGCGCGGCTGGACGTGGGTTCGCGCGGGATTTTGTAGACGAGCAACACCCATGGTGTTTCCTGCGGCTTTTCCACGCAGCATCCCTCCTACTGGTGGAGCGCTGAGTAGGCGACCAGGCCGATGACAGCGGCTCCTAAGACGAAGAACGGCTCTGGAATCTTCTTCCACCGCACGAGCCCCGCCAGCGTCACCAGGGCGATCAGCATTGTGGGGAGGTCAAGAATGGTGCGCCGTCCCAGGATGATGACCGCCCCGGTGATCGCGCCGACGGCAGCGGCGGTGACCCCTTTGACGAAGGCCGCGATGGCCGGACGCTTGCCGTACTTTCTGAAGGCGGGGGCAGCGACAACCACAAACGCGTAGCAGGGCAGAAACGTCCCCAGGGCGGCGACACATGCTCCGGCGAAGCCTGCCACCAGGAACCCAATGAACCCGGAGGCAATCACGACGGGGCCAGGGGTAATCATGGCGACGGCCACTGCATCCACGAACTGGCGGTCGGTGAGCCAGTGATGGCCCTGGACGACGCCTCCATACAGAAAGGGGATGATGGCCAGCCCGCTGCCGAACACAAAGGCCCCGGCGGCGGCGAAGAAGATGAAGAGCGCCCATAGCGTTCCTCCTGCGGTTCCTCCTACAGCAAGCAGAGCCGCCAGGGGCAGCGGCGACCAGCTGCCGACCCCGGTTTTTCCCTTGCTCCAGCGCTTCCAGAAGTCCTTGGGTGGAGCTTTGACCAGCCAGACGAGGAACCCCGCAGCGAGGAAGAACAGCACCTGCTCGGACTGTGTCAGAATGGTCACGGCTGCAGTAACGAGGTAGATCACCCAGAGCAGCGGATCCCGGCCGATGGTTTTCGTGGTGAGCTTGTACGCACTGTGTGCAATGATACCAATCACGCTCGCACCCACCCCATAGAACACCGCCTGCATCCAGCTGAGACCACCGTAGAGCGTATAGAGCCAGCCGAGGGCGACCACCAACAGAAATGACGGCCAGATAAAGGCCAATCCCACCAGGGTCGCCCCCAGTATCCTGTACCGCACGTAGCCCAGGTACATAGCAAGCTGCGCGGCTAATGGCCCCGGACAAAGTTGGGCGAGGGCCAGACCCTCCTTGTAGTCAGCTTCGGCAATCCATGCACGCTGCTCGACGAGATCGCGCTGCATGTAGCCCACCAGGGCCACCGGACCACCAAAGCCAAGGGTGCCTAAACGCAAAAAATAGCGCACCAGTTGCCAGAGCGAATAGGAGGCTCGGTCTGCTCCCTGTTCCAGAGGAACTTCTCCCGTGCGTGGTGTGTCCATCTGCTCCTCGTTGTCTACCGAAGTAGACGCCTCTTCAAAATAATCCAATGGCTGTTACAAGAATAAATAACCATGGTTATATTCTACTCGAGTCTCCATCAAAATGCAAGGACTGCGAGCGAAGGAGACGCTCTTTCTCCAAGATGCAGGAAAGCGCAAAGCGGTGACACGCCTGGCTGAACAAAGGAAATGATTGTGAGAAACCAAGATGACGAATGAGGTGGCGTCCTGGTCCAGCCTTCAGGGAACTCTTCTTTTCTTGCTCAAACGTCCCGGTCACGAAGTTATGGTAAAAACAACAACAATCGTGCCCATCTCTTCCGCGATGCATCTCGGCCGAGAGGCGAGCGCAAAGCACCCGTTACTCAGTCTATCTGTGTCTCCAGGAGCGAGCCATTTGATAGACGACGTAGAGAGCGGCCTCGCTGCCCGAAGCCTCACCCTTCTCAAAAACCCCTTCGGTCTGTCCCGTCTGGTTCGTCACGTGAGCAAAACAAATGATCTGGTACTGCCTGGGCTGCGAGAGCCGCATAGAGGGCGGCAGCCTCCATTTCCACTGCCAGGATGCCCTCTGCACGGCTTTGTGCGGTCATCGCCTCCGTCTCCCGAAATGGCGCATTGGTCGTCCAGCTCGCTCCGATATGCAGGGGGACCGAGCCGTGGTCCCAGTGTGCGCTGACCATCGCTCGCAGCGCAGGATCCAGGTGGCTGTACGCTGCGGGCGGCAGATAGTGGTAGCTCGTCCCCTCGTCGCGCAGGGCCCGCTCCCGGCCAGTACATGCGAAACCGAGACGTACAAACCGGGTCACGACACCCTGGAGTCGGTGCCCTGCAAATCCTGGCAGGTGGCTTTGCCCCTTGCGTCCCCGTTCACCAGGAAGCGGGAGGACCGATGCAGGTCCTCCCGCTTCGTGCCCTGGCTGGCTCCTACGAAAGGAATTTCCAGGCGCTCGAGAACTGCGTCCCCTGGGTGAGCTGGAGCGTGATGCCGAGCAAGCCCAGCCCTTCCAACTGGCGAGCACGCGCCAGTGGCCCAACGTCAATCGGGCGCAAGCCTCCCGCTTCCACCACTTGGGAGAGAATCGCCTTGGCTTGCGCGTCGTCACTGGCGATGAAGACATCGAGTGGTTGACCGGCCACCTGGCCGTTGACCAGCGTGCCGGCGAAAGTGGTATTGAACGCTTTGACCACCCGTGCTCCGGCTGGGACAAACCTGGCCACCTCTTCGGCAGCCGAACTGTCCGTCGTGGTCGCTAGTCCATCAAAGGTGGCGTTGAGCGGGTTGGTGATCTCCACGACGATTTTTCCGGGGAGTTGTGCAGCGTAATGCTGGATGACCTCTAGCTCCGCTGGGTAGGGGACCGTCAGGATCACGACGTCGCCCTGGATGGCACTGCCGAAAGGAGCGGCCTGGGCACTTGCTCCGCGGCGAGCCACCGCTTGCAGTTGTGCCGCCAGATCGGCCGCTTTCTCCACGTCACGACCAAGCAGGGTGACCGAGTTCCCACCCGCCACCAAGCGGCTGCCGATCCCGCGGGCCATGTTGCCCATGCCAATAATGGTAATCTTCATAGTGCTTCTCCTCTGCACCAGGTGTATCTGGTGCGTCTAACGTGACGACTCATCTGAGCTACCCGCTCAGGCCACGGGCAGCGAGCCCAGGACCACGTCACCCCGGGCCGGTTTGCTTCCACTCGCCCGCTCCACGATGTCGGTGGGCGTGGTCGGCACCTCGGGCGTGATCCAGCTGTGCGAGAAGGTTGACAACACCATCTCTATTAATTACTATAATATAGTGGCTTTTATTTTACAAGAATACACTCAAAAGTGGGATACTTACCAGAAAGTAGGGTAGTTATCTGATGGAAACCATGAGTTGGAACGTCTATGATGCCACCTGTCCGTCGCGGCAGGTGCTCGACTTGATCGCCGATAAATGGGCCACCCTCATTGTCGCCTTGCTCGAAGATCGCCCGTGGCGCTTTGCGGCCCTGCAGCGCCACATTGGGGGCATTTCGCAAAAGATGTTGACCCAGACGCTGCGCGACCTGGAACGCGATGGCCTGATGCAACGCACGGTGTATGCGCAAGTGCCCCCGCGGGTCGAGTATGCCTTAACCCCCCTGGGGAAAACCCTTGGCGAACCGCTTGCTGCGCTCATCAGATGGTCAGAAGAACACATGGAGGCCGTCACCGCTGCTCAGCAGCACTATGACCAACGCACACAGGGGGGAGACGGGTCGCAGTAGACATGCAGGCAAGG
>WNGJ01038860.1_pt1 | contig 12830 bp, 15 predicted proteins | sample 5400611 | NCBI WGS metagenome assembly WNGJ01 (sample SAMN13153375, study PRJNA577476) | soil metagenome | isolation source: 40 cm soil or saprolite under Garry oak tree replicate 1 | place: USA:California | collected 2016-06-15
CCGGCGCCGGGCCCGCAGCCAGGCCGAACGCGGTCCGCAGCGCCTCACGCTGCGGACCCGGAAGAGACCCGGCATGATCCAGCATCGGCGCGCACAGCTGATGCAGCCCCGCGAAGGCCAGCTCCATCTCCGACTGCACGCCCGCCGCCCGCGCCACCCGGCACCCCCAGGCCCGCCCGGCCAGGTAGTCCAGCAGCATGGTCTTGCCCACGCCGGGCTCACCGCGCACCACCAGGGCCCGGCCCTCACCGGCCCGCACCCCGGCCACGAACCGGTCCAGCACCCGGCGTTCGCTGAGCCGGCCCGTCAGCCCAGCCGCGGGACCCCCGATACCAGGATGCGCCGTCATCGGCCCGGCGCTACCCAGCAGCCACGGCGGCGGCACCGCCCACTGCGGAAAAGGCGACACCGGAACGTCCCGCCGCGTTCGCCCGGCCGGGTATGAGCGCTCATACGTCCTCCCAGCCAGACGCCACTAACGCCCGCCCGCCAGCCTACCCCTGGGAACCGGAAACCAGGGGCCGGCACCGGCCAGCCCGTCGTGCTGATCCACGGCTACCCGCTCAGCGGCCGCGCCTGGGACAAACAGGTCCCGGTCCTGCTGGAAGCCAGGCACCGGGTCATCACCTACGACCGGCGCGGCTTCGGCCAGTCCAGCAAGCCCACCGTCGGCTACGACTACGACACCTTCGCCGCCGACCTGCCCGACATCTTGCACTACGACCACACCCAGCCCGCCGCCTACCCCAACGGCCGGGTGCCCACCGACGACGTGTACAGCCTGCGCTTCGCCTGGCTGACCAACGGCAAGGTCCCGCCGTCCGGCCTCAAGCCCCACGACGACCTGCTGGCCCACTTCCCTACCTCGGCCCGCCCAACCCCTAGCCGCCAGGGCCGATCTTTCCTCAGCGCCAGCTGCGAGGACACCGGAGAACCCTGAACCCAGAACTGACCCGGCCGGCACGCGGGCAGGCGACAAGAGCAAAGGGGGTGACACAGAAACATGTACAGCACTGCTGCCGACTCAGGAGGCGCTCACCATGGAATACCTCGTCAACATGACCACCCGCGTTCCGGACGGAACCTCACAGGAAGCCATCGACGACATCCGCACCCGCGAGGACGTACACTCGCGTGAACTCGCATCCCAGGGCCACCTGCTTCGCTTGTGGCGCCCGCCGCTGCAGCCAGGCGAATGGCGGAGCCTCGGATTGTTCGCTGCCGACGATGGCGATGAGCTGGAGAGAGTCCTCGCCTCGATGCCGCTGCGCGTCTGGCGTACCGATGAGGTCACCCCGCTCTCCCGGCACCCGAACGACCCGGCCCTAGAGGCCAGCCCGGGGGTCACGGAATTCCTGACCACCTTCACCGTCGCCGTCCCGGAGGGCACGCCCGCCCAGGCGGTGGAGGACACCAAGGCGCGCGAGGCAGAACGCGCGCACGAGCTGGCCGGGCAGGGACACCTGCTGCGGCTGTGGGCGCTGCCGGGCGAGGGGCGTTCGCTAGGCCTCTGGCGAGCCCAGGACGCGGCCGAGATGCAGGCGATCCTGAAATCGCTCCCGCTGGATGCCTGGATGACCGTGCAGACCAGGCCGCTCACCCGGCACCCCAGCGACCCTGCGACAGCCAAGGCCTGACCGTTTCATACGGCAGGCATGTCGGCGAGTGCGTCGCGGAGGGCGGCGCGGGAGGTGATGCCGAGTTTGGGGAAGACCTGGTAGAGGTGGGTGGAGACCGTTCGCGGGGAGAGGAAGAGGCGGGCGGCGATCTCTTTGTTGGTGTGGCCTGCCGCGGCGAGCAGGGCGATCTGGCGTTGCTGGGGGGTGAGGGAGGCCAGGCCGGTGCCGGCCATGGAGACGGTGATGCCGGTGGCTCGCAGTTCACGGTCCGCGCGGGCCGCCCAGGGGGTTGCCCCGAGCCGGCGGAAGGTTTCCGCGGCGGCGGCCAGCTGGCGGCGGGCGTCGGTGGTGCGCTTGATGCGACGCAGGTGGGAGCCGTAGATGAGCTGGATGCGGGCCTGGTCGAAGGGCCAGCGGTCGTGGCCAGGTTCGGTGATGGCCTGCTCGAGGGCGATATGGGGGTCGGTGTCGGTGCGGGGTTCGGTGATGGCCTCGCCGGCCAGGACGACTAGGCGCAGCCGCGGTGAGAGCCGGTCGATGTGGCCGTCGCGGGCGGCGGCGATGTGGGCCGCGGCCTCGGTGCGGCGGCTGGTGTGGATGGCGGCTTCGACCAGGTCGAGGAGCACCCACAGGGCGTGCGGGGCATAAGGGGCGAAGGTGCCGGGCGGGCTGATGGCGGCGGCGTTGCGGAAGGCGGTCTCGAAGTCGTCCTGGCCGAGGGCGGTGAGGCTGCGGATGTGGGACGCGTAGGCGCTGACGATCCCGGCGCCGCGGGGCGCGGCCCAGGCGTCCATGTCCCGGGCGGTATCCGTCGCCCTCTGGGGGTCACCCCGAGCGGCCGACAGCAAGGCAGCGGTGAGCCTGCCGGGCCAGGCCAGCAGGTGATAGCCGTGCGTGTCGCACAGCTGGAGCCCCTCGTCGACCAGTTGCTGGGCCTCATCCCAACGGCCGGTGTGGAAGGCGTCCTGGCCGAGGAGGAACAGCGCCTCGATGGCTGAGGTGACCGCGCCGCCTTCGCGGCCGTGCTGGATGGCGCGCTGGAGGGGTTCGCGGCACTGGGAGAGCCGGTCGAGATAGGCGACGGCGATGCCGGTGCGGATGATGCGGGCGGGACTGACCTGCTGGCCGAGGCCGGCGACGGAGGCGTCGGCGCGGGCCAGCATGGCCGGGGTAAGGCGGGCCGGGTCGCTGAAGGTCCTGGAGAGGATGGCCAGGAGCTCGGGCGGGCGCGGTCTGAGGCGGTCGACGGTGTCCTGCAGGGGCGGCCACAGGTCGGCGCGCCCGCCGAAGAAGCAGATCATGAGCAGGGTGTAGAGCGCTTCGATCAGGACCTTGTCATGCGCGTCGCCGGGGTCGTCAAGTTCGTTGATGGCGGTAGTCAGCAGCCGGTGGGCGGTGTCGACGTCGCCATCGCCGTGGAGCAGGTGATAGGCGCCGGCCACGGCGGCCGAGAGCGGACCGCCGGGGCCGGGGTGGGCGCGGCGGGCCTGCTCCAGAAGTCGGGGAGCGTCGCGCAGGTCGCCGGTGACGATCGACCCCAGGTAGGCGGCTTCGGCTAGCCGTCCGCTCCGGCCCTTCCCGGAAGGGCTGAGCTCGGCCGCGCGCAGCAGTTCGGTGACGGCGCCGACGGAGTCGCCGCGCCGCAGGTTGGCGCGGGCGACCTCCTGGAGGAGCGCGGCGACCCGCTCGTCGGGTTCCCCGGTGGCCTCAGCCAAATGCCAGGCGTGCCGTTCGGGCTGGCCGGCGAGGCGGGCGGCGAGTTCCGCGTGAGCGCGGCGGCGCTGCTCGCTGGTCGACAGTTCCACGATCGCCGACCGGATGAGCGGGTGGCGGAACGTCATGCGCGCGGTGGACTCGTCGGCCCGCACGAGCCCGGCCCGTTCGGCGGATTCCAGGTCCTCTCGCCCACGGTCAGCGGCGAGGGCGCGGATCAGGCGCAGATCGCCCGTGCCGTCCAGGACGGCCAGGAGCAGCAGCTCGTAGACCGAAGCGGGCAGCGCCTGGACGCGGGAGACGAAGGCTGTCTGCAGCCGGCGGCCGAGAGGCAGTGCCGCTGGAAGGGTCCCGGCGACGGTGTGAGCCAGGTCGCCGAGGGAGACCGGGAGCTCGAGCAGGGCGAGCGGGTTTCCCAGTGCGGCGTCCAGCAGCCGCCGCCGCACCCGCGCGGTCATCACCGGGTAGCGGCTGGCCAGCAGCTGCGCCGCCGCCTCTTCCGGTAGCGGCTCCACCCGCGTGACGGGCAGGTTGCCCTGGTCGAAGAAGCTGGGCTCACCGGTCCGGCACGCCGCGAGGAGGGCCACCGGAAGGCCGGCCAGGCGGCGCGCCACCATGCCGAGCACGAGTGCGCTGGCGCGATCCAGCCACGGCAGGTCATCGACGATGAGCAGCAGCGGCTGCTCCATGGCGGCCTGCTGTAGCAGGGCCAGGACCGCGCTGGCCACGAGGAGCTGCGCGGGCGGCGGTCCTTCGCCCAGGCCCAGGGCCACGTTCAGGGCCCCGGCGAGCAACGGGCTCAGCTGGGGCAGTTCGGTGAAGCACGGGTGGAGGAGCTGGTGCAGGGCGGCGAAGGAGATGTCGGCCTCGAACTGCGAGCCGGTCGCCCGCAGCAGCCGGATCCCGGAGCCGGCGGCGATGGCGGCGCCCTGGTCCAGCAGGGAGGTCTTCCCGACGCCCGGGTCGCCCGACAGCAGGAGCGCTTCCCCCGCTCCCTGGGTGAGGCGGCTGACGAACAGGCGCAGCTGCTGGATCTCCGGCTCGCGGCCGACCAGTTCCGTCGGCCCGGCGGCCGCCTGATCGTGGCCTGCGCTGATCCAGTCCATCCCCCGACCTTGCTCCGTCTGCCGGAACATGTCCAGGGCAGACGGCGTCCCGCCCGGAGCGGCCGGTCCGGGCGGGACGGCACGGTCCCGCTGCGCAGCGAGCCGTTATGACTGGCCGTTAAGGGCCGCGGCGGCCTGGGCGATGACGGCGGCCACGGCGGCAGGGTTAGAGACGTAGACCGCGTGGCTGCCCGGGGTCTCGGTCACCGTCGACCCGGCGCGCTCGGACATGGCACGCTGGGCCGGCGGCGGGATCATGCGGTCGTCGGTGGCGACCAGGTACCACGACGGCTTGGTCCGCCAGGCCGGCTCGGAGACCGCGCCGCCGAGCGCGTCGACGCCCCAGGGCACCTGGGAGTCGGCCATAAACGCCGCCTGCGCCGCGGGCAGGTCCGCGGCGAAGGCGGCGGCGAACTTGTCACGATCCAGGAACAGGAACCCGTCCCTGGGAGGGAGGATCGGCGGGACCGGCGCGCCGGGCGGCGGGTCGGCGATCAGGGAGTTGACGGATTCGCCCTTGTCCGGGGCGAATGCGGCGATGTAGGCGAGCGCCGCGACGTTGGCGTGGTTGCCCGCTTCGGTGATGACGACGCCGCCGTAGGAGTGGCCGACCAGGACGGCGGGACCATCCAGGCCAGTAGACCCCCTGCCAGCCGGATCCATCGACGAACCCGCCATGGACCAGCACGATGTTCTTCACGTCGGGACCTGCGTTCACGAGGTTGCCTCCTTCGCCCGGGCTCCGGACCGGGCTCGATGAGTAGATGCCCGGAACGGTAGAACGGCGGCGAGAGGGATCGATTGCGTCAGATGACGTATTTCGGGCGCTGGGCGCCGCATTTACGTCGTCTGACGTAAATGAGGGCGGCCCCGCCCGCCGCAGGAGGGCTCACTCAGCCGCTCAAGCTGTAACGGCCTTCAGGCGAGTTGACAGGCACAGCGCGCCTGGGCCGCACCGAGCAGGGACTGTTTGGCGGTCCGGCAAGCATGGCGCAATCCCGGCTGCGCACGGCCAGGTCTCCTGCCTCATGATCGTCCTGCCGCCCGGCACCCAGCAGGTCACCGCGCGGCCGTCGTACAGCTCGGCGACGCCCGGCAGTCGATGCTGCCTGGCGCGCTGTCTGGCGTGTCCGCCTCCGGCCGACGGTGAGCGACCTGTCGATATGGCGGGTGTATTCCTCGCAGGTCACCGGGACCCTCGCTGGCCGGTCTTAGGGGTGCGGGCTACGCCCGCGCAAGTTCGAGCACGGCAATGGTGCGGATTCCGGCGGTCTGGCGTGCGTACCCGGCAAAGCCTGGGTAGCGCCGCGCTTGCCCGGCGTAGATGCGGTCGCGTTCAGCACCGGTCAGTTCGCGGACGGTCACCTTGTATGTCCCGGTTCCGCGTTCGGCACTGCCGTCGCCGGCGGCGGTCAGGTTGCGGTACCAGTCCGGGTTGGCGGGTGCTCCTGCCCTGGTGGCGAAGACGTCGATGGTGTCCGGCCCGGTGCCGTGCGGGAGGTACATCACCGGGGTGACGTACTCCCGCCCGCTTGTGCGGCCGCGGTGATGCACCAGGACGATCGGCGCGCCCTGGAAGTTCCCGCCGACCCTGCCCTCGTTCGCCCGGAACTCCGCGATGGTCTGCGCGTTCCAGCCGAGCGTGTCGCTCATGTCGGGCTCCTGTCGTTCACGGTCCCGGTATGCGCCGGGACCGGGTGATGGAAGGCCCGGCGGCCGTTTCGCTATCCGGTGACGCGTTCTGCGGCGGCGAGATGCGCCGACAGGAGCTGTCCGGCCCGGTCCAGGGCCGCGGCCGCTTCGTCGAGGATCGGGTAGTAGGCCTGGAAGACGTGCGGCACCCCGGGGGTGATGTCGAGGGTGACCGCGACGTCGGCGACAGCGGCCTGGCGGGCGAGGCGGACGGCGTCGTCGAGGAGGACCTCGTGGGTTCCGGCCTGGATGATCAGGGGCGGCAGGCCGGACAGGTCGGCGAAGACGGGGCTGATGAGGCCGAGGGCGGGGTCGTGTCCCGACGTGTAGTCGGCGACCCGGGCCTGGAGGGCTTGCGGGCTGAGCAGCGGGTCGGCGTCGCGCTTGGTTTGCATGGTGGTGCCGGCCAGGGTGAGGTCGGCGTACGGTGACATGAGGTAGGCCGCGGCGGGCAGCGGCAGCCCGTGGTCGCGGGCGTTGACCAAGGTGGCGACGGCGAGGCCGCCGCCGGCGGACTCGCCCGCGAAGGCGATGTCCGACGGGGCGGTGCCGCCCTGCAGGAGGGCCTGGTAGGCGGCGAGGGCGTCGTCGACCGCGGCCGGGTACGGGTGCTCGGGGGCGAGCCGGTAGCCGACGGAGATGACCGTGGCGGCCGTCCGCCGGCCGACCTGGGCGGCCAGGCCGGCGGCCAGGAAGGCGTCCCCCATCACGTACACGCCGCCGTGGAAGTACACGACGACGTGGCGGGGTTCGACTCCGCCGACGGTGATCTCGGCGGCCGGGACGCCGCCCCGGGCGGCCGCGGTCACGGTCACGCCGGCGGGCAGCGGCTGCGCCGATAGCAACTCCCGGAGCAGTCGCCGCTGCTCGCCGACATCGCTGCCGGCGGGGAAGGCTGACTGCCGCAAGATCGCGTCAAGGGTCTCTCGCTGCTCGGCGCTCACGGAGGATCTCCCTTCGGCTGGTTGGTTTGGCAGCGCTCCAGGCTCGCTCGCCCGTGTCAGTCCGCTGCTGAATTTTCCCGCCGGGAGGCGGGCTGCTGCCAGCCTTGCCGCCAGGCAGGTGAGGAGACGTCACCGGATCATGGTGATTTACGCGACCGGAGACTTCCATCGGGACCGCGGGATCATGCCGGATGGGCGGGGCCTGCCTTGGCTTGTGCGGCTGGCACCCCGTCATGTGCCTGGCAGGGCGTACCCTGCTGATCTGTTTCTGGTGATCCGCGGTCCGGGGTGAGCTTTCGGAGCTCGAGCAGGTCCAGGCCGAGCGCCTCGATCTCGGCGAGGACGCCGTACAGTGCCGGCTGGTCCAGCAGCCCGGTGAGCACGGTGTGCGCGCCGTGGTGCTGCGGGGCCAGTGCCGGGAACGCGGACAGCATGGTGGCGCCGAGGTGCCCGTTGATCCGGATCATGTAGCGGGCGGGTGCCGGGTCCATGCGGCCGTGGTCGAGGGCGGGCAGGTGAGGCCGCATCACCAGGATCCGGTTACCGCCGGGCTAGCGCGTCCGGCCGGCCGCCAGCAACCGCAGCTCCCGGGCGCGCCGCACGGCCGAAGACCGGTCACGGACACCGAGCTTGGCGTAGATGCTGCGGATGTGCGCGCTGACGGTGTTCGGCGAGACGGACAGCTCGCCGGCGATCTCGGGCCGGGACAGGTTGGTCGGCAGGTACCGCAGCACCCGCAGCTCGCCCGGGCTCAGATCCTCCGCCGGCGGCGACCGGGACTGCCCGCTGGGCGCCGGGGATGCGCCGTGCAAGATGTCGAGGATGCCGGCGAGCAGCGCGGCGTGCGCGGTCTGGTGCCGGGGCAGCGCCTCCAGCAGCCCGGCTGAGCCGGTCATCGCGAACGGCAGGACCAGCCGGTCAGATTCCGCCAGGGCCAGCGCGCGTTCCGCCGCCTGGTTCGCCGCGCGCTGGTCACCAAGCTCCCGGCGGGCGAGCCCGGCCAGCAGGTGAGCCTCCATGACCGTCGTGTAACCCAGGACCGGGGCCGTGCCATCCAGAACATCGTGCAACGCGCCCAGGGCCCCGGCCGGATCGCCTTCCGCCAGGCAGATCACCGCGCGGGCATTACGTATCTCACCGGAGCCGGCCCGCTCGTCATCAAGCGCCGCGACCAAGGCGCGGGCCTCGCCGGGCCGCCCCAGGCGGGCCTGCGTGGCGATCAGCCAGCCGGTCATCTGGCTCGCCAGCGCCTGCGATCGCGGGTCGGGAAGCGCCGGTAGAGGGTTCCCTTCCCGACTCCGGCGGCCCGGGCCACGTCTTCCATGGGCGCATCGGTTCCCGCCTGCGCGAATACGGCCCTGGCCGCGGCCAGGACCGCGTCATGGTTCCGCTGCGCCGAGGTTGAAGCCGCGGTGGGAAAGCACCCGGAGACGTGGATTGCGCTCGAGCTTCGCTACGCCCGCGCGGTTCTCGCGGCCGACCCCGAGATCGCTGCGGCCCGCTTCAAGGATGCGCTGTCGGCAGACCTGGCCTGGTGGCCGTTCGACTGCGCGCGTTCTCTGCTCGCCTACGGCCGATGGCTGCGTCGTGAAAGACGAATCGCGGACTCAAGGAATCCACTGCGTGCCGCACGGGACATCTTCGACACGCTCGGCTGTGCCGCGTGCGGAGACCAGGCGCGGCGAGAGCTGCGGGCGTCCGGCGAATCGAGCCGTCGCCGCGATCTCTCGCTGCGCGACGAGCTGACCGCCCAGGAACTGCAGATCGCCCAGCTTGCCGCGGAGGGGCTGTCCAACCGGGAGATCGGACAGAAGCTATTCGTCTCACCGCGGACGGTGAGCACGCACCTGTACCGTATCTATCCCAAGATCTATCCCAAGCTCGGAATCAGTGCACGAAGCCAGCTCGCCGTGGCTCTATCGGAAACCCCGTAATCTGCCTTCGCGCTACTTCTGCCCAGCGCGGCCGGGTCACCATGTAGGGCTTGATCATCCGGTCCTGACCGGCCGAGGTCCTACATGCCTGAAGCAGCCGCCGGCCAGGATGGCCTTCTCGGTCGTCAGGATGCGCTCCCGGGGCGGGAGGAGTCGAATAGGTGGCGGTAGGCGCCGTAGCCCTCGCGTTCCAAGTCATCGAGCGGGACGAAGCGGAGGGCGGCGGAGTTGATGCAGTAGCGCAGGCCCCCGGCCTCTGCGGGCCCGTCGCGGAACACATGGCCCAGGTGGCTGTCGCCGTGGGCAGAGCGGACCTCAGTCCTGATCATCAAGTGCCTGAAGTCCCGACGCCGGATCACGTGACCCGGCTCGACCGGCACCGTGAAGCTCGGCCAGCCGGTGTGGCTGTCGTACTTGTTGACCGAGGCGAACAGCGGCTCGCCGGACACGACATCGACGTAGAGGCCGGGCTCCTTGTTGTCCCAGTACTCGTTGTGGAACGCCGGCTCGGTGCCGTTCTGCTGGGTGACCCGGTACTGCTCCGGCGTCGGTGCCCACAGGTCCGGCGCTACCGGATCTGCCGTGGCACCAGCGCTCCTGCGCCGAGCAGCCAGACCGATCCCTCCTGCTATCGCCGCACGGATCGGACGCGGCATCTCCTGCTGGCCAGCGTGCTCTGCTCACCGCTGGGCGGAGTGCGCGGCTGGATCGGGTGCCAGCATGCCGGAAGTGCCTGCGACCACTGTGAGCATCGGGTCATGCCCATGAGCGGACCTGGGGATTGCCTTCGGGTGGTATCAGGCCGTAGGAGCCGAGGCAAACAGGTTGAGCCCCAGCCCTTCTGAGAGGTACCTGGTGATGTGTTGCCCCCGCACGCTGTTGCCTGCCGCATCGAGCGGCGGGGAGAACGTGCCGACGCCCCCCTTGCCCGGCGACACGGTGACGATGCCTCCGGCGACTCCGCTCTTGCCGGGGAGACCCACGTCGTAGAGCCACTGGCCGGAATGCTCGTAGAGGCCGGCCGTGGCCAGCACGGCCAGCACTCGCTTGCAGTAGCGGGTGTCGATGGCTTGCTCACCGCTTACCGGATTCACTCCGCCATTCGCCAGCGTGGCTCCATCACGGCAAGGTCCTGCGCGCTGACGCGCAACGAACATTGGCGGGTGTAGACGTCGGTGGCGAGATCGGGATCGCAGTACATGCGGCCGTAGCCGTCCAGGAGGTGGGCGATACCCCGGTTGCGGTCGTTGGTCGCCGTCTCGGAGGCGTACACCTCATCGTCCATCACTAGTCGCCGCCCGGCGAATCGCGACATCGCGGCGACGATGTTCTCGAATTTCTCGTCAGCAGTCGTGCCCGGTACCAGGCTTGTGGTGGCCATAGCACCGGCATTGACCAGCGGGTTCATCGTGCGATCGGCGTTGAGCTCGATGGCCATCACCGAGTTGAAGGGCAGGCCAGTGCTGTTGACGCCTAATTTCCGGCGCGCCTGCTCATGCCCAAGGGTGTGACAAACCAGGGCGAAGACAAAAAGCTTGGAGATGCTCTCGATGGCGAACTCCTGGTCAGCGTCGCCAACCGAGAAGAGCCGCCCGCGGACCCCGGCAACGCACACGCCGAAGGCGCTGGGCGACGCCGCTGCCAGGGCAGGAATATAGTCGGCGACGGCCCCCTCGCCGAGATGGCGATAGCGCTCGTAGCCGGCGGAGATGAGGGCTTGCACGTCAGCATCGGACGGGAGCTTTCCCGTCGATACTCGTTCGGTCTCAGGGTGGTCGCCGGGGAGGGGATCGTGGTCCATCTTCATCCTCTGGCTAGCGAGTGCTGGCCGACCTCCACCCGGTGGCCGGGCTCGGCCGGAGCGATCGTATCGGGCCGGCCCAGCGCAAACAAATCCGAGATGACATGGGTAGAACGGCTGCCATGAGCGGCAAGCCCGTTTCTGGGACCCCTTCCAGGGGAGCAATGGGGCTGCGGCGGGCGCGTTCCTGGCAGGTTTCGTGGTTCTTCCTCAGCCCTCGGTGAACCCGGCCCCGAGCGGGTCACCAGCCCATGTCACGCGAGACCGCGACCCGCGCGACGATGGCTGGGTCGCGCCTCTATGGTGGACTGATGGCGTCGGTCAAGCAGTTCCAGGTCACCTTCGACTGCGCAGAACCTGAGCGTGTCGCTCGTTTCTGGTGCGAGGTGCTGGGGTACGTCGTACCGCCGCCACCGGAGGGGTTCGCCACCTGGGACGATTTCGATCGCGCGCTGCCGCCTGAGGATCAGGGTTCATGGTTCGCATGCATTGATCCCTCAGGTGCGGGCCCGCGACTGTTCTTCCAGCGCGTTCCCGAAGGCAAGGTCGTCAAGAACCGGCTGCATCTTGACGTGCGGGTCGGCACCGGGCTCGTGGGTGAAGAGCGCCTGGCCGCGCTTGAGGCCGAATGCGCACGACTGGTCGCGCTCGGCGCGGTACGCGTGCGACTACTGCCTGCCGATGACGACAACGAGTCGTGCCTCGTGATGCAGGACATCGAGGGCAACGAGTTCGATCTCGACTGAGTGCCCGCGAACGTGAACATGTCGTCAGACTTCCCGCGCCACCACCGCTCCATCTCGCCGGATCGCGCCGAGGTGCTGATGGTCGCCCTCGTCACGATCGCGTCGGTCGTCGTCTGCGGCTGCATCGCAGTGTGGCTGCTGTCCGACGTCGGGGCCGCATGGCCCGGGGCCGCGGCAGGTCTGCCCGTCGCGATGCTCCCAGCGAGCATCGGAACCGTCATCCTGCGGTGGCATCGACGGCGTGCAGCCTCAAGCGACCGCACCCCGCACGAGTAGGACCCTACCCGGGTAGCTCTGGGATCTCGGTGTTGGAGTAGTAGGCCTTCGTGAACGGGAATGCCGTTCCGGTCCAGTGCCGCAGTGCGGCGTACAGCTTGGCGTAGTAGCCGCGCTCGTATGCATCGGGCGTGACCCACCAGCTCACGTCGACGTCGTAGGTGAGCAGTTCTTCGGTGAGGGGGGTGCGCCGTCCCATCGGGTACAGGTAGCAGCATCCCAGGTACTGGCCGCGGGAGTCGTATACGGCGTAGGTGAACGAGTCGCCTTCGCGGAACTCGCATTCGTGCCAGACCTCATCGACGTAGTTGAAGTCGGCGCTGACCGGCTCGGTCGGCCAGCTGCCGCCGCGGGTCCGCCGGATGAGCTCGATGCTGGCGTTGATGCCCTGCACGTCGTCGTCGTTGTCGGCGCGGCTGATCGCCCGGGCGCGGATGTCGTCGTATTCCAGCTTGGTGGGTGCCATCCACCCGGCGGGCAGGTCGAGGCGCTTGACCAGGCCGTGATAGTTCATGACGTTCTCCTCGTTGTCGGAGTTGGGCGCTTGCTGCTTGTGCCATCCGGCGCGGCAAGGGACGGCCAACCGACCTACTTGCGCAAGCGCGGGATCCAGGCGGTCATCCCGGCAAGGGCGACCAGAAGAAACACCACCGCGCCCGCGGCGGGTCGGCGGGCGCTCGCCTGTCTTCGACGCCGGACGCTACGAGCGCAACACCGTCGAGCGCTGCCTCAGCAAGCTCAGGCAGTTCCGCGCCGTCGCCACCCGATACGACAAGCGCGACTACATGTACCAGGCCACCGCCGACCTGGCCTCGATACGGATCTGGGCTACGAGACCCCGTCCCATGATCTGCAACCACAACTAACGGGGCTTCGCCCCAGCCCGCCAAGCCGTGGCGTCGTGGCGGGGTGAGCGAAAGGGGCTCCGGCCGGAGCGAGACGGTGGCACTGTGTGCTCCGTTATGTGACCGCCGCTGGCGGTAGGTGGCCTGCTGGCCT
>WNGJ01022505.1_pt1 | contig 12828 bp, 10 predicted proteins | sample 5400611 | NCBI WGS metagenome assembly WNGJ01 (sample SAMN13153375, study PRJNA577476) | soil metagenome | isolation source: 40 cm soil or saprolite under Garry oak tree replicate 1 | place: USA:California | collected 2016-06-15
GAGCAGCTCGTCCTGTTCAGCCGGCTCGGTCGGCGCTTCCGCGTCCAGGAGCTCGAACGGCTGCTGTGGCGTGAACGGTCGCTGTTCGAGTACTGGGCGCACATCGTGCCCACGGACGACCTCCCGATCCACCGGATCTCGATGCGGCGGTATCCCCACGGGACCTGGAAACGCCGCGAGTACGTGCGCGGCTGGCTCCAGGCAAACGACGCCTTCGTGCGCTACGTCATGGGCGAGCTGCGACGCCGTGGTCCGCTTCGGGCGAGGGACCTGGAGAACCGGGCGGCCGAAGGGTGGCACACCGGCGGCTGGAACGACGAAGGCCAGAACGTGCCCATGCTGCTCGACATCCTGTGGCTGCAGGGCCGCGTGATGATCGTCGGCCGCGACCGTCAGCAGCGCATCTGGGATCTGGCGGCCCGTTCCCTCCCGCGCGTTCCTTCCCGCCCCGCGTCCGAGATCGCCACGGAGCTCGTCGATCGGCAGCTGCGAGCCCGCGGTCTGGAACGGCTGGACCGGATCGGCACCCTCTTCGACGGGCTCGTTCCGATGAGGGAGGCTGCGATCCGCCGGCATCTGCGCGACGGGTTGATCGTGCCGATCGAGGTCGATGGTCTCCCGGGTCGGTGGGTCGCCCACCGCGATCTGTTGGATAGGACGTTCCGTGGCCGCACGACGCTCCTGTCGCCCTTCGACGACCTGATCTCGGATCGCGAGCGCACCGAGCGGCTCTTCGATCTCCGCTTCCGCCTGGAGATCTACGTGCCGAAGGCGAAGCGCGAGTTCGGATACTTCGTCCTTCCGATCCTCCGTGGCGATCGTTTCGTCGGACGGATCGAGCCCGTGTTCGACCGGAAGGCAGGTGTGCTTCGCGTGAAGGCCGTCTACGCGGAGGCGGACGCGAAGCCGGCCGACGGACCGGCGGCTCGGCGGGCGATCGAAGAGCTCGCGTCGTGGCTCAAGGCGACGGACATCTCCTGGCCGACCTTCCCGCCGGTGTGGAGGTAGAAGGAGCGCGCGACCAAGTGTCAGCGTCGATCGAACGAACCCGACACGCGCTCGAACAACGCGACCCAGTCGAAGACGTCGAGCTCGGTCGGAACGACGTCGGCGGCGATCCCGCGTTCCCGGACGAACCTGGTCCAGTTTCGAGGTGACATGCTGCTTCGGAGCGTGAGCCGAAGTGGCTTCGCGGATGCCGAGAAGCCCTTCGCGATCAGACGCACGTATCGAGGCCTCGCGGACATCGGCAGGAGATGAGGGCCGCGACGTGTGACGCTCAACATCCCGGCGTCGACGCCCGGGAGCGGCTCGAACGCGGTTCGCGGCACATGGCGGACCAGCCGGAACTCCCACCACGGCTGCCAACCCAAGCTCACCAGCGTGTTCGGATGCATCTGCGCCCGCTTCCGCGCCATCTCGTACTGCAGCAAGGCATCCAGGCGCTGGAGCGGAGATCCGACGTCGTCGAGGAACCGGGCGAGGATCCGCGAGCCGAACGTGAAGGGGAGGTTCCCGAAGACTCGATAGGGCTCGCGCGGGAGCGGCACGTGCAAGGCGTTCGCTCGAACGATCGCGACGTTGGCGTCGTTGGAGAACGACGACCGAAGGCGGATCGCCCACACCGGATCGCGTTCGACGGCGATCAGACGGCCGGCACGCTCGGCCAACGGCGTGGTGAGCCGGCCCGATCCCGCGCCGATCTCCACCACCAGATCACGCGCGGAGATACCCGCCTGTTCGACGAGCTCGGTCGCGAGGCGAGCGCTTCGAAGGAAATGCTGCCCGTCAGGCTGGCGGCCGCTCGGGCGTGGCGCGCGCTGCTGCGCGGCCACGGACCGTCACCGTGAAGGTGCCCATGACGCGCGGAGTCTAGTGCGTTCCGGCGCTCGCCGCGTCCGGCACCATCCGATCGCGCTCGAAGCGATCCGGTGCGAACGGGGCGATCAGCTCGGGCGTCCGACCCGTGGCGAGCAGCTCAGCCATCGTCCGGCCGAAGATCGGCGAGCCCTTGAACCCCCAGGTCCCCATCCCGGCCATCAGGAAGAAACGGGGGACCTCCGTCTCACCGAGGATCGGCGACGAATCGGGCGTCATGTCGCAGAGGCCCGCCCACTGCCCGCGCCGACCAGCAGCTCGCCCCGAGCCGTCTGCGAGATGTAGACGTACAGATCCATCGATGACACCAGCCCGTCGAGGACGTGTCGGTAGGGCTCCGTCACGAAGGCCTGGAGCGGATGCGTGCTGATGGGGAACTTCAAGCCGGCCATCCCGGCGACGATCGATGTCCACCCGGCAGCGGCGGAGACGACCGCGCCGGCCGAGATCGAACCGGCGTCGGTCTCGATCCCCGTGCAACCGTCCCCATCCACGCGGATCCCCGTGACGCCCAGGCCCTCGTGGACGTGGACGCCGAGGCGCGACGCCGCCGACGCGTACCCCCATACGACCGAGTCGTGGCGCGCCGTGGCTCCCGGCGGGTGATAGGACGCCCCCAACACCGGCAACGCACCGCCGGCGGTGAGGTCGACGAGCGGGTTGATGCGCGCGATCTCCTCCGGTGTCACCACGTCGGTCTGCACGCCGTAGGCATGGTTCAGCAGCGACTTGTCCCGCTCGACCTCGAGCGAGTCGGTCGTGTGGCACAGATCCAACTCACCCTGCGTCGAGAACTGGATGTTGAAGTCGAGCTCCTGGCTGAGCGTGCGCCAGATCCCTAGGCTGGCCTTGTACAACGGGACGTTCTCCGGGGTGTTGTAGTTGGCGCGGACGACCTGCGTGTTCCGCCCCGAGGCGCCGGCGCCGATGTAGCCGGCCTCGAACACGGCGACGTCGCGGATCCCCTGACGGGCCGCGAGGTTGTAGGCGAGCGACAGGCCGTTCACCCCACCGCCGATGATCACGACGTCGTAGCGAGGCTTCGGTTCGACCTGCCGGAGGAACACGCGTCGGCGGAAGATCCCGGTCATCGGGTGGGTACCGTCCACGGGCGCGTGTCGAGCGGCCCGGCGCCTCCGGGCGCCTTCGTCACTCGATCGTGCAGATGGGCTTCCCACATCGACGGAGCCAGGATGAGCACCTGCTCGCCGTCTGCGATGACCTTGGCCGGGATATGCGCGACCTCGCCCTGCGTGAAGCCATGGTGAGGCAGCTCCAGTCGAGAGAGGAGGCCGAAGCTCGCGCGCGCGCCGGTGCCCGCGACCGTGACCGCCGCCCAGCCGTCCGTCGTGTCGATCACGAGGGCGTCCGGGTCGAGTGCGGCGAGACGCGTGGACACCTCCCGGACGACCTCATCCGTGACCAGCGGGACGCTCAGCAACATGAGCTCGTCGTCGGCGGTCCGGCACACGAAGGCGCGTCCCGGCACGACCAGCCCATCCAGCGCCCCCGCGGCTACCGATGCCGTGACCACGCCGACCAGGGTGCGCGTGATCTCAAGCACGGAGCCGTTCCCCCTCCGGGTCGTAGAACGGGGTCGGCACGACGGTGGCGCCAGCGTCGCCCGCGACCAGCTCGGTCGGGAACGATCCGTCCACCGCTCGCACCCAGCCGAGCGCGATCGTCCCTCGGGCGGCCTCGGAACGCGCGCATGACGTCACCCGCCCGACGACATGGCCGCGCGCGGAGAGTGGAACCCCGCGTCGCGGCTCCCCGTCGATCCGGAGCCCCACGAGGGTTCGTTCGAGCGGCAGCGCCCCCATCCGCTCGAGGGCGGGCTTCCCGACGAACTCCGGCTTGTCCATCGCGACGGCCCACTCGAGGCCGAGCTTCGCCGGATGGTCGTCGGGAAGCGTGTCCTGCCCGAGATAGAGGTGGCCTTTCTCCAGGCGAAGGACGTCGAGGGCGCCCAGCCCGAAGGGCTGGGCGCCCTCCACCCGGCCGGCCTCGAGTAGCGCGTCGAAGAGGTCGGGACCGCGCGAGCGGTTGTGGTGAAGCTCGAAGCCGACCTCGCCGACGAAGCCGACCCGGAGCGCACGGCAGGGCACGTCCGCGACGGTGATGTCGGCGTGCCGCATGTGGGGGAGGGCCTCCGCGCTCACGTCGTCGTCGGTGAGTCGCTCGAGGATCGCGCGCGCCTTCGGACCGGCGACGAGGATCGCACCGAGCTGCGCGGTCTGGTTGAGCAGATGGACGTGGAGGCCCCAGCGGTCGATCCAGTCGCGGAGCCACGCCTCCATCGCGGGGGCGCGCCCGGAGGTCGTACAGAGGTAGAAGCGGCCGCGGTCGAGGGCGGCAAGGAGACCGTCGTCGATCACGTATCCGGCCTCGTCGAGCGCGACGAGGTAGCGCGAGCGGCCCGGCGCCAGGTCGCGGACACGGATCGGGAACACCCGATCCATGAGCTCCGCGGCGTCGCGCCCGGCGACCAGGAACTTCCCCAGGGTGCCGACGTCCATCAGTCCGGCCCGGTGGCGGACCGCGCGGATCTCGTCGTCGATGGCAGCGAAGGTCGTCGGTCGCGACCACGACCCGCTCCGCTCCATGCGCGCGCCCAGCTCGAGGTGGCGGTCGTGGAGCGAGGTCCGCTGTTCGATCGTCTCGTCGACGCCGGCGGCCAGGTCCTCCAGCAGGAGCGGGCGCGCGGGCGGACGCGACGTGGTGCGTGCACCCGCCGAGGCGACCGCGTTCCCCCGCGCGCCCGCGAACGCAGCCAGCAGCCTGCCGCACACGGCCCCCTGGCACGGGCCCATCGTCGCCGTGGTGTAGCGCTTGAGGATCTCGGAAGAGCGCCAGCCTTCCTCCCACGCCTGTTCGAGGTCGTGCAGGCTCACGTCCTCGCACAGGCAGACGTAGCCGCCGCCGGTGATCGGGACCGTCGGCGCGTCGGCGGGGGGTTCGTGATGGCCGTTCGCCGCCCGCCTGCCGCTCGCCTCGGCCTCCTCGAGCGTGCAGCCGGGCGCGACGACCTCGCCGGCACCGGCCACCTCCTGATCCGTGCCCATCCGAAGGAGCGCGTCGCGCGGAGCCCAGCCGAGCGAGAGCACGAGCGTGTCGCAGGAGATCCGCTCGCGGCCGCTCGGTGTCTCGACGATGACCGCGTTGACGTGGCGATCCCCTTCCGCGGCGATGACCGGCCCGTCGTAGACCAGGACCTCCATGCCGGCGTTCCGGAGCGCCGCCGCCGAGGCACGTCCCTCGTCCGTGGTGGCGACGACGACCGCGCGGTGGCCCGGCACGACGCCATGCCGGACGGCGAGGAGCGCGGCGCCCCGCGCGAGGAACACGCCCGGAAGGTCGTTCCCGGGGAAGACCGCATGCGCCTCCACGGCTCCCGTCGCTGCGACCACGCGACCGGCCTCGACGTGCAGCACCTCGGCGGGACCGACGACGGGCACGAACGGTCCCTCGTAGAGGCCGACGGCCGTGTGGTGCTCGAGGATCTGCGCCCCCGCGGCCCTCGCCTCCGCCGTGCGCGCCTCGATCCGTTCGCGCACGTCCGCGTCCCAGACCGTCGCCCCGAGCCGGCGTTCCTCGACGAGCAGGACGCTGGATCCGGCGGCCGCGGCTTCCGCCGCGGCCGCCAACCCCGCGACGCCGCCCCCGACGACCAACAGATCGACGTGCACGGCACGCGCAGGAAGCGGTGGAGCCGATCTGCCACGTGGAGCAGATCGTGCTCGGCCGAGGGCCAGCCGGTCTCGCGGACGACGACCTGCCCATCCCGCGGGTCCGTGATGCAGGCGCGCACGCCCGGGTCGCCGTCGACGTTCATCATGCAGTTCGGGCAATCGCCCGTCATGCACGAGAGCCCCCGCCGTCGGTGGTACTTCAGCGATCGGGTGAATGTCCGGATACCAGCGCGGTACAACGCGGAGGCAACCGTGTCGCCCGGCTCGACGGCGACCCGTCGCCCCTCGAACCAGAGGGCATCAGCCACCGGACTGGGTCACGCCCGGGTCGATCCGGTTCGTCACGGTGTCGCGCGTAAGGGTCACCCAACGCCGGCATCCGGATGCGTGGTACCACCGCTCCCGCTGGAGCCCCGGCGCGTTCTCTCGGAGGTAGACGCGCGCGAAGTCCTCGACGTCAGGCGCGGAGAGCGCCCGGAGCTCTCCGCCGAACGTGAATTCCTCCTGGGGCCGCGGGCCACACCGCGGGCAGGGAACCAGAAGGCTCATCGTCGGCCCCGCTTTCGATCGCGAAGGAGCTGGTGCGCCGCGTTGTAGCCGGGCGCTCCGGTCACGCCTCCACCCGGGTGCACGCCGGCTCCGCAGAGGTAGAGGCCGTCGATCGGGGTGCGGTAGTCCGACCACCCGGGGACCGGCCGCATGAAGAAGAGCTGCTGGATGTTGAGATCACCGTGGAAGATATTGCCCTCCGTGAGACCGAAGGTGCGCTCGAGGTCGAGCGGCGTCAGCACCTGCATCGCCTCGATCGATCCGGGAACGTTCGGTGCGTACCGGCCGACGATGTCGATCACGCGCTTCCCGAGGAGCTCCCGGTGGTCGTCCCAGGTTCCGGTGCGCAACCGGTACGGAACGTACTGAACGAAGCACGTCATGATGTGCTTGCCGGCTGGGGCGAGCGTCGGGTCGACGTTCGATGCGACCACGCAATCCACCCAGAGCTCCTCGGGGATGTCGCCCCATTTCGCGATGTCGTACATGCGCTCCGCACCCTCCAGCGTCGGCACGAGCGTCGCGAACGATCGGCGGTTGAGGTCGGCGTCGGCGGGCATGCCGTTCCAGCGCGGCGCTTCGGTGAGGACCATGTTCAGCTTCGCGCACGGCCCGTCCATCTTGATGGCCTCGACCGATCCGCGGAACCCGTCGGGCAGATCGGCCGGCTCCACGAGGGTCAGGAAAGTGCGCTTCGGATCGGCGTTCGAGAGGACGACGCGCGAAGACAGCTCGGTCCCGTCCTCCAGCACGACGCCGCTCGTGCGATCGTCCGTCGTGAGGATCCGCGCGACCGGGGCGTCGACCCGAAGCTCGGCGCCCGCCTCCCGCGCTGCTGCCGCCATCGCCTGGGTGATCGATCCCATGCCCCCGATCACGTGGCCGAACCAGCCCTGGACGTCGTCGTCCCCGCCGGTGAGCAAGTGGAACAGGAGCCCGATCGCCGTGCCCGGACGGTACGGCGGTGCGTGCATCCCGTACACGTTGTTCGCGAGGAACATCCGCTTGATCGTCTCGGATTCGAAATGGCGGTCGAGGAAATCGCCGAGCGAGCCGGTCAGGAACTCGATGAGATCGGTGATCTCGTCCCCCCGGATCTTCTTCACCCGTCCGTAGACACGTCGCCCCTCCTTGATCTTCGCCCACCCACGCGCGTGCACATCGGGCGGCGCCTCGAGGAAGAACGGTTGGAGGTATCGGGCGAGCTCCTTGAGCCGGCGGTCGATCTGATCGAACGTGTGCGCGTCGGCCGCGTTGACGAGCGCCCATTCCGCGACGGTCCGCTCGTGGTCCGTCCACCACGGCAGCACCGTGCCGTCCTCGAACGCCGCCTGGAGGCCCGGCTCGCACGGGACCATCCGCAAGCCGTGCCGCTCCAGATCGAGGTCCCGGATCACCTCGGGTCGCAGCATCGAGGCGATGTACGACGCGGTGGACGCCCTGCATCCCGGCGCGATCTCCTCGGTGACGCAGGCGCCACCGAGGAGATCGCGCCGCTCCAGCACGAGGGTCTTCATGCCCGCTCGAGCCAGGTAGAACGAGGCGGTCAGGCCGTTATGGCCGCCGCCGACCACGATGGCGTCGTAGCGGGTCTCGCTCATGGGACCGAACGTCCGGGACACGAACCCAGGGCCAAGGACCCAGGGCGGACGCGCGGCACGGTACGCGACCCTGGTGGAGGGGGTCAACGCGAGCGCGTGACCCGATGTCAGAGGTTCAGCGACGCCGGCGGGATGCCGGGATCGACATCCTGCCCCGTGTAGATCGTCGCCCCGAAGCGGGACACGTCCCCGAGACGGTCGAGCCACGTGGACGCGAACACGGCGGAGAATTCCGGATCGTCCAGCAGATCCTGTTCGATCGCGTTCCGCGGGACGTAGGGTCCGAGGTTCTGCCGGTACGTGAGATGCCGGATGTGCGCCGCCACGTCATCGAGCGATGCGCCCGCGTCGCGGAGCCCCGGGACGTTCATGTACACCTCGCTCGGCCACACGTTCTGCACGACCGAGGTCGGGCCCGCTCCGAACGCCTCTTCGATCGAACGCGTGAGCTGGATCGGATCGAGCCGCACGCCGTTCACCGCATCGGGCAGGGGACACTGGCCGTGATCCGCGGTGACGATCAGGACGTACTCGCCCGGGTACCGCGCCTCGAGCTCCTCCACCAGCCGGCCGAGCTGCTCGTCGACGGTTCGCAGCATCAGCCCCTCCCAGTCGGAGTACATGTTGTAGACGTGGCCCGTGTAATCGGGCGACTTGTACGTCGTGTAGAGGAGTGACGGGCCCCCCGCCCCGATCGGCTCGGAGTCGAGCGTCGCGACGAGCAGGTCGTGCTGGTATCGGACGACCGGGGGGCTGCAGCAGGGCGATTGACCCCCTCTCGGGTCGAACTGCCGGTCCCACCCAGATGAGGTGAGGGTCGCCTCCTCCGCTGCGAAGTCGGTCTGATGCGCCTCGAAGACGTCGAGTCCGGGGGTGGTAGCGGGGAGCCTGAAGAGGGCTGGGTTGTGCGGGGCCCAGCTTCCCGTCCCTTCGTTCCAGTACACCCCGACGGGTTTCTGGCCCGCCCCTCGGTTGGGGCCGCCGAAGCCGATCATGCCCATGTGCCACACCTGGTAGCCCACCTCACCGACCCACACCCGGTTCCCGGTCGCGTCGGAATACAGGTCGGCGAGTGTCGGCACGAGGATGTCCGACGGATCGGCGTTGCCCGGTTCCCGGTACGTCTTCCTCGAGCCGCTCGCGTCGGCCCGGATGTTGTGACCGGTGATCCCGTGCGTCCTCGGGAAGGTCCCGGTGCCGATCGTCGCGTGCGCACACGCGGTGATCGATGGGAACGAGCCGGTCAGTGCGTTGCGGTAGCTGGCGCCCTCGCCCATCAGGCTCTTCAGGTGCGGCCACTCGTTGGGCCAGTGCCGGAGGACGTTCCACCCGCCGCCGTCGAAGACGTAGGTGACGACGATCTTCGGGGTACGTCCGGTGTCGGAGAGACCCGGGAGCACCGCGCCGTCGCGTCCGCCGGGCCAGCCGTCGAACCCGATCAGGCGAGCGGTCGTCGGCGCCAGGTCGGCGAGCGAGACCCGCTCGGCGGAGTCGGACCGCTGCACGATGCCGGGGCCGTACACGACGAGCGGGATCCGCTCCAAGTACATCCACACCGAGGCGTGGCTCGTCCGAGGATCTTGGGGAACGAGCGACAGCGACTCCGCGGCGTAGTTCGCGCTGTTGAACGGGGACACGAGCAGCTGGAGGTCGCCCGAGCGTCCCGGGTGGTACGCGCGACGGACGAGCTCCATGTACTCGGCGCCCAGATCGCTCGCGGCTGCGTCCTGGACCGCCCCGGGATCCGGACGCGCCAGCGTGGTGGCGACACGGCCGAGCGCGGCGCCACCCGCCACCCACGCGAGGCCACCGAGCCCCGTCCGTACCAAGAAGCGCCGACGGGACGGGTCATGACCGCCACCGAGGTACCCACGCCTGGCCGCCCACCGGATGAGCAGCAGCCCGACGATCCACGTCGCGACGCCGGCGACGATCCCGGTGATGAGGCTTCCGAGCGCCACCACCACGGCGGCGACGGCTCCACCCACGAGGGCGAAGGCGACGAGCGAACGAGGGAACCGGCGGACAGCCACGGATAGCTATGGTGGCAGAACCCGTCGCGAAGGACGACGCTGCCGAGGTTGGGTTCCCGTGACGACCGTTCAGATGCGCTTGCGCTGGAGGTCGAGGAACGGCAAGAGGACCACGGTCGCGGCGACCTTGCCCCGTTCGCCCTCCACGCTGTACTCCACCGAGACGCGTGAGCCCGGCTTCTCGAGCGCCTTGTCGAGGGAACCGAGACCGACCATCTTCTTGATCGTCGTTCCCCAGGTGATCGACGTCGCGCGTCCGACCTGCCGGCCTTCCCGGTAGACCGGGACGGGTGATCGGTCCACGAACGGCGAGATCATCGGTGCGAGGCCGTGTTTCGCGAACATCCCCTCGATCCCACTCCAGTCCAGCTCCAACCCGACGAGCCGCCTCGCGGGCCCACCCGCGGCCCGTTCGGCCAGGAGCGCCCGTTTCCCCGTGAACGCGGCGGTCTTCCCGAACTCGACGAGGCGACCCAGACCGATCTCGAACGGCGAGTAGGTCTGTTCCGGACTGATCGCATGGCGCGCGCTGGTGTATTCGGCGTCGATCAGGATCAATCCGGCTTCGACCCGGGCGACGTCGAGCGCCCGGATCCCGGCCGGGAAGATCCCGTACCCCTCGCCCGCCTCGAACACGCGGTCCCAGACGGCGACCGCGCCCGCGACCGGGATCCAGAGCTCGTACCCGCGGTCGCCGGTGTAGCCCGTGCGGGTCACGCTCACGTCGACGTCGGCGATCGAGGTCCGTCGGTGGCGGAAGTAGCGGACGTCGATCCAGTCCTCGCCGGTCGCGGCCTCGAGGACCTCCCGGCTGAACCGTCCTTGCAGCGCGAGAGCTGCGAGATCCTCGGAGACATCCGAGACGTCGACGTCCAGCGTGGTCGCGTTCATCAGGAACCAGCGGTAGCACGGATCCGCCGACGTCACGCGGTACTCGTCGGCCGCGAGCCGCGTGACGGTGCCGTCGTCGAGGACCTTCCCGTCCTCGTCGCACCACGGCGTGTAGAAGACCTGGTCGATCTGGAGCTTCGAAACGTCACGGGTGAAGATCCGGTCGAGGAGCCGGGCGGCGTCCGGACCCGCGACGACGTACTTGTACAGCGGGCTGGTGTCGATCACGGCGGCGGCCTCACGGATCGCGCTGTACTCGATGTCGTGGAAGTCGGCGTACACCTGGGCGGCGAAGTATCCGGCCCACTCTCCCCAGACCTCGTGGCGGTTCAGCTCGCGCTGCCGCGGATAGAAGGCGGTCCCGACCGACACCAGCGACCCTCCTCGGATGCGTTCGCGCGAGAGCCTACGCGAGTGCGTGCGCGAACCGTTCCCGACCGCTTGACCTGCAGTCAAGGGCTCGTTGGTGCGGCTTGGGGGCCGCGACTAGCATGGGCGCTCGAGCGCGAGCGCGCCCACGCCGGCGGCCGTGCGCCTCCGGTCACCGGAGGGGGATCCGAATGGCGAAGCGGTACGACGCGGTCGTGATCGGCGGCGGCCACAACGGGCTGGTGAACGCGGCCTACCTCGCCCGAGCCGGGCTCAAGGTCCTGGTGCTCGAGCGTCGTCACATCCTCGGCGGCGCGACCCTCACCGAGGAGATCGTCCCCGGGTTCCGCTTCTCGGTCTTCTCCTACGTCGTGTCGTTGCTGCGGCCCGAGATCATCCGTGAGCTCCAGCTTCCGAAACACGGCCTGGAGATCCTGCCGCTGGACGGGACGATCACGCCGCTCGACGACGACTACCTCTGGCGCGTGAACGATCACGGAACGACCGTCCGCGAGCTGCGCCGTTGGTCGCTCAACGACGCCGAGGCCTACGAGGAGTACGGCCCCCTGATGGCGGAGATGGGCCGGTTCATCAAGCCGATCCTGTCCGTCCCGCCACCCGACCCGGGCAAGCTCTCGCCGGGGGAGTGGTTGCCGCTGACGCCGCTCGCGAAGCGGTTCCGAGACCTTCCCAAGCGGCTGCAGACCACGTTCATCCAATTGATGACGATGTCGGCGGCCGACTTCCTCGATCAGTGGTTCGAGACCGAACCGTTGAAAGCGACGATGAGTGCGAGCGGGATCATCGGGACGTTCCAGGGACCCCGTTCGCCCGGCACCGCGTACGTCCTGCTGCACCACTACATGGGCGAGATCGACGGCGCCTTCCGCGCCTGGGGCATCCCGCGCGGCGGGACCGGCGCGATCGCGTACGCGATCGCCGGGGCCGCGTTGGCCGAGGGCGTGGAGATCCGCACGGAAGCGCCAGTCGCCCGGATCGAGACGCAGGGAGGGCGCGCGACCGGCGTCGTGTTGGATTCCGGCGAGGAGATCGAGGCGGGCGTCGTGATGTCCTCGCTTGACTCCCGCTGGACCCCCGAGCATCGACTACATCGAGCACGCGTACGACGACGCGAAGTACGGGCGGCCGTCGGCGCGTCCCTACATCGACATGATCATCCCCACCCTGGTCGACCCCTCGATGGCGCCGCCCGGCAAGCACGTCATGAGCTGCTTCGTCCAGTACGCGCCGTACCACCTGGCCGACGGTGCGGTGTGGGACGACGCCAAGAGGGAGGCGTTCGGCCAGAACGTGATCGACACGATCGAGGAGCGGTTCCCCGACATCCGTCGCCACATCGTGGGGCATCAGTTCGTCACGCCGAAAGACATCGAGGACATCACGGGCCTCTCCGAGGGCAACATCTTCCAGGGGGAGCTCTCGTTGGAGCAGCTCTTCTTCAACCGACCGGTCACGGGATGGTCCCGGTACCGCACACCGGTGCGGGATCTCTGGATGTGCGGGTCGGCCACGCACCCCGGGGGCGGCATCATGGGCGCGCCCGGGAGGATCTCGGCGCTCGAGTACCTGAAGGAGAAGCGCAAGGGCCGGAGGGCAGCCTGATGACCAAGGTGAAGCCCAAGTGTCTGAGGGCGGCCTGATGACGGCGAAGACGATCGACACCGTCGTGATCGGCGCGGGCCATAACGGGCTGATCGCTGCCGCGTCGCTCGCCAAAGCGGGTCGGACGGTCGTCGTACTCGAGCGCGCCGAACGTCCCGGGGGGATCCTCCGCGGGAGCCAACCCGCGCCCGG
>WNGJ01015795.1_pt1 | contig 12827 bp, 11 predicted proteins | sample 5400611 | NCBI WGS metagenome assembly WNGJ01 (sample SAMN13153375, study PRJNA577476) | soil metagenome | isolation source: 40 cm soil or saprolite under Garry oak tree replicate 1 | place: USA:California | collected 2016-06-15
CTTCGGCCCGCGCGGACAGCTCGTGAAGGTAGCGAGCGATGACTTCCTTGCCGGTGCCCGACTCGCCCTGGATGAGCACCGTGCTCTCGGTCGGGGCCACCTGCTCCGCCAGCCGCATCACATCGCTGAAGAGGCGCGACTTGCCCAGCGGTTTGACCTGGCCGGAGCGCTCGCGGCGGCGGATTTCCTGCTTGAGCTGCTTGTTCTCCGCCCGCAGGCGCCGGTGCTCCGCGGCACGGCGGCAGATCGCCACCATGTCGTCGTTGGAGAAGGGCTTCTGTATATAGTAGAAGGCGCCCTCGTTCACGGCCTGAATCGCGGTCTGGAGCGAGGCCTGCGCCGTCATCAGGATGACCGGGGTTTCGGGGTCCTGGCCACGCACGGCCGAAAGGATCTCGATCCCGGTGACGCCGGGCATCTTGAGATCGGTCAGGACGATATCGGGTGCCGAGCCTTTGAGCTGCTCCAGGCCCGCCTTCCCCCCCTGAGCGGTCGTGATATCGAAGCCCTCGTTTTTCAACAGGATGCGGAGGGTTTCGAGGATTCCCTGTTCGTCGTCTATGACGAGGATCGATGGAGCGGTAGCCATTACGCGGCTTCCTCCTTGCGACGAGCGGCCGGGAAGTAGACGGTGAACGTCGTTCCTCCGCCCGTGTTCGTGTCCACGAGCACCAGGCCGCGGTGCGCTTCCACCGCGCGTTGCACGATGGCAAGTCCGAGCCCCGTACCGCCGACGCGTCCGGTGGCGAAGGGCTCGAACAAGCGATTCTGGAGATCGGCAGGGATGCCGGGGCCGTTGTCGCTGACGCGCAGCGCTACGGGGTTATCGATACCGGCGGCGCCGGGCAGCTCGTTCGCTGCCGCGTGGCCGGTGCGTACCGTCACCGCGGCCCGGGAACCGGCCGCCTGCACGGCATTGAGCACCAGGTTCGAAACGACGCGATGCAGCAGGTCTTCATCGCCTTCCATCGGCGTCGGCCCACCCTCTAGCGCGATCTTCACGCCGGCGGCGCAATCGGGGTGCTGGCGGACCAGCCGAATGGCCGCTTCGGCGACCGTGTGCAGATCCATGGGCCGGCATTCGGTGACGCGCACCCGCGAGAAGTCGAGGAACTCCGAGAGCAACCGCGACAGCCGGTCACTTTCGCGAACGATCAAATTCGCGAGGAATTTCTCGTCCGGATTGGCGCGCGATGAGCGACCCAGCTGCTCCACCGAGCTGCGGATCGACGCCAGCGGATTCTTGATTTCGTGCGCCAGGCTCGACGACAGCTCCGCGACCGCCTCGAGCCGCTCGGCGCGCAGATGCAGCTCCTCCAGACGCTTGGAGTCGGAGATGTCGGTGAAAATCGCGGAGACGCGAGGCCGCGCGCCGACGGGTCCATCGAGTGTCGTCGTCGTGACGCCGATGGGAAAGCTGTGATCGGGACGATGCACGGTGGCCTCGACGCGCATCAAGCGCACGCCGCGGCGGGCGGTAGACGTCACCGCAGCCCAGAATTCAGGCGCCAGCCGCGCAAACTCCGGCATCACGGAGCGCCCCAGCCACTCTCGCGCCTTGAATCCCAGGATCTCTTCCGAGGCAGGATTGGCGTACAGAAGGTGTCCGTCGGCATCCACGGTGAGGACGCCAGTGCGGAGGTTGCGCAACACGTCGTCCGCCTCGAGCTGCACCTGGCGCACCTCCGCCGCGAGCGCTTCGCGCTCGGCGCCCATCACGTTCACCCGGCTCGCCACGTAGGCCGTCACGACCGCCACCAGGGCAAAAACGGCGAGCTGGATCCAGACGCCCGCCGTGAAGGTTGCCGAGTGACCCCAGAACACGTCGGCGAAGTACAGGAGCCCGGCGAACAGCGTGACCAGACCGGCATTCGCCGGTGGCATCAGCAGCGCGGTAACGGCAATGAGTATGACGTAGAGGCTCGCGAGATCGCTGTCCGCGCCGCCAGTCATGTGGACGACCGCGGTGATCAGCAAGACGTCGAACAGCGCCTGGAGATAGAGGAACGTCGGCCCTGGCAGCTTGCGCCGAAAATGGGTGTGCCAGTACGAGGCGAGGGTGACGGCCGCTGCCGTCACGAGCAGCAGCGACGTGACGAGGATGTCGAGCGGCGCGGCGACCCGGATCTTCAGGGCGGCGGTGATATAAATGGCGATCGCCAGGCACACCCGCCCGATGTACACGAGGCGGAGGAGCTCGCGGGCCGTCGGGATCGCCGAGCCCTGGGATTTGACGCCGAGCCAGCGCATGGGGGGTCAGTATTGATGGCGCTCTGGCAAAATGCAAGAGACGACGGTCACAAGAAGGCCCGGCACCTGCCGGGGCCCTCTCAGGAACGTGCTGGCCGGCGTGTTTTGCGGTACTTCTACGGGACCATCAACACTGCCACGATACCACCCAACCCGTCGGGCACCGTGGCGATGCCCGCGGGCACGACCCAGGTGCGACCATCGACAAGCACGTTGAAGTGGTGTAGTCCGCGCGCGAGGGCGAATGCACCCTCCCACAGGTCCCCGGCGACGGGGCGCAGGGGGTGCGTCTGCCACCCGTCCCAGTCCCCGGCCATGGCGACGGACTGGACGCCGGGAAAGCGGAACCGCACGACCTGACTGTCGCCGCGCACCTCCGGGAGGAGGGGACGCAGCCGCTTTGCCGCAGCCGCGCGCAGCGGGCGGGTTGAGCCGAAGCGCAGGCCGAAGCTGACAAAGCCACCGCGCGGGAATCCCTGGTAGGGCTCGCGCAGATAACTGCCGCCCCCGAGCTCGAGCGATACCAAGCGTCCTGGGAACAGTTGGAGGAACGCGCTTCCGGCACCGGTCGATCCGTACACCGATGACAGCCGGGCGTCGGCTGACAGCGATAGCGCGACCGGACCGCGCTGCAGCGTGACACCCGCGCCCGCGTCAGTGAACCAGGCGCCGAAGAATCGAGTCGGCTCCAGGGAGAAGGTCCATTCAGAGCCGCCGCTTGGCCGCCACCAGGCGCGTGCGCGTGTGTGCAGCGCCACGAACCGCGGCGCGACGTCGTTGGCAATCCAGCCAGTCGAAGGTCCAGCCCCCAGCGCAAAGCCCCACGCGCGCGTCGACCACAGCAGCTCGCCAACGCCGTGGGCTGCGGCCGTCCACGAGCCGCCGGTGCGCGTGGTACCTGTGAGGATACCTTCGGCCCCGAGCCGCCACCGGCCGGCCAGGCGAGGCGTGATGCCCCAAAACTGCAGCCGCCCATTGCCCGCTCGCACGCCGGCTGGCAGCGACGCGAGGTAGCCTGAAGCCTGGATTACGAACGTGGGCGATGCGTACCCTACAGCGGGCGACAACATGGCTGCCGTGAAGCTCGCCCCGGGGAAAGTGTCGCGACGCTCAGTGCGGACCGTGCCGACGCCGATCCGGAGAGTCGCCCGCGTCTGCGCGTTGGCGGGCAAGGCAAGGATGCCGATCGCCAGCAGCAACAGGCTTCCTGAAACACGGGTAGGGGCGCGGCATGCGGCGCCCCTACGCCACCGTTCAGACAGGTATACCACGACTCGTTACGGCTTGTGGCGCCCGATCATCCTGACCTGCGCGGTGCCGGGGGGGGGAGCCGGCGTGTCATCATCGACATCTTCCTCCTTACCACCCTGATCGACTTGGTCACCGACCTCTACGTCGTTGTTCAAGCCCTCAGGTTCGTCGACGCCTTCCTGCTCGAGATCGTCATTCTCGACATCGCCGTGATTATTCTCCCCGTTGGCCTCGTCCGGGCCTTCCTGATTGTTCGCGACGTCAATCTCGTGCGGGGCACCGACGACTTCGCCCTGGATCTGCTTGGCGATGCCATGCGGCCTGGCTACACCTAAAGATGCTGCGCAGCGCCTCAGGTCACGCTTGTTACCAACCCGGCTCAGGCGACTCTTTTAAGGTAGCACCGCTTGCCGGTGTCGCGCGTCACATTTAGCATGCTCGGATCATCCCCGGGCGAAAGGTAAGGGTGGATTCGAGGGACGCGGCGACGGACGGCGAGATAGTACGGGCCGTGCTCGCGGGCGATGTCGAGCAGTACGCGGTGCTGGTCGAGCGCCATCGCGATCGCTACGCGCGATACGCGGTTCGCATGCTTGGCTCGCACGACGCGGCGGAAGACGCAGTCCAAGACGCGCTGGTACGGGCGTTCGATCACCTGGCCGACTGCCGGGAGCCCGAGAAGTTCGCGGGATGGCTGTTTCTGATCCTGCGGAACCGCTGTTTCGCCGAGCACCGGCGACACGAGCGCGAGGCGCGATTGCCCGAAGAGGCGGCCGGCACGATTGCCGCGCCGGACCGTTCCGACGGTCCGATAGAGCGGCGGGAGCGCGCGGGCGCGCTGCAACGGGCGGTCGGGGAGCTGACACCCGAACAGCGCGAAGTGCTTGTCCTGAGGCATGTGGAAGAGCTGCCGTACGACGAGATTGCGCAGATCACTGGTGCCACAGTGTCCTCGCTCAAGATGCGGATGCACCGGGCGTACGATCGGTTGCGCGAACTGATGAAGGAGCATGTATGAAGAAGGCGTATCATGACTTCGTGAAGCGTCTCCTGGACGGTGAACTCAGCCTGGCTGAGCTCCCGCCCGAATTGCGTGCCGAAGGCGAAGAGGCGCTGCGCCTGCTCGGCGGACTGGATCGGACGCCGGTCAAGTTATCTGCGGCAGTCAGCGCGCGCGTCATGGCGGCGGTGCGGGGACGCACCCGGTCGCCAGCGCGGCGGGCGTGGCGGTGGCTCGTAACGCCGCGCGCCATCGAGGTGCGATTCCGCATCCGGCCCTGGCTGGTTGGCCCCGCTTTCGCCGCCGCAGCCGCCCTCGTCCTGGTGCTTGCGAGGCATCAGCCGCCTGTCCCATCGCCGAACGTCGTCTTCGTCCGCTTCATGCTGCACGCGCCTGGCGCGAAGAGCGTGTCGGTGGCGGGAACGTTTAATCAATGGGATCAGAACGCCGCGCCGCTCATCCCGGCCGGCACGGGCGGCGTGTGGACGACGACCCTCGCCCTTCCAGTGGGCCAGCATCAATACGCGTTCGTGGTCGACGGCCGCCGCTGGGTGGCGGACCCGGCCGCCCCAGCAGTCGACGACGGGTTCGGACGCCGGAACAGTGTGGTTGCGGTGACAAGACAGGGAGCCCGGACGCTGTGAGAGCCCTCTGGCTCACCGTCGCGATCGTCGTCGCAGCGCACCTGCCGACCCGCAGCGCCCTGGCGGCTCAGGACGTGGCAGCGCGTCTGCAAGGGCGCGCCCCCGCGCCCGTCGTCAGGGCCGTCCAGACAATTGCGCAGGACGCCGCGGCGCGGGGATTGCCGGTCGAGCCGCTGATCCAAAAAACCCTGGAAGGGAGTGCCAAGGGCGTGCCGGGCGACCGCGTGGTCGCGGCCGTGCGCCTCCTGGCGGCGCGACTGGATGAAGCGCGGTCCGCGCTGCAGGACGCCGGGACTGCCACGCCGGGTCCCGAAGCGCTCGAGGGAGGAGCGTACGCGCTCAGCGCGGGGCTGAACGCCAGTCAGGTACGCGACTTGGGACGGGTGAGTGTGCCTGCTTATGATCCGGCGTTGACACTCCACATCGCGGCGACCCTCACCGCGCTGGGCGTACCCGCACCCCAGAGTGTCCAGCTGCTGCGACACATGATCCAGGCTGGGCGGACAGCAAATGAGCTGCTCGATCTTCCCGGTGAGGTGCAAGCGAGCATGGCCCGCGGCGCCAGTGCGGCGCAGGCGGCGGAGGCACTCGACATGGATGATGGCGCGTTGGGCCAGCACGGATCTCACGGCGAGCACGGGGAGGAGCGCGAGACCCGCCCCCGCAGGCCCTGATACCCGCTACTGCACCGCGTTTACCATGTCGAAGATGGGCAGGTACATCGCGACCACCATACCGCCCACGATGACACCCAACACCACGATCATGATCGGCTCGAGCAGTGACAGCAGCGCGCTGACGGCGGCGTCCACCTCATCGTCGTAGAAGTCCGCGATCTTCGTCAGCATTTCGTCGAGACCGCCCGTCTGCTCGCCGACCGCGATCATCGAGATCACCATGGGCGGGAAGACTTTCGATTTTTGCAGCGGCGCCGCGATTGTCTCACCGCCCGCGATCGACGCCCGGGACTCCATCACGGCGTTGTGAATCACCATGTTACCGGCGGTGCGCGCGGTAATCTCGAGGCCGTCGAGAATCGACACGCCCGAGGAAATCAGTGTGCCGAGGGTGCGCGTAAAGCGGGACACGGCGGACTTGCGCAGCAGGTCACCGAGCACTGGCAGGCTCAGCAACAGCTTGTCGATCTGCAGCTTGCCGGCCGTCGTTTTGTTGTACCGGTTGATGGCGACGACGCCGAAGATCGCGATGCCGATGAGCGCCCACCAGAAATTCTTGAGGATGTTGCTCGCGCCGATCACGATGCGGGTCGGCAGCGGCAGCGCCAGGTTCACCGACGCGAACATGCTTTGGAATGTGGGGATCACGAAAATGAGCAACACGGCGATCGCGATCGCTGCGACTGAGAAAATCACCGCGGGGTAAATCATCGCGCCCTTCACCTTGCGGATGATGGAGTCGTTCTTTTCGAGGAAGACCGCCAGGCGCAGCAAAATCGTGTCGAGAATACCGCCCGCTTCACCGGCGGCCACCATGTTCACGTAGAGATCGGAGAACGCCTTGGGGTGCTTCCGCAGCGCGTCAGCGAGCGTGTGGCCGCTCTCGACGTCGTACACGACCGCGCGGGTGATGTCGGCCAGCACCTTGTTCTCCGTCTGCTGCGACAGGATGTCGAGCGCCTGCACCAGCGGCAGGCCGGAGTTGATCATGGTGGCGAACTGCCGCGTGAAGATCACGACGTCGCGCGTCTTCACGCCAGCCTTGAAGAAATCGGCCAGCCCGCCGCCCTTCCCCTTTGCTTCGCGGACCTGGACCACGATCATACGGTTCTTGCGCAGATGGGCAATGACGTCGTCACGACCCGCAAGGTCGATCTTGTCCTTGACGAGATCGCCTTTGAGGTTACGCGCAGTGTATTCGAAGACCGGCATACCTACCTCCGCATGGCCACTTTAGGTGAACCCGCCTGCGCAGCCGCCTGTGCGGGCGTAGGAATCTCCTTGTCGTCCGGCGGCGCCTCGCCGATGGACCGCAGGAAATCGTTCGGCTTCGACGTCACGCGCAGACATTCATCCTTGGTCACTTCGCGGCCCATGTAGAGCTGATAGAGCGCATCGTTCAGCGTCTGCATGCCATACTTTTTCCCCGCCTGCATCGACGACTCGATCTGGTGGACCTTGTCGTCGCGTATCAAGGCGCGAATGGCGGGGGTGCAGATCATGATCTCGGGGGCCATGACCCGGCCGCGGCCCTTGGCCCGCTGCAGCAGCGTCTGCGTCACCACACCCTCGAGCACGAAGGCGAGCTGGGCGCGCACCTGCGACTGTTGGTGCGAGGGGAAGACGTCGATGATGCGGTTGATCGATTCGGCGGCGGAGTTCGTATGCAGCGTCGCGAAGGCGAGGTGCCCTGTCTCCGCGATCGTGAGCGCAGCCTGGATCGTCTCCAGATCGCGCATTTCGCCGATGAGGACGACATCTGGGTCCTGGCGGAGCGCATACTTGAGCGCGGCCTGGAAGCTGTTGGTATCGGTCCCCACCTCACGCTGGTTGACGATGCAGGTCTGATGGCGGTGGATGAACTCGATCGGGTCCTCCACCGTGATGATGTGGCCCTTCAGCTCCTTGTTGATCTTGTCAATCATCGCGGCCAGCGTGGTGCTCTTGCCCGAGCCGGTCGGGCCCGTGACCAGCACGAGGCCGCGAGGGCGGTCGGCGAGCTGCGCCACCACGTTCGGGAGGCCGAGCTCGTTGAAGGTCTTCACGTTGAACGGAATCTGGCGGATGACGACCGATACGCAGCCGCGCTGCTTGAACACGTTCCCGCGGAACCGCGCCAGGTTCTGAATGCCGAACGAAAAGTCGAGCTCGCTCTCGGTCTCGAAGCGCTTTTTCTGGTTTTCGGTGAGCACCGAGTACGCGAGCGACAATGTGTCTTTGGGCGTCATGACGTCTTCGCTGGAGGCGCTCACGATGTCGCCGTCCACGCGGAGCTTGGGCCGCTCGCCCGCCACGAGGTGGAGGTCGGAAGCGTCCTTCTCGATCATTTCCTCGAGCAGCGCTCGGAGGTTGATGGGCATGCTCCCTCTCCTTATCCGGCTGCGGTTTCTTTCACGACTTCTTCGAGCGTGGTGATGCCCTTCTTGACCTTCAGCATCCCGTCCATGCGCAGGGTCAACATGCCCTCTTTGACGGCGAGATCGCGCAGCTCTTCGGTCGACGCCCCCTTCAGGATCTCACGCCGCAGCGGGCTCGTCAGCGCCATCACCTCGTAGAGTCCCTGCCGGCCGCGGTATCCGGTGCCCGCGCAGCTATCGCACCCCGCGCCCTTGGAGAACGGGCCTTCCTTCTTGTCGATGCCGAAGGCGTGCATCTCCTCGGGCGTGTACGCGTGCTCCTGTTTGCACTCCTTGCAGATGCGGCGAACCAAGCGCTGCGCGACGATCAAGTTGACGGCGCTCGCGACGTTGAACGGCTCGATGCCCATGTCCACCATGCGCGTAATCGTCGAAGGCGCGTCGTTCGTGTGCAACGTCGAGAGCACGAGGTGGCCGGTGAGGGCCGCCTTGATCGCGATCGAGCCGGTCTCGAGGTCGCGGATCTCGCCGACCATGATGATGTTCGGGTCCTGGCGCAGAAACGCCTTCAACGCCGCCGCGAACGTCATCCCGACCTCGTTCCGCACCAGCACCTGATTGATGCCGAGCAGGTTGTACTCGACCGGGTCCTCGGCGGTCATGATGTTCACGTGGATCTGGTTGATCCGCGAGAGCGCCGAGTATAGCGTCGTCGTCTTGCCCGAGCCTGTGGGCCCCGTCACCAACACCATCCCGTAGGGATTGAGGATCGCCTTCAGGAGATCGGCCTCCGACCTCGGTTCGAAGCCGAACGTCTTGAGGTCAAGCGTCAGGTTGCCCTTGTCGAGAATTCGCAGCACGATCTTTTCGCCGAACAGCACGGGCAGCGTCGAGACTCGGAAATCGATGACGCGCGACCCCATCTTCAGCTTGATGCGGCCGTCCTGCGGCACGCGCCGCTCGGCGATGTTGAGCTGCGCCATGATCTTGACGCGCGACGTGAGCGCCGCCCGCATCTTGATCGGTGGCTTCATGACTTCCTGGAGTGCCCCGTCCACCCGGTAGCGCACGCGCATCTCGTGCTCGAACGGCTCGATATGGATGTCGGACGCGCCGCGCTTCACGGCATCGGTGAGCAGTCCGTTGATCAGTTTGACGACGGGCGCGTCGTCCGCCAGGTCCTGCGCCTTGACGTCTTCGTCCTCCTGATCCTCGACGACCTCGAGATCTTCCTCGGCCTCGACGCTTTTCAGGAGGCTCTGCAGCTGGGCATCGGATTGCTGGTAGTAGCGCTCGATCGCGTTGCGGAGCGTGTATTCGCCGGCGATGACCGGGAAAACGTCGCAGCGCGTAATGAACTTGATGTCTTCGATCGCCGTGACGTTGTTGGGATCGGCAATGGCGACGGTCAGCGTCCGGCCTTCCCGCTTCAGCGGCAGGACGGTGTGCTTGCTAGCGATGTCGGGGGGGATCAGCTTGAGAATCTTGGCATCCACCTCGAAGCGCGACAGATCGACCGCCGGCATCCGGTATTGCCGGGCCAGCATCTTGCTGACCTCGGTTTCTTCTATAAACCCGAGCTTGACAAGGGTATAGCCAAGGCGCATCCCGGAGTTCTTCTGCTCCAGAAGGGCCTTTCTCAGCTGTTCATGGGTGATCAGCCCCTCGCGAACGAGGATTTCACCGAGCTTGTCCTGGGTAGCTGCCGCAGTCGCCGTATGCAACTCATTGAAAATGAAGGGACTAAAATGGGAGTCAGGGTTGAGCGGGTCAAGGCTGGACGACGAAAGGGCGTATCGCGTCCAATAATTTGACACCCACGCCCGGCACGCTGTCGAGCCGGCTGAGTGTGCCAAATGGGCCGTGTTCTGTGCGCCACGCAACGATGCGTTGCGCTAACGCAGGACCGATCCGCGGCAGGCGTGTGATTTCGCTCACGTCGGCGCGATCGATATCGATGCGCTCACCGGGGAGAAGCGGACGGGAGAGTTGGGCGGCGCGTCTCGCGGTTTCGCGCAGGCCACCCGGCTGCACGACCGCGGTTGATTGCAGCTGCACGTCACCCGGCGGTGCGTTCGGGGAAGGAGCGAGGAAGTGGCGAACGCCGGCACCGGCCAATGCGAGGCACGCCAACAACAGAGCAGCTCGGCGGTCGTCCATCGCCGAAACTTATCAGGCTCCGATAAATGGCCGGCATCGAAAAAGCGCGGCCATGCAACTACTAGACGCGTGTCCCCGTTTTCATTGCCTGACCAGAGCCATTGCTACATCGCCAACTATCTGCAGTGATGCCGCGGTCACCTTGTCGATCGTGTCCTCCGTCGTGTGATGATAGGGGAAATCGAAGTCGATGACGTCGATGGCATGGATACCGGCGTGTTGCAGCGGTACATGGTCGTCGATGAGGGTGAGACCAGCCCGGGGCACAAAAACCTTCGAATACCCGAGCTTATCCGCGGTCTGCCAGACGCGTTGCACAACCTCAGGCGCAGCAGCGAGGGAGTAGCCTTCCTGATAAAACTGCAGGTCCTTGTCCCCCACCATGTCGAACAGCACAGCGAACAACGTCGTGTACCCCGGCGGCAGGTGGTTTGCGAAATAGCGCGCGCCGATGAGCGTCTCAGTCGAATCGCTGAAGTCACCGTAGTCTTCCCCGTCGACGAACAACAAATCCACACCGACGGTCGGCGGCGTTGCCTTGAGCCCGTCCGCTACGCCGAGGAGCACTGCGACCTCTGAGGCGCCGTCGTTCGCTCCGGGAACCGGCATGCGCTGCTGAGCCAGGTTCTGGCTCTTGTCCGCGAACGGCCTGGTATCCCAGTGCGCCAGGAACAGGATGCGCTCGGTCGCCTGAGGACGAAACCGCGCAAAGAAATTGCGCAGGCGCAGGTTTGCCCCTTTGCGCGTGACGTGACGGAACTCCTGGACCACGACTGTGTCCGCGCGCGCGCGCAGCATGGACAGCAACCAGTCACCCGTCTTCACATGGCCCGGCGTATTGGGAATCCGCGGGCCAAAGGCCATCTGCTGCTCGATGTACGCGAAGGCGGTATGGCCATTGAAATCCCGAGCCGCTTTGGAGCCGCCCCCCGCCCCCGCACCGGCCCGGGCCTGACACGCGACGAGAAGCAGGATCAGGAGGTTCTGGAGGATGGTGAAGGTTGGTCGAGGCCTCATCGCAACTGTCCGACGCTGGTCGACAGCTGGACGAATGCCGTAATCACAAACTGCGAGATCTTGCGGTTCGTTTGGCGCTCCTCGTTGAGAACGTAGGCCATCTGCAGTCCCGCGCTCATGTTGGTTGGAAGATCGGTGTCCATGGTAAGCTGAGCCTGCGTCTGCCGGCTGTCCACATAGGGCACGCATGTCTGCTGCCCGGCGCGGCGCAAGCATGTCGTATTGTCCGCCACGGAATACCCCGCCGTCGTACGGATGTTGGAACGCCAGCGCCCTCTGGTTGGGGGCCGGAACGAGAACGTCACAGTGGCGTTGTGCGCGTCCCGCACCGTACGAAACAGATTTCCGGCGCTGAGCCGGTCCGATGTCGTCCGGGACAGATCGAACGTCGTGAAGACCCCGCCGATCCACGTCAGGGAAGCGGACGGTGTAAACGCTTTCTCGATCGTGCTGTTCACCGCGACGCTGCCTGCGCCGATCGATCCATTGGGCCACTCCCGCAAGCGGCTGCGAATCGGCACCTGTTGGTCGGTTCGCAACGTCCAGACAACGCCGCGCGTGAGCCGGTACGTGGCGTTGGCACGCAGGCCCAGCGGCAGCACCGCGACTCCGCCGGTGGAGAGCGACGTGTTCTGCGTCGCCGACGTGGCGAGCAGGCCGTCAACCTGTCGGAAGGCGTCGAAGCCGCCGAGCGCCAGCTGGTAGCCTGCGGAGGGCGTCCCCGTCGCCCGGCTGAAGCTCGACCCCTGCTGTGCAATGTAGGTCACGTCGAGCCCCGTGATGTGGCCGAGCCAGCCGGCTACCCCTGACGAGTCGCCGAAGATCGCCTGCGCCAGGCGGCGCATGTCGAGCTGCGCACCGGTTTCGAGCCGGCGCGCGTTGCTGAACGCCGCCGGAACCCGGAAGTCGCCGGCGGTGTCGCCGACCGTTCGCGCCGGCTGGCGGGCATTGGGGTCGCGCGTGAATGCGAACGACGAGCCGACGGCAGCCCGCGGCCGGATCCAGGTGCCGACGCGGGGCGTGAGGGAGATCGACGTCGTGACCAGCCGTTGCGTCTCCAGACCGACGTCGCTGCCGAACAGGGACGCGCGCTGCTGGCGAATGACACGGCCCATTGTCGTCGAGTCACCGTAATCGCGCAGATCTCGCGTGGACACGGCATCGACACCGAGCTGCATGCCAGTCACGGGCGTGAGCTGCACACCGCCGGAGTTTTGCCACAGCCGTGTCTGCGAGACGGCCGGAGGCGCGGTGTCGCCCGCCTGCTGAATCGGCACGACGAATGTGAACCGCTCCGCGTCGCTGCCGACCAGCCCCGAACGGAAATGGATGCGTGACGGATTGAGTCGCAGCGCCTTCCCGGCCACCCGGACCGACGCCGGGTTCGGCGCCATCGTGTAGTCGAGATTGAACGCGTAGCTCGATCCGTTCGCACGAGATAGCGCGGTGCGCGTATCGCCGCTCGAGTAGG
>WNGJ01005988.1_pt1 | contig 12826 bp, 17 predicted proteins | sample 5400611 | NCBI WGS metagenome assembly WNGJ01 (sample SAMN13153375, study PRJNA577476) | soil metagenome | isolation source: 40 cm soil or saprolite under Garry oak tree replicate 1 | place: USA:California | collected 2016-06-15
CGCCCGGCCAGACGCGGCGGCGATTGAAGCAGGTCGTGCCACGCTCACGGCACTCTATCCCGGTTTCAAAGGGGAGCTCGCGCAGCTGGCCGATGGTCAGCTCGCGACGATTCCAAACGGAGCCGACAAGCAGCACGGCATCCAGGTCGGCGACGACATCGCAGCAAGAATCCTGCAGCTGCGCGCCAACGACGGTTCCGCCGTCGTCCCGCCGCCGTTCACGCCTGGCACCCAGCCTGGCAACTACCGGCCGACGCCGCCGAACTTCCCCACGCCGGTCTTCACGACCTGGGGCAAGGTGACACCGTTCGTCTTGAAGAACGGATCGCAGTTCCGCCCCGGGGCGCCGCCGGCGCTGACCAGCGCGGCCTACGCGCAGGCGCTGAACGAGGTCAAGAGCCTGGGTCAGAACAGCAGCACGACGCGGACGGCCGACCAGACCGTCATCGGCAAATTCTGGGCTCCGCCAATCTGGAACACCTGGAACGTCATCGCCGAGAACGCGGCCATTGCGCACCACACCAACCTGGAGCGGACCGCCCGGCTGTTCGCCGTTCTCAACCTCTCGTTCGCCGATAGCACCATCGCGATGTACGACGCGAAATATCACTTCCAGCTCTGGCGGCCGATCACGGCGATCCGCCTCGCGGACACGGATGCGAACCCCGCCACCATCGCCGACCCGAACTGGACCGCGCTCGCCAACACCGCCGCCGATCCGTCGTATCCCGGCGCCCACAGCACCATCAGCGCCGCCGGCGCGACCGTGCTGGGCGCCGTCTTTGGCAATCGCGACCGCATCCAGGTCACGTCGAGCGCCCTGCCTGGCACCGTGCGGACCTTCAACAGCTACAGCGACGTAGCCACGGAGGCCGGCCTCAGCCGCATCTTCGCCGGACAGCACTTTCGCTTCGATCACGTCGAGGGCCTCGAGCTTGGCCACGACGTCGCGCAATTCGTCCTTCGCCACTCACATCAGGAGGATTAGGAATGACACGGACGTCGAAAGTCGTTGGAACGCTGGCGGCCCTCACGACGATGGGTGCTGCGCTGGTCAGTCTCCAGCCGGCGCAGGCCGAAGACAACGGGCAGGCTGGCCGCACCTACGTCCAGACCAACCTGGTTTCGGATGTCCCCGGGCTGGCGAAAGTCACCGACCCGAACCTGAAGAATCCATGGGGCACGTCGACCGCCCCTGGTCTCCCCATCTGGGTGTCAGCCAACAACGCGGGCGTCACGACCCTTTATGACGGAGCGGGTCAGCCCATCCCACTTCAGGCGAAACCGCCGTTGAACGCGGTGGCCGTCCCGGCCCCGCCGTCAGCCGGGAAGGGCGCGATTGGGACCCCGACAGGGACCGTCTTCAATCCGACCGGGTCAGGCTTTGTCGTCTCCGAGAAGGGTACCTCGGGTTCCAGTCGATTCCTTTTCGCGACCGAGGACGGCACGATTGTTGGCTGGAGCCCAACCGTTGACCGCGTCAACGGGATCATCGCCGTCGATCGCTCGACGGTCGCCGACCTGGCAGGCAATGTCGGCGTGGTGTACAAAGGCCTCGCCCTGGTGACGACTCCGGCCGGCACCTTCCTCTACGCGACCAACTTCCGGTTCGGCACGGTCGAGGTTTTCGACAGTAACTTCAACCTCGTCAAGACCTTCACCGATCCCGCCGTCCCGGCTGGTTTTGCACCGTTCGGGATCCACAACATTGGCGGCCGGCTGTATGTCACCTTCGCCAAGCAAAAGCCCGACAAGCACGACGACCTGGCGGGACCGGGCAATGGATTCGTCGACGTCTTCAGTCCCAACGGAGACCTGCTGCAACGGCTCGTGAGCGGAGGCCGGCTCAACTCTCCCTGGGCCGTCGCCATGGCACCGGCGACCTTCGGAGCATTTGGCGGCGACATCCTGATCGGTAACTTCGGCGACGGGCGCGTCAATGCCTACAATCGCGCGACGGGTCATGTGGAGGGGCGGCTGCTCAACGCCACGGGCCAGCCGCTTACGATTCCCGGCTTGTGGGGGCTCCGCTTCCCAGCCGGCTCGCTGAACGCCGTGCCCGGCGCACTCTACTTCACCGCCGGCATCAACGACGAACACGATGGCCTCTTTGGGGATCTCGTCCCCAAGGGCTAGCTTGGACCCCGTCCTAGCGATCGTTCACGGGAAGGGCCTCCGCGGCCCTTCCCTTGTAGCGGCGGTTCGGAGATATGCAGCGACCGCTGCGCTCATCGTGCTGTTGACGCTATTCCGCGGCTTCAACCTCTGTGTTGTCGCGGTGCTCGGACTCGCTCCATTCCTCACGACTCGGATCGGGGCATGGATCCGCGAGACCGCCGGCGACTAAGTCTTGCCCGCCTTGCTGCCGTTGCTCGCCTCCAGGGAGACCAGCAATTTGCGCAGCAGCGCGTCGAGCGCCTGCCGCTCGCTCGAGGACAGGGAGGTGAGCATCCGTTTGTGGCCGGCGTTGTAGGCTTCGATCGCTTTGTCAACCAGACTCTGACCCGATCGGGTGAGGGTCACGTACAGTGCCCGCCGGTCCTCTGGATGCGGCGATCGGCGGACAAGGCCGCGTTCCTCGAGTTGATCAAGCTGAGCGGTCATACCCGCCGACGACAGCAGTGCCGCCTGCGAGAGATCTGAGGGCGATAGGCGCTGACCGTCGCCGGAGCGGCGCAGCGCGGCGAGGATAATCATGGCGGTGCGGGAGATGTTCAGATCGTGAAGCAGCCGGTCAGTCTCGCGGTTGATGCGGCCAGTTAACATCGCGATGACGAGCAAGAACTCGATCAGCCAGGGATCCTGGGCGGGAAACTCCCGCACCCACGGCCCGATGGCGGCCTTGTAGTCCGGAAGGCTTGTCCCGGAGTCAATGTGCTGAAGCGAATTCAGCAGACGCTTCATTAGATTCAGGAGCTGCTTGCGGTCCCGTTCGGCATAGACGGTCTGGACAAATGCCTGACGCCGGTAGAGGGCCTGGGCCGCTTCCCTTACCGTCTTCTGTCCCGCCCTGGTCAGCGTGACGATTACGCCGCGTCGGTCTCGCGGGTCGCGCGAGCGCGCGACCAGGCCGGCCCGTTCGACCACGTCCAGCCGCGCCGTCACCCCTGCCGAGGACATCATGTGACCCCGATAGAGGTCGGTCGGCGTCAACTGATAGGGAGGGCCGACCGCATACAGGGCGGCGAGGACGTCGAAACTCGCTCCGGTCGTGTTGAACCCGTCGAAGACTTCTTCGGCATTGCGGTTGAGGTGGAAGTTCGCCCGGCGGATCCGCCCCGCCACCGCGGCCGCTCCGACGTCCACCCCAGGAAGGCTTTGTGCAAACTCCCGTTTGATGACGTCGACTGAATCCTGACTCTTCTCCATACCGCGTTATTGTAATCGCAACATGTTCAAGAGCGAGAATCTTTGTGTCAAGTAGATAGCGATCCGCTGGAAGCCGTGGCTTCTGTGCGATCAGAGCTGGAGCCGTCATCCGCTCGAGCGCCCGCTCGCGGACGCTCTTAGCTTTCGGCGTCAGGGCCAGCACCTTCACGCGTCTGTCGCGGCCGCCGCGGCGGCGCTCGACGAGGCCGCGTGACTCAAGCCGGTCGACGATGCCGGTCAGATAGCGCAGACGCTGTAGTGGCTACTCCGGGGCTCCCAGTCAAATGGGTTGACGGCAACGCTGACGGCAACGCGCGCGAACTATGGCGAACGCCGGCGAACGATGGCGGACGAAAGCCGCGCGGGCCCAATACAGCGGGAACGTCGGCGGACGATGGCGAACGTCGGCGGACGCTCACAAGCGGCCTTGAAAACCACCTGGACGAATCGCCTGACAGGTTTCTTTAGCCCGCCACTGTCTCAAACGTATTTGAGAAGGACAGGTGGTATTTGCGCCCCCGAGTCCGCTCGGGGTCGCCAGATATAATCGCTATAACAACTTGTTAGTGTATTCGTACCAACTAACAAGAGGCCTCTCTTCGATTCGACAAGATGGAGGCCGCTGAACTCGTTGCGCTCGCATGGTTTTGGCGGCCCGATTGCTTGCCGCGTCTGGGGGTATCGAGGGGCTTGCTGCTTTGCTCGTCATCATCGGCTTGTTTTCCGTTCCGCCGATCCTCTTCCTCGAGCTTCGCAAGAGAGCACACAATCGGCTATCGGATGAGATTCCGCCGAATCACCTCACGGCTGCGGTAACGAATGCGAGTGACCTGCCAAGTTCTTTCGTGGTCGAAAGCGGAGCCTTGTTCAAGGTGGTCGGCGGCACGGCTCTCATTGGGGTATTTTTTGGCGCGCTCGTTTGGAGTAGTGCCGCGACGATACATGACTTAGCGGGTGCGAACGGCGCACTGGTTTTTTTGACGGTATGCTCCATCGTCCTGCTTGGTGCCTTTGTCGCGAGCCGGAACATCAAGCTCTTTGTGCAACACGGCATGGTAGGCTGCGTCGGCCCGCTCGGCGGGGTTCGGGCGTGCCTACGCGACGAACTAACCGAGATTCGGACGGTATGGCATTGGTACCAGGGCCGCGGTATGGGCATGTGGGTCTTCCCGATACTCCACTTTCGCCGTCGGGACGGTACTGATGCTTTTGCGACCCCAGCCATCCTTTACCCGAGCGACAGTCTGCAAACTCTCGCCGATCGGCTCGGGCTACCGATTGATCTCGAACGGCCGACTGGCAGTAAGGCGGCATAGCTTGTCCCCGGGACCGGGTACGTATGACCAGACTTCGACTGCAGCGAGATAGGAGGTAACCGTACCGTTGAAACTCGTAGTGAAGGGAATTTTGCTGCTCCCAGGCGGGGCACTTTTGATCGTGTTCCTGTTCCTTTACGTCAACCTACTAGTGACCACGAGATCCCTTTCCGCGTTGCAGGTTGTCGTGTACCTCGGAATCCCTGTGTTGGAAGCCACCGCGGTAGTTGGAGTCTTCGCTAGTGCGAAGCGAAATGATTTGGATTGGACGCTGCCTGTAATGGCAATCATTTGGGGTGCTAACGTCGTAAACATTGTTCTGGGTCTAAATCGTGTATTTGGAATCTAAGGGCTCTATGTGAGAAGTACAATCGGGAGCGAAACAAAGCAGAAACGCGGTGGTTAGAAATTCGCGGAAACGGATGCAAATGCCAGATTGGACGGTCGCACACTTCGCCCTGTCTAATCCTAAGGGCCGAGGTATGGAAAGCGTTCCGAGCTTGGTGAATCGGTTAGCCACCAACATCCGCTCTCTCGGGAAGGTTGAAATCCTCGACATAACGTTCCACCCTGAGTTGACATCGGAAGGTGTTGAGTGGCCCACTTTCGTTGTGTATTACGTTCCTGCTAAAAAACGCTCGCCGAGCGGAGCGCACAGCAGGGCCAGACGAGTAAGGGGCAGCTAGCACGAGACGGTGGGGCGGCAACCGACAAGGCTGGGATGGACGGAAGCCCCAGAAAACCGATCACTCCTCGTCTCGCACACGGGCGACCTGCCTCCTGAACTCTCGGACCTAGCGTTTCTGCATTTTCTTCGACTCCTAGTCCAACCGGATTTTATTAAGCAAGCGCCCGTGAAAGCCGCTTAGTTCAAAAGCTGAGGCCGGCTAGAGCGACTGGCATTCCTTTCCTATCAGCTCTGAAGCAGATGAGCTGAACTGCCTAACCCGTTTTGGTGTGTGCTATTTCATACGTCCTTAACGGCTTTCGTGCGCGGCGTCGCGGTCAGCCGCGCGGCGGACCCTCTCGCTCCGATCCTGCTTGAGGACGGCCAGGACGTCGGGACGCGCACTTTCGCGAGCAGCTACTTTTCGGAATTCGGTCGGGGTCGTTTCGTCCGTAAGAAGTCGAAAGAGGATCTCGAGAGGCGTATCAGTACGGCAAAAGAGGGCGATGCCGGCCTCGAAGGCAACATGGTTGTCTCGGCCGCCATTGAGCCGCCCGATCAGTAGATCGGCGACGCGCGCGAGCGTCGCGGCTCCAGAATTCGGATTTGATACGAGCGGCCTGAGAAGTTCTTGGTCGGCATAGGTCTCAGCAGAGGAAGGGACGAGGCGGTCAAGCGTTGGTGAGCCAGCGTTGGGATGGGTGGCCACGGCCGTGCGCACAAACGAGTACGGCGAATCCGCCAGCTCGTCAAGTCGATTGGTCTGCGTAGCGGGATCTCGCGCCGAATCCAGGAAGTCCTTTGGCCCCTGCGGCCGGTCCACCCCTTAGTCCCTCTTCACGCGCAAGTACTGACCCCGATCAAGTCGGATTAGCTTGTGGGATCTCACGCTTGTATGCCGCTTCGACGTACGCCAGATAGGGAAAGCGCGGCTGTCCGCAGCTCGTCGTACGTCCTTCGCTTCACATCAGATGGGGTCTTCCGTTCACCGTCTTGAGAAGGATCAACATAGAATCCCGCCTCGCCATTGGCCCTGCTTTCTCCGCCCAGTCCATCGGCCACGCTTCGGGATGTTGGGCAACCACGTCGGCCAGGCGCTCATCATCCGAACGTGCGGGTTTCAGCCCGAACTCCTCCCGCAGACTCTCGAGAGCTAAATGCAATAACGGGCCTTACTCCAAGATTTCCACAATGCTCCCTCATACCTTGACGGATGCGTGAAGACGCGAGTGCGTATCTCACCGTCGTCTAGCTTCTCGCCGAGCACCATTTGTCCGAGAGTACGAGCCTTCTTAGCCTCCTCGATGGCAAGGATCAAAAACGATACTGCTGGGCCGAAAGAGCCTTGATCGGCCAGCAATGCCGCTCGATCGAACTGGGCACGGGCATTCTTAAGCACCACTGGAATCCCCTTCGCCGCTTCCTCGCGAGTCGGGAGCCTACGATCTTTCAGCCTCATATGGGGCGCAGTCTAATCCTGCGTGAAAGCCACAACAAGCACGATCAATGCGACCCCTCCTAACAGGACGTCGGCTTAAGCGTCCGCTTAACTTGGGCCCTCCGTACGATCGGCGACGGTCGCCCAAGACCCTGCGCTCAGCGACGTAGCTCTCGACGAAAGCGCCAACATCCAGGGAGATGCTAAAAGAGGAGTAAGAGTAGCTCGCACGCACCTCTCCCCCTTGTGAGTTAGCTAGCGCACGAGAAAATGAAGCCGCCATCGATCGTGAGTGCGGTTCCAGTCACAAAGTGGTTGCTGAGTGCGGATCATTGGTGAGACGGCGCCATCTGCCAAACTCGCCGTATGGCGATGCTATCGGACTTCGTTCCGCCCGGCGACGATGCAGTCCGCCTTCCTACCCCGACGTTGGCGATCCACCTACTCCGCTATTTCATCGTTGCGTCGGCCGCAGGTCACACGCCCCTTTTCCATCCCGGCAACATTGTGAACGCGCCGAGTTGGGTTGGGCACGACTTGGGGTCCAACCCGCGCGGCTTCCTTCGTGCAATGGCAGAGGCGTGGGCCTGGCTTGAATCAGAAGCCTTGATTGCGAACGGTCCCTCGGAGACTGGCTATCCGTACTTCGTGACGCGGCGCGGTCAGCAGCTCGCCAAGGAGGTAGAGCCACTCCGGCGCCTTACCGACGAAGCCCGTCTCGCGGCCGGCCTACATCCGCTGATCGAAGCGCGTATCCGCCAGCAGTTCCTCCTCGGCGAGTACGAGCTCGCCGCGTTCGCCGCCCTCCGACAGGTTGAGATCCGCGTCCGCGAGCTCGCCGGCGCGTCGGAGTCGAGCCTCGGCGTAGCCCTAATGAAAGAGGCGTTCAAGGCGGACGGCCCGCTCGCCGACTCGAGCCTGGATAGGGGAGAGCGCGACGCGACGATGGCTCTCTTCTGGGGCGCGATTGGCGTCTTCAAGAATCCGACCAGCCATCGTCAGGTCGACTACAAGGATCCGACCCAGGCCGCCGAAGTCAGACTCTTGGCAGACCTGCTCTTGCGGATGGTCGATGACATCGCGGAGCGGCTAAAACCCGCGAATACCTAGCAGGCTTCGGACTCCCCAGTTTGCGCAGTCAGGGAAAGCTATTAGTCGTCAGCGGGTTCGTCGATGCGGACAGGAAGAACGATGCCGAAACGTTCTTGGAGCCAGCTAGAAACCGCAACGACAAACGGCGGAGGCCCACCGGTCCCGGCCCCAGGTGCTTGGCCCAAAACTGCCGACAGAAACGCCCCCATCTCGTCCATCCGCCTAATTTACACGCGGCACGGTTGCGACCTCCCGTTTGCGGAGCGTCCGCCTAGCGTCCGTTATCCGTCCGCCGACCGTCCGCTTAACGTCCGCTGGCGGCGCTCCAGCAAGCCAGATTGCCATTTCTGAATTCATCTGGAGTTCGAAACTTGTCCGGTTGGGGTCGCCACATATAAGCGTTATAATAACTCATTAGTATATTTGTAGCAGCTTATTTAAGAGCACGTGGCTGCCGCACTACGAGCGTCGGCCGTTGGCTAAGTCCAGCAAACTCCGGACAACAGCTTCTTCTCCCGATGCGCTTCGGCTAACCTGTCTTTGCACTACAAGAAACCCGCCGACGAGAACCAACACCGCTACGACTAGCGGCATCAGGTTTTGCTGCGAGAACGCTGTCGTGACACCCGTAATCAGAACGATCACGGACAGAATCCGAAGGAGCAGCTGGGCGACGGGGTGAAGCTGAAACCTGCCCTCGATGACTGTCGAGTTATTCGTTTTGATGACGCGACCATTGAACCGTCGCGGATAACTGCCAGGAGGGGATGGACCCAGTAGTACAAACGTACTGTCATCGACGCGCCCTCTGACCGAGCCGGGGGCACGACGGATTGTTAATTGTTGAAGCTGTGCCAAAACCTCTCTCTCGGACAACTGGGTAGTCACAGAAAACTTCGATCTGCCTGATTGTGTTCGATTCGACACCGACCTATACCAGGACTCGAGTTGGGCAGCGAATCTCATTTCAGGGCATTTGGATTAGCACTCACGTCGGCTCGGACTCAATCGACGGATCTAGTCCAAGCTGACTCAGCGCGTACTGTGCGGACCATCGCACATCCGGATGGGCATCGTTTTCAGCTTCATGGAGCGCGGTCTCCACATCTGCTGGCGGAAACTTGTAGAGCGTCATGGCGACCGCGTCTCGCACCTGCCAGGCTGGATCGGTCATCAAGACGTTCAAGAGCGCGGGCAGGGTCCGGGAGTCGTCCTTACCCCGGGCGACGAGGCGATCGATGACCTCATGGCGGCATCTCCAGTCCGGGTCGGCTAGTCCGGCTAGGTGCTCTTCGACTGTCACCATGGCCTGCGCACGCGCACGAGGTTCGTGCCAAGCAGCCCGCTTAGCGATGAACTCAGGATCGGTTTCGTCCCAGATGCGGATTGGACCAACTGGGCCAATCCATAACTGACCACCAGGTTCAAGCTCCTCACCCACGGTCTACTACCTCGACTCGCCCTGGATTTGGGTCGCTCCGCGACCCATTGGAGCTATAACGGATTTTAGTCGGCACTCTTTACAGGCTTAACGGGTAAGAGGTCGGCGCGGCAGCCGATTGGTTGGAACATGGTTCCTGCCGTTCTTGGAATCCCTCGTCTTGCTGGTATACGGCTATCCTGGCGAAAAAGCTGATGTGGCTAATCGGGCATTTCGGCGTTATATGTCGAGGGTGAACGCCATGACGGGCCCCAGCATGGGTCGGCAGCGGATCAGCAGAGACGGACGCGTCCTGAGGCCGGAGGAGACCATCGGGCCAACAGCGTACAGACCCGAGGGGAAGGGGCGCGGCTTGCACGCCATTTTGGAGGAAGCCCAGCCGTGGAGGCGGGGGAAGCCCGTGCCACTCGATGGATCACTTAAAGGGGCGACTGTCCTTTTGCTGTGGTTCCGGCTCGACGACCGGCCGATCGAAGGGTCAGCGGTCTGGAATCGCTCGGCCGAGATCATCGCGCCTGCATTAGGCATCGCGTTACGCGGTCTGGCAGCTGATGCGCATTTGGTAGTCGGCATCCGCACCGATCGGGTTCGAGTCGATCAGCTGGTCGATCCCGCAGCCCAGGTTCTGGAGGAGATGCTTAGTAGATATTTCGATTGGACCTTCCGCGTGTACGTCGGAAGCAACCCTCGTGCGGCTATAGCGCCGGCGTCAACGCGAGATATAGGCTCCTTCAAGAAGGGAAGAGCTCGCGATCTTACGAATTGGCAGATTGTCATTGAGGAGTGCTATGACGCGGGAGCCATTGAGATTTGGTCAAGAGCTCACGACGCTCGCGGCCTGGAGGCCAGGATGAATTTGGAAGCCGTAAACAAATCGTTGGCGGGCGTCGAATTGGCCAACTTCACGCCTGAGGCCCCTCACTCATGACCCGCCGTTGACGCCTAAGACCAAGTACCACTGCAACGCGCTGCGTGGCCGGACGCAGAACGATATCCGTGACATCGACGCCATGGGTTCGAGCTTCCGTACTGCGACATCGTCGTGACGGATAGGGCGGTGGCATCGCACGTCATGCAAACCCACTTGGCAGAACGTCTCGGCACTATCGCCCTCTCGAGTCTCGCGGACCTTCAGTACACATCCAGCTGGTTCCCAACTCTGTCGTCCAGACCGCCGAAAAGGTTATCTCGGCGGCGAGGGAGAGGGGCTGTTTGTAGGGGCAGAGCCATTCCCCCCCGCGGACCGGTGTCAATAATATTGATCAAAAGGGCCAAGCCCATGGCGAACCGATCAGACGACTTGACATCGCTGCCAACCTTATTGGTGGACATCCGGCTTGGGCCCTCCGATTCCGGAGGCCGGACGCGACCGATTATTTCGGGTTATCGACCGATCTTCAGACTTCACAATGGGGGCAAAAACGAATTGACCATTGGCCTGTCGGAGTTGACGATCCCCGACGGTGCGTCCATTGAACCTGGCGGATCCGGGAGGGCGGTTGTGGTCATGTCGCCGGAGGTTCGCAAAATTCTGCTAGAGAACGTCGCCCTCGGCGACACAATGCAGATTTGCGAGGGCAATCGCGTGGTCGGTGAGGCTGAGGTGGTCAGCTTTCTCGATTAACTGCGACCATGCCTGCTCAGTGGAAGCAGCGGCAGCGCGGCGTGCGCTCATCGTGCTTCGAAGAGGAACGAACCGCTGGTCAGGTTCAGCGCGAGCCGTTTGCCCATCGCTGGAACGACACGGGATCGAGCCATAACCCTCCCGGGAGGGTCAAGTCCTCGGACCCTGTGGGGTCCCGCCTGTACGCATGCCATCCAGGCTATAACAACTTGTTAATTTATTCGTAGTAGCTTTAGCCGGCTAGGAAGGATTTGGCTTCCCGCGATATTGAATCTGCAGAGGTTTCTTTTGCAGATGCCGCATTCGATCGCTCAGCTATGTTTTCTTAGCCTTCGCGGCATCGTGCTTTGGGCCCTTTTTCCTCTAGGTTTCCTCGCCTGGTTTCTCGTGGCACCGTATAGAGCTTTTTCGAGACGACAATATGTCGGCCCAATAAGACTCGTCTCCTGGCTGGATCTCAACGCAAGCGCTGCCATGGCGCGAATCGTTCTGCGCCCGCTCGGGCGCTCGTTTCCGTTCGCACCGTGGTCCCAAATTGAGCGGATTGAGCACCGAGCCAAGATCGTGGATCTTTGGTAGTGTCATCACCGGTCAAGAGCGTATTCGTCGTCCAGCATAGCTACGAGCTGGATGGATGCGGAGAGACTAAGTTCATCGGCGTGTACACAACGCGCCAGGCGGCCGAAGACGCGATCCGGCGCTTACAAGTGACGCCTGGCTTCCGGGACCACCCTGCCGAGTTCAGCGTCGACGAGTACCCGCTTGACCTGGATCACTGGACCGAAGGCTTCGTTACAGAGGCGGGTGTTTAAGTGACCGCAAGAAAGGAAGCCATGGCCGCCAAAAACACGAAGAAGCGAAAACGGATCGACGACTGGACGGCCCACCACTTTTCATTGGCCAATCCCGAGGGTCGTGGTCAAGCGCGTCTGCCTCGATTGTCGAATTGGTGCTGGCCGCGGCGGTCACAACGGGCGTTGCGCTGCGTCGGATCCAGACTCTCGATCCCGCTGGCGAGCGCCTCGTGTATTGCTCCCGCCACGTCGTAGGGCTGATCGAGGTATCGGGAACTGAGGAGGATCTCCGCTCGCTGGCCGGCGTCATCGCGGACGAGGTCGCCGATGAGGCGACGCGCCGACCTCAAGGCTACCTTCGACCGCATCTAAGCTACGATGGGCGATCGATGAGCTCCAGGGCGATCTCCGGCGGAGTGGTACATACAGTTCCGGTGGATTTGAGAAGCGTCCTGATTGCCAACCCAAAGGTTCTCGCTGCGTGGGAAGACCTCACCCCTCTTGCCCGCAATGAATGGATCTGCTGGGTGCTCTGGCCAAAGAAAGCAGAAACGAGGAGCCAGCACATCCAGCGATTGCAATCCGAGCTGTTGGAGGTGAAGCGGCGGCCGTGTTGTTGGCTTGGCTGCATCCACCGCAAGGACAAGGAACTGAGCCCTTCGGTCCGCTGGGTGCTGAGCATCGGCAGCAAAGCGTCGAAATGAGCGACGCATCCGCGTCCAAACAGATAGATGACATAGTCCGCAGGACGGCTGGCTGGAGGGGTCAGAGGCTGAGCCAACTACGGGCTGTCATCAGGGGCGCCGACCCGGGCGTAATCGAAGAGGTGAAGTGGAAGAAGCCCTCCCGCCCCCAGGGGGTGCCCGTCTGGTCCCACGACGGCATCGTCTGCATCGGCGAGGCCCTCAAGAACGCGGTGAGGCTGACGTTTCCAAAGGGTGCCCAGCTGAGGGATCCGAAGGGGCTGTTCAACACGCGTCTGGACAGCAAGACGGTACGTGCCATCGATTTCCATGAGGGCGATGCCATCAACGCGTCCGCGTTGAAGGCACTCATCCTCGAAGGTGCCCGCCTAAATCGAAGCT
>WNGJ01006000.1_pt1 | contig 12819 bp, 16 predicted proteins | sample 5400611 | NCBI WGS metagenome assembly WNGJ01 (sample SAMN13153375, study PRJNA577476) | soil metagenome | isolation source: 40 cm soil or saprolite under Garry oak tree replicate 1 | place: USA:California | collected 2016-06-15
GATGCGGGCCGCGTTGTAGCGCGGGCCCCCGATCGCGTCCCAATACTCCTGGAACGAGGCGCGGTACGCGGTCGGCTGCAGCCGGCCGTCTTCCCACCGGACGCCCGTCACGCTGGCGACGCGGATGGGCACGAGGTCCAGGACCTTGATGTCGATGAGCGGGTCCGTCTGGATCGGAAGGATCGGGATGCTGAGGACGCTCTTCTTCGCCGACGTCGGCTCGGCGGGCCACAGCCCTCTCTTCTCGCGCCCGAACTGCGCGCGCGCCTCGGCGGTGTCGAAGAAGATCGGGAGGCCCTCATGGCCGCACTCATGGCAGACGTACGACCGGCTGTCGCTGTCGATCCCTGCGATCGGACCCATCACGAGCAGTTTCGGATGGACCTTCCCGCTCCCGCACCGTGCGCATGCGGCGAAATCGTTCGGTCCGAAACGGCCCGCCATCCGAGGTCCTCACTCGACGCGGATGACCTTCACTCGCTTGCCGATCCAGTCCGGCGGGAGGTACACGCGCCCCGAGCTGCCGCTCCTCGCGACGACCTTCTCGAGCATCTCCTGACCGAAAACCTCGAACTTCGCTTCCTTGCGGACGCGCGCCATGTCCGACCCCGGGCCGAGCTAAGCGTCGCCGCGACATAAGACTTGCGCGGTGGTGACTATCTTGTAGCTACACGCGGAAGGGAGAAGCATCAATACGCCGCAATCCCATCCGCCGGGTGAGATGCCCAGGGCGTCGAGACAGGCCGAGCCGGGATCCTCGTTCGAGCTGTACGCCCGCGCGATGCTCGACCATTGGCTCGGCAAGACAGTCACCGTCGAGTTCGAGCGCGAGGACGGGTACCGGGACGCGTCCCGTATCGACACGTACTTCGCGCCGCCGAGCAAATGGCCGCGGATGGAGCGAGAGGCGTTGCGGCTCGTCCGCGGGCGCGTCCTGGACGTCGGATGTGGTCCCGGCCGCCACGCGCTGTTCCTCCAGAAGAAGGGTTTCGACGTCGTCGGGATCGACGCCTCCGCGACGCAGGTGGCCCTCGCGCGAATCCGCGGCGTGCTGCAGGTGTACCCGGCGTCCGTGCATCGCCTGCCCCGCGGCCTCGGGACGTTCGACACGGTGCTCATGATGGGGAACAACCTCGGTCTCGCCGGGGACGTCCCGCGGGTCCGTCGGTTCCTGCGGGACTTGAGAGAGATCACGCGAAAGGGCGCCCGACTGATCGGCCACAGTCGGGTCCCGGGCACTTGGTCCGAGGATCACCTGCCCTACGTGAAGTCGAACATCCGCCGGAAGCGACCGCCTGGGCTCATCACCTTGCGGGTGCGATACAAAGGCCGGGTCGGCGATTGGTTCGACCTCCTGCTGATTTCGCCGGACGCCTTCGCGGCGCTCGCGCACGAAACTGGATGGGACCTCGTGCGGGTGATCGGGGAAGGCGGATACACGCCGGGCGACTACATCGCGGTCGCCGAGCGGCGCTGAGGGAGCCAAAAGGGAAAGGGGACGCCGCGCGGAAGCTGGTTCCGCCTAAGGCGTCGTGACCCAGGTCGGCGGGCCGCCGGACGTGTTCACCCATTCGGGCGGGCCGTACGGGGCCGTGTCGTTCAGCCAGGTGGGCGGGCCCGGAGGGACGCCGTTCACCTCGGCACTGGGGTGACCGCTGACATCCGCGCCCGACGGCGTGTTCTGCGTCACGTCGACGGCTCGCGAATTCGCCTGTGGCGGCAAGGCCACGGCGAGCGCGACCGACGCAATGAGCGTCAGGGCGAGCGTCGCCGCAATCATGCCGAACGCCTTCCTCATGCGATTCGCCACCTCGAACCCGGCCAGCCGACCCGGCATGAAATAGGTTATTGGACATTCGTCGACGGGAGATCACGCGCCCCGTACGGACGCTCCGGTGCAGACGGCGCACGTACGCCGGAAAGGTTCATCCCCCCGCGTGTGCATCGGTCGGATCGCATGCCCTTCCTCGACCAGTTCCGCATCGAGGCGCTGCCGCTGAAGTGGCAGGATGAGGGAAAGCACTGGCAGGAGACGTACTTCCCCGAGATGCCCGAGGTCCTGGACCGGCCGAACTGGTCCCGGTACTATCCGGAGACGCCGATGCCCCGCCTGAGCGTCATCATGGCGAAACCGGACGGCTTCGGCGGGTTCGCGCAGAAGGTCGTGGGCGCGACGTCGGCGACGGCGAGCTTGTCGAACCGCCTCTGGACCGCGGACAAGATGCCCGATGCGCAGTTCATGACCGCGCTCAAGATCATCCGCGCGCAGGCGTCGACGGAGCTCGGATCTATCCAGCAGCACCGGATGGTGTACGAGCAGCTCGATGGCGGCTCGCTCACCGGCTTCGACAAAGAGATCGTCGAGGGGATCCATCGCACGGACCCGACGGGACACCGGCTCGATGCGATCTCGTTCTCGAAGAAACGCGTGTGCGTCGAGGAGCTCCGGCATCACATGCAGATGGCCGGCGTGCTGACGCTCGACGAGACGTTCGACAAGGCGCGATGGGGCCGCCACTGGGCCACGGAGACGATGGAGGAGCTCTTCGCCATGAAGCCGGGCGAGCACGTCCTTGACGCCTTCAACATCGAGTTCAAGAGCCTCATGGACTCCGCGACGTTCATGTCCTTCATCGACCGCGTCGGGAAGTTCCAGCTCGAGATGCAGCACCACTTCCTGTACGGGCCGATGGCGATCTCGATGCCCTGGATGCGCTTCCTGGAGGAGTCGTACCACCTCGCCGCGGGGGAGACGCTCATGAAGGCGATCGCAGTCGCCGCGACCCTCGACGGGGGGAACTTCGGGATCGCGGACCTCCAGGCGACGTTGAACATGTGGTATCCCCGCGGGCTCGAGATGTTCGGCTCCGAACTCGGCGGAGACCTCGTCAAAGGCGTCTTCAAGACGCTGAAGAACGCGGAGGCGCAGGCGATCTACATCGACGAGGTCCTCGGCAAGGTGAAGGACGCGAACCTCGCGATCATCCAAGCGAAAGCCCGGTGCTCACGCGAGGAGGCGGAGGCGGTTCTCCGCCGAATCCGGGAGAAGGGGGAGACCGTCCACGGCCTTACGAAGGACGATCTCCTATTCCTCCCGGACCGTCGGTTCTTCCGGATACGAGGACTACGGGAATTCGGCGACTACCGTCTCGAGGGGTCCGACGCTGCGGGAATCGGGTACGTGTACCTGCCGTGCGACGTTCACGGACGGCCGATGGTCGATGACGGTAAGCCCATCGAACGCGCCGCCTACGTCGACTACCTGCGGACGGTCTTGCCCGCGCGATACATGACGAGCCGGCACTGGGAGTTCGTCAAGGACGAGTTCCTGTTCAACGAGAAATGGGGCTCGCCCCAGGCCGTCGCATCCCGCTGAAAGAGACAGCTTTTATAACGACCCGACTCCTTCGCACGCCCGAGGCAGTGCAATGGAGCTGAGATACATTTCCCTGGAGAAGAAAGACCGCGTCGCGATCGCGTGGCTGAACAAACCGAAGGCGAACACGTACGATGCGGACCTAATGCAAGACCTCAGCGCGGTCGTCGACGACGTGCGGTTCGACGACAACGTCGACGTCTGCGTGCTCACGTCGAAGCTCGACGGGATCTGGTCGGCGGGGGCGGACATCAACCTCCTCGCGACCTCGACGCCAGATTACAAGGCGATGTTCTGCTTGGATTGCCAGGAGACGCTCAACAAACTCGAGAGCACGCCGAAGCTGTTCATCGCGGCGATCGACGGACACTGCGTCGGCGGCGGCCTCGAGATTGCGATGTCGACCGACCTGCGGGTCGCATCCGACGGCGCGTGGCGGATCGGCCTCCCGGAGGTCACGCTCGGCGTCCTCCCGGGCACCGGCGGCACGCAGCGACTCCCACGGCTGATTGGCAAGAGCCGCGCGATCGATCTCATGGCCACGGGCCGCATGCTGACTCCGAAGGAAGCGCTCGACTGGGGCCTTCTGAACCGAGTCTTCCCACGCGAGAAGTTCTGGGACGAGACGATGGCGTTCGCGAAGGGACTGACGTACCCGCAGCACTCGGCGCGGGCCGTGGGCTTGATCAAGCGGTCCGTTACGGAGGGCCTCGAGATGCCGATGTACGAGGGGCTCGCCCTCGAGCGGGAGCTGCAAAACCGGCTCTTCGCGATGGCCGACGCGAAAGAAGGATTCCGCGCGTTCCTGGAGAAACGGAAGCCGACGTTCCAGGGCAAGTGACGTTCGGGGTCGCGGTCAACGAAGAGGCTTAGGCCGAGGGAGGCTTGTGGCGCGTCTCGTGTCCGATCAGCCCCATATCCGAGCGGCTCGGTTTGCCGATCTCGGTACCCTCGCGCGAATGTGGGAGGAACTCGAGAAGCACCATGTCGATCTCGGGGGGCCGGAGTACCGCGTCGCGCGCGGATGGAAGGGCGAGTGGCAGCGTTTCGCGCGCAACCACATCGGGCGCAAGGACCGACTCTGCCTCGTTGCCGAATCCGACGGGAGGGCGATCGGCTTCCTCCTAGGAGCGGTCCTAGAACGGCCGAAAGTGTTCGAGCGGCGGCGGTACGGCCACATCTACGACGTGTTCGTCGATGCGGCCCGGCGGAATCGAGGAGTGGGTGAGGCGCTGGCGAACGCCGCGCTCGAATGGTTCCGGGCCCACCGAGTCGACCGCGTGGAGCTCTATGCGCACACGCGGAACGAATCCGGCTTGCGTTTCTGGAAGAGGATGGGGTTCGAGACGACGGTGTACATCCTGGACCGTCGCAACTGACAGCAACGCCAGGAGTCCTTTCGTCGAAGTCAACCTTAATCAAGGTTAACGGCCAGGCGAGTCCTCAAGCCGCCAGGTGGCGTTCCCACGCCGATCCCATGAACTATGAGACGATCCTCGTCACTCGCCGTGGCCCGACCGCGGTCGTCGCGTTGAATCGCCCGGACAAACTCAACGCGATGTCGATGATGTTGAAAGCCGAATTGGTACGCGCGCTCCACGATCTCGATGCCGACCCTGAGACTCGGACTATCATCCTCACCGGTGCAGCGGACAAAGCGTTCACCGCAGGCGCGGACATTGGTGAGTTCCACGGTCGTACGGCGATCGAACAGTGGCGAATGTACGAGCACGGCACGCTCTACCACGCCGTGGACCGGACCACAAAACCCATCCTCGCGATGATCAACGGCTACTGCTTCGGCGGCGGACTTGAACTCGCCATGGCGTGCGACATCCGGATCGCCTCGGAGCGAGCGACGCTCGGTCAGACGGAAATCAACATCGGGATCATCCCCGGCGGCGGGGCGAGCCAACGCCTCCCGCGGCTCGTCGGGATGGGAAACGCCCTGCGCCTCACGCTGACCGGCGAGAGGATCGATGCGGCCGAGGCCGGGCGCTTGGGCCTGGTGGACGAGGTCGTGCCGCACGCGCGCCTCGAGCCACGGACGTTCGAAATCGCGGACAAGATCGCCTCGAAGAGCGCCCTCGCGGTGCGCCTAGCGAAGGCCGCGGTCCGCGCTTCTTCCCGGTTGCCGCTCGATCAAGGACTTCGGTACGAACAGAGCCTGTTCGCCCTGGCGATGGCGTCGGAGGACAAGGAGGAGGGCGTCCGGGCGTTCCTCGAGAAGCGGGATCCGGTGTGGAAAGACCGCTGAGGGCGGTTCTCAACCCTGATTCTTCGTGTCACGGCCGATAACCACATGGGAGGACTCATAACCGGATGGCGGCGTCGAATTTTCGAGTATGTCCGTCTGGTCGGGCATCGCCGCGGCAGGAGTAGCCATCGCCTTGGCCCTCGCCGTCTTCGGTCAGCCGACGTGGGAGTGGCGGCTCGATACCACGCAGGCGCGCGAAGTGTGGCAGTACGGCGTGTTCTCCGTCCATCACGAGCTCTACAACAAGACTTCCGGCCAGACCGTGACCCAGGACTACTCGTACGCCGACCTCGCCGCGTCGCAACCGCACATGGCCCAGGTGTTCGGCGAGTTCGCCCAGTTCTTCTTGCTTGGGATCATCGCGGCGTTCGGTGGCGTCGCCTTGTCGGCCCTATCCTATTGGAAACGGATTCGGGGGATCTTCGCAGGCCTCGCATTCCTCGGCGCGTGCGCGTCGATCCTATATGCGACGTTCGCCATCGTCTTCTCGCTCCCGGCTGCGGCGACCATGGACCTGCCCAGCCTGGGCCCCATCCCTGCGTTTCAAGGCCAGATATACGACCCCGCAACCGGTACGCTCCTCGCGTGGACGCCCCTCGCGGGCTGGGTGCTCGCAATCGTCTCCGGGCTCGCGCTCGCGTGGGCCTCTTCGGACGTCTGGCACCTCGCGCCGGTCAAGAAGGCCGCGCCGGTCCGGGCCGCCAAGCCCACCCCGGTCATGAAGGCCGTCGAGGTACCGCTCGCCCCGCCTCCGCCGCCCACCGAGTTCGTCGTCGAGGTGCCGCCGGAACCCATGATCGAGGAAGTCTTCCTCATCGGCCAGAACGGGCTCCTGATCAAACACATGTCCCGGAGCCTGATGTCCGACAAGGACCGCGACGTGGTCGGGAGCATGATCTCCGCCATCTCGTCGTTCGTGCGAGAGGCGTTCTCCGAGCGGGATGGCGAGGTCCACGAGGTCACATTGGGGGACCACCGGTTCGTGATGTGCAACGATAGCGGGCTCGTCGCGGCGGTGCTCGTGAAGGCCGGCCAGACCGAAGACATCGTCCACCGGCTCCGGCACCTCCTCACGGTGCTCCAGGACCGATACGGCGCGCGGCTCATGCACTGGGCGGGCGAAACGATCGAAGGAATCGAGGACGAGCTCTCCGTCCTGTGGCAGCCGTACCACCTCCCCCCGCCGCCGGCCGCGTAGCCGCGAGAGGACCGAGCGCGGGTCGTTTCTAGGACAGATATTTATGGCCCCGCGGACTCCCTTTCGCGGGTCCACCCGACTCCGGTGAGGCCCATTCGAAGGCGGCATGACGCATGGAGCGCGCGATCGTCCTCCTTTCCGGCGGCATCGACTCCGCCGTCACCCTGTGGTGGGCGAAGGCCCGCGGCTGGGACCTCCGACCGCTGACGTTCGACTACTTCGGTCGGCCGAAGCGGGAGCACGGGGCGATCACCGCCCTCACCGAGCAGGTCGGCATCGTAAACGCCCGCCACGTGGAGCTTCCGTTCCTGAAGGAGGTCGATGACCTCCGCCCGCAGGGGATCGACAACCGCCTGCTCCTCGACTCCCCGGAGGGCTACATCCCCGGGAGGAACCTGATCTTCTACGCCCTCGCGGGCTACTACGCGGAGCTCGACGCGGTTCGGTACATCGTGGGCGGCCACAACGGGATCGACCCGGAGTCCTTCCCGGACGCGAGTCCGAAGTTCTTCAACTTCTTGAACAGCGTGTTCCACCTGAGCCTCTGGTCGTACGACAAATCGCCTGTGCAGATCCTCGTGCCGCTGAGCGGCAAGTCGAAGGAGGAGGTCGTCCGCCTCGGCATGGAGATGCATGTGCCGTTCGACGTCACGTGGTCGTGCTATTGGGACCGTGATGTCCACTGCGGCACGTGCGAGTCGTGCAAGGAGCGGCGCGCCGCATTCGCGGCCGTCGGCGTCGAGGATCCGGTCGCGTACGAAGCCTGAGCCGACGAGACGCAAATCTTATTCGGGAGGGACGAATCCCCCCGCCGTACACCATGTACAAGACGACCGTCCGGTCGGTCGGGCCCGTGCGTTTCTTGGAGGACGGCAGCTACAACGTGAAGATGCGGCAGCTCCTCGGGCGCGAAGACGGCGCCCGGAAAACGTCGATGCACGAGCTGATCCTGGGCAAGGGCGGCTACTCCGCGATGCACCGCCACGAGTGGGATCACCAGCTCGTCGTCACGGAAGGCCGCGGGACCGCGATCATCGGAAGTTCGAGCATCACGCTCCGCCCGGGCGTCGTGCTGCTCGTGCAGTCGAACGAGGAACACCAGTTCAAGCAGCGGGGCACGGGACCGCTGAAGTTTCTCACCGTGACGCCGATCTGACGGGAGCGCGAGCCAAGCTTTATGGCCGCCGGCCTCTTCGTGCCGACGATGAAGCTCGGGGTCACGGAGTACATCGACTGCGCGCACCACCTCCCGGGCCACGAGCGTTGCGGGTCCCTCCATGGGCACACGTACCAGATCGACGTGACGATCGAAGGCGAGCACAAGGGCGGGATGCTCCTCGACTTCGCCGAGATCAAGAAGTCCCTGCGGACGATCCTGGCCGAGTACGACCACAAGGACTGGAACGACTTCATCGAGTACCCGACGGTCGAGAACATCTGCGAGCTGATCTCGAAGCGGCTTCGGGAGAAGATCAAGTTCCCGTTGCACGTCCGCGTCTGGGAAGGCCACGGGAAGTGGGCCGAGATCTGAGGCTCAAAGCCCTTCCGTCGCGAGGACCATCAGGCCGACGATCACGAGCCCGAGACCAAGGCCGATGAACTGGGCGAGATTGAACCGATTCTGGAGCACCCCGACCTCAGGACCGTGGGTGCACGACTCCTCGTTCAGGTGCCCGAGAATCTTCTTCGCGCTCCCGACGCCGAACACCATGCCGATGGCGAACGTCGCAAGCGCGAGCACGAGAGCGGCAAGGAGAATCCGCCCCCACTCACTCCCCGTGAGGTAGGCGACGTCGAACGAGCCGAGGTACAGGTAGAGGACGAACCCGAACAGGATCGTCATGACCGCGCTCCCCGGCAGGAACCGGGTGACGACCGGGATGAACTGCTTCATGAATTCCTTGCGGGAGGCTGGATCGACTCGGGAGAGCGCGCGACGGAGGACACTTACGCCGTAGACCAGCGCGCCGATCCAAGCAATCCCGAACCAGATATGGAAGAACCGGAGGACCAATGCGATGACGTCGGCCATGCGCCGCGAACAGCCCACCCACTTAAGAATCTACTCCGACGGCGAGCGCACCCTCATATCCCGGCTGCGACTTCGTGGCTCCATGTCCCACCTCGTCGAGGCGATCGAGGCGGAGGCCCGGGGCGATTTCGGCACCGCGCTCGAGCATTACGCGAAGCTGACCGAGTCCGGCTCTTCGCTCGACCGCGTCGGGATCTTTCAGGCGCTCGCCCGCGGTCATGAAAAACTCGGGCGATTGAAGGAAGCGGGCGTCTGGCGGCGCCGGGCCGGGCAGGCGTATCTGCACCTGAAGGACGACGAGATGGCGCGGGACGAGCGGCAGTACCTCGCCCTCGTCGAATACCGCAATGCGGTCCAGGACCTTCACGGAGATCCATCACTGAAGGACGTCGCAAAGGAGTACGCCGCCGTCCTGAAGGACAACTTCTCCGGGGGCGCGGAAGGGCTGACGCATGAAGGGCTCTTCGCCGGGGCGTTCTTCCGAGCGCTCGGGGACCATCTCACCGCCGCGAAATATTTCTTCGACACCGCCGAGGTGATGAGCGAGCAGGCCTCCACGAGCGGCGATGCGGACTTGCGACAGGCGACGATCCTGGCGTACGAGCGCGCGATGGACTCGGCCACGAAGGCAGGTCGGGCGGACGTCGCGCGGGTTGCACAGATGCGGGCGTACGATCTCCGGCAGACGAAGTGAGTGGCATGTGCACCCTCATCGCCCTCTGGCGTTCCGTCCCGGGTTACGATGTCGTCATCGGGATGAACCGCGACGAATCCGCGATGCGTCCCGCGGATCCGCCCGCCATCATCGCGGAGGACCCTGTGCTGGTGGCCCCGCGAGACCGCCAGTCAGGCGGGACGTGGCTCGGCGCGAGCGGCACCGGGCTCGTGGTCGCGCTGTCGAACCGCCGTGGCCGAACGTCGGCGAGTGCGCGATCCCGGGGGCTGCTCGTCCTCGACGCGTTGAAGCAGGCCTCTGTTCCGGCGGTGGACGTCCTCTTGCAACGCGAGTTGCGTGAGCACGAGTATAACTTCTGGAACCTGTTCGTCGCTTCCCGCAAAGACCTGCACTTCTTCCGGTACGATGGCGTGATCGGGATGACGCGCGGCCGCGAGGGACTCAACGTCCTCACGAACGAAGGCGGGAATATCGCAACGGATCCAAAGGTGCAGACGATCCAGGGCCTCCTGTCGAAGACGTCGAACCGGTCGATCGAGGATGTGGTCCGGGCGCTCCAGTCCACGCTTCGGACGCACGCGTCCGGGCCGGGAGGCGTGAGCATCTGCGTCCACGCCCTCGGTGGAGGGACGGTCTCCTCAACGATCCTTGCACTGAGCAACGCGGATCCCGGCGAGAACGCGTTGCTCTACGCGGACGGACAGCCGTGCTCGACGCCGTACCGCGACTACCGAGAAGTGATCCGGCGTCTCCCGAGTCCCGCGTGACCCGAGCGCCGACGAAAAGGCTTTCGTGAGCCCTGGGCTACGGCGACACGTTGCCCGGCATCACGGACGTTCACGTGCACCTCGAGCCGTATCGCGACATCAAGCCGAACGTCCTCGAGATGCTGTGGCGGGATATCCCGGATGGGGATCGCGTCCGGCGGCTCATGGACGACCCGCGAGGCTTTCTGGACCACATGGATGCCGCCAAGGTGGAGCGGGCCTGCCTCATCAATTACGTCGCACCGGAAGTCATGGGATTCACCGAAGCCGTGAACGGGTTCGTCGCCGGATTCGCGAAGACGGACCGGAAGCGTCTCATCCCGTTCGGCTCGGTCCACCCGAAACGCACGAAGAACCCGAAGCGGGAGGTCGAGCGCCTCGCGTCGAACCTCGAGATGGGCGGGATGAAGATCCATCCGCCGCATCAGTTGTTCGCGGCGAACGCGTACGCGGACGGAAGGCTGCCCGCGTTGCGGACGATCTACAAGACCGCGGAGCGGATCGGGATGCCGGTGATGGTCCACACGGGCACGTCGATCTTCCCTGGAGCGCGATCGAAGTATGGAGACCCGATGGACCTCGATGACGTCGCGCAGGATTTTCCGGACCTGACGATCTTGATGGCGCACGGCGGCCGTCCGCTCTGGTGCGATACCGCGTTCTACCTGCTCCGCCGCCACCCGAACGTCTACCTCGACATCTCGAGCATCCCGCCGAAGCGGCTCCTCGAGTGGTTCCCGCGCCTCGAGGAAATCCGGGACAAGGTCGTCTTCGGCTCGGACTGGCCGGCCCCGGGAATCCCCGGAATCCGGGAGGAGATCGATGCGTTGGAGGGTTTGGCCCTCTCGTCGGAAACGAAGGAACGCATCTTCCGGACGAATGCGGCGCGGATTTTCCGATAGCCGGAGCGCGGACGATGCCGGCGGAAGCTTGGCAAACCTTAATCCCGATCCGACCTTCCCTGAATCCCATGGGGCGCTGAATCCCAATGGAAAACGGACGAGAGACGATCACCCTGGCCGGCGGCTGCTTCTGGTGTCTGCAGCCCGTGTTCCAGGAATTGCGGGGCGTCGAGAGAGTCGAGGTCGGCTATTCCGGAGGCAGGGTTCAGAATCCGTCGTACGAAATGGTGTGCACCGACACGACGGGCCACGCGGAGGCCGTCCGAATCACCTTCGACCCGACGATCATCTCCCTCGCGGAAATCCTTCGGATCTTCTTCACGGTGCACGATCCCACGACGCTGAACCGCCAAGGTGGCGACTTCGGAACGCAATACCGCTCCGCGGTCTTCTATGCGAACGACGACCAGAAGGCGGCCGCGCAGAAGGTCATCGGAGAGCTCGAAGCCGCGAAGCTCTGGGCGCATCCGTTCGTCACGGAGCTCTCGCCCCTGTCCGCATTCTATCGCGCCGAGGAATACCACCAGGACTACTTCCGCAAGAACCCGACGGCAGGCTACTGCCGGGCGGTCGTCGCGCCGAAGGTCGCGAAGTTCCGGAAGCAGTTTGCGGAGAAGCTGAAGGCGCCGGTGGCGGCACCCAAAGGCACTTAACGCGCCCGCGCCTGCGCTCCGCCCATGGGGAAAAACCGCCTCGCCCGGGAGACGTCGACGTATCTCAAGGGCGCGGCGAACCAGCCCGTCGACTGGCATCCGTGGGGCGAAGAAGCGTTCGGGCGGGCGAAGGAACTCGACCGGCCGATCCTCCTTGACATCGGGGCGACGTGGTGCCATTGGTGCCACGTGATCGACCGCGAGTCGTACGAGGACCCCGACCTCGCCCGGGTGATCAACGAGAACTTCATTGCAATCAAAGTGGACCGGGACGAGCGGCCCGACATCGACGTCCGCTACCAGCACGCGGTCGGCGCTTTCACGGGATCCGGGGGTTGGCCTCTCACCGGGTTCCTGACGCCGGACGGCAAGATGTTCTACGGCGGCACGTACTTCCCGCCCAAGGACGCGTTCGGACGCCCGAGCTTCCGACGCGTCCTGCTGGCGATGGCGGAGGCGTACCGCACGAACAAGGCCGACACGGTGCGCGAGGCCGAATCGCTGCATCGCGCGCTCGCCGAGGGACGCGGGACCCTCATCGAAGAGGGCGTCGTGAACGACGCGATGCTGAAGGAGAGCCTCGACGCCCTCCGCGGTCAGTTCGACCCCGTGAACGGCGGGATCTCCGGCCAGCAGAAGTTCCCGCACGCCGGCACGATGGAGTGGGTCATGGCCCGCTACCACCGCACGCGGGAGCCGGGCCTCGCGACGATCTTCACGCGCACGCTCGGATCGATGGCTCGGGGTGGCGTCTACGACCAGATCGGCGGGGGCTTTCACCGCTACGCGACCGACCCGCGGTGGATCGTGCCGCACTTTGAGAAGATGCTCTATGACAACGCGGGCCTCCTCGCGAACTACGTGCACGCGTGGCAGCTCACGAACGACCCGCTCTTTCGCGAGACTGCAGAGGGAATCCTCCGTTGGGCAGAGGAGGTCCTCTCCGACCGTACGCACG
>WNGJ01006764.1_pt1 | contig 12819 bp, 14 predicted proteins | sample 5400611 | NCBI WGS metagenome assembly WNGJ01 (sample SAMN13153375, study PRJNA577476) | soil metagenome | isolation source: 40 cm soil or saprolite under Garry oak tree replicate 1 | place: USA:California | collected 2016-06-15
GTACTTGCTGCCCGGCATGTAGGCCGTCGAAAGCCGCTCGCGGGCTATCCTGTCGAGCGACGAGCCGGGAGCGAAGCCAAGCGCCGGCGCCGCGATATGAACGCCTATGCGCATCACGCCTGCGGCGTTGCGCTGGACTGAAAATGCATCGTCGATCTCCGTGGTGCCGATGTCGTCCAGGCTGAACGCGGCGGCCGGACCCGGGGGCAGGCTGTCCGGGATCAGAGGGACGTCGTGCGCTGGGAATCCTGTGCCTTGCGGAAAGAATTCATGCAGGAAGCGCTGCAGGTGGTATTCGTGCGGGTCGCGTAGCAGGCCGCAGCGCTCGAGCAGCCGGGCTGCTGTCAGGCCGGTGTCCTTGCATGCCTGCTCGACGGCCTTGGTTTCCGCCTTCGCACGGTCGGGCGCATACAGCAATTCCTCCCGCAGCGCAGCGATCTCGGGCGGGCACGAGTAGCGCGCGAGCGACTGCGTCCACGCAGCAATCGTTTCCTGCACCCGCCTTTTCTTCTCGAGGCCGGCGAGGGCCAGCTTGAGAGTCTCTTCGGGCGCCGCCTGAAAACGGCCTTTGCCGCGCCGGTAGAAGTACATGGGCGCCGACTGGAGCTTCATGAGCACGCCTGCAGCCTGCACCGGCGTCGGGTCGCGTCCAACATATTCGCGCGCCAGTTCCTGGAAGCCGAACTCCCGGCTGCCGCTGCACTGCCACAGAAACTCGACGTCCAGGTCGGCGCAGAATTTTTTCGCCTCCATCAGCAGCTCCGCGGCAGGCGGCCGCTCGAAGGCGAGAAGGACGTTGGCTGCCTTGACCTTGGAGCGCCGGCCATGCGGACTTTCCACCTGGAACGACGCCGGCGCCCGGGCGAGAACCACGCCAACTTTCAGATCGCCCTCCTCCTCGTAAAGGATTTGCATGGTCAGCGCAGCAGCCCCGCAAAGCGCACGATGCGCGGCAAATGCTCCGCAAAGCTCTGCAGGCTGTGATCGCCTCCCTGCGTCACGACTTGTTCCGCGCCCGCATACCGGGCGACGGCGTTGCGATAGTCGAGCACCTCGTCGCCGGTCTCGACCAGCAGCAGATAGCGCTGCGGCGTGATGCGCTCGGTATAGAAGTTCCTCCATTCGCGCAGATGAGCTTCCGACAGTTCGTAAGATGCCCCGCTATGGGGGTTCGTCTGGGGACCGAGGTGGGCGCGAAGTCCGACGTGCGGGTCGATGGCGGGATTGAGCAGCACTGCTTTCGCACCATGGCGCTCTGCGAGGTAGGTGGCGTAGAAGCCACCCAGCGAAGACCCCACGAAGCATATCGATGCGCCGCGATGGGGCTGCATGATCCGTTCCGCCTCGGCGATTGCTCGGCTGGCGAGGGGCGGCAGCGCCGGACACAGATAGTGGGCGCCCAAGCCGAGCTCGTGCAGATAGCGCCCCAGCAACTGTGCCTTATGCGACTGCGGGGAGGAATTGAACCCATGGAGATAGACGATCACGCCGCGGTCCCCTGCCCAAGCTTGGCAAGCAGCTTCTCGTGAATGCCACCAAAGCCACCGTTCGACATGACCAGGACGTGGTCGCCAGCGCGTGCTTCGGCGGCCAGCGCGGCAACGAGCGCGTCGAGATCGCCGAGGCAACGCGCGCGAGCGCCGAGGCTCGCAAACACCGCGGGTGCATCCCAGGACAGCCCCTGCGTATAAACATAAATGCGATCGGCCGGCTCGACACTCGAGGCAAGCGCATCCTTCATGACGCCCCGCTTCATTGTGCTCGAGCGCGGCTCGAGGACTGCCAGGATGCGCCCTTGCCTCGTGCGCTCCCGCAGCCCCTCGATAGTGGTGCGGATGGCGGTCGGATGGTGGGCGAAGTCATCGTAAATCGTCACTCCGCGGACGCTCCCCCTCACCTGCATGCGCCGGCGCACCCCAGAAAAGCTGCCGAGCGCTTCGAGCGCCTGGGCGGGCTCGATGCCGACATGGCGAGCCGTGGCGACTGCGGCCAGCGCATTCATGCGGTTGTGCGCCCCCATCTGCTGCCACGTCAACCGCCCTAGTACTCTGCCCTGCCATGCGATCTCAAAACCCCCTTCGGCGTCCGGTTCGCCGGCTTCCCAGCCGCCCGGTACGCCGAAACTCTCCACCGGGGTCCAACAGCCCTGCGCCAGTACTCGTCGCAATGCCGCGTCGGCCCCGTTGGTGATGATCAACCCGGTACGCGGTACGATTCTGACGAAGTGATGAAATTGGCGCTCGATCGCTGCAAGATCGGCGAAGATATCGGCATGATCGAACTCCAGGTTGTTCAATCTTGCAGTGCGGGGGCGGTAATGAACGAACTTCGAGCGCTTGTCGAAGAAGGCGGTGTCGTACTCGTCAGCCTCTATGACGAAGAACGGCGAGCCGGTGAGTCGGGCCGAAACCGGGAAATCCAGTGGCACCCCGCCGATGAGGAACCCGGGGAAGCGGCCTGCCTGCTCCAGGATCCACGCCAGCATGGCTGCGACGGTGGTCTTTCCATGGGTGCCCGCCACCGCCAGTACATGCCGGCCGCCGAGTACATGCTCGGCCAGCCACTGCGGCCCCGAAACATACCGCTCCCCGTGATCGAGAATTGCTTCCATCAAGGGGTTGCCGCGCGTGACGACGTTGCCGACGACCCAAGCATCGGGGCGCAACGCCAGCTGCCCCTCGTCGAAGCCCTCGGTAAGCTCGATGCCGAGCGCCGCGAGCTGCTCGCTCATCGGCGGATAGACGTTGGCATCGCAGCCGGTAACACGGTATCCCGCGGTCTTGGCGATGGCGGCAAGGCCGCCCATGAACGTGCCGCAAATGCCGAGGATATGAAGATGCGCCGCCATGGATAAGGGCGCAGATTCTATTCGATGGATCACTGCGACCCCTACGCTATGATTAAGTCGCAGCCATGAGCCGCAAGAGCAATCGCCAGACCGGAATGCGCGCGCGCATCGCTGCGACGGCAGCGCGCATCATGGCCGAGGACGGTATCGAGGACTTCGCTCTCGCCAAGCGCAAGGCAGCGCGCAGGCTGGGGGCCTCCGCGGCACAGGCGCTGCCCGGAAACGACGAGATCGAAGCGCAGTTGCGCTCGTACCGCGCGCTCTACCAGGCCGAGGAGCACCCGCTTCGCATCGCGGAGTTGCGCCGCGTGGCGCTCGACGCGATGCGCGCGCTGCAACGCTTCAACCCATACCTGACCGGTCCGGTTCTGAAGGGCATTGCAGGACGCTACGCCGAGATCGAATTACAGTTGTTCCCCGAAAGTGCCAAGGACGTGGAGCTGTTTTTGCTGGACCGTAACCTGGCGTACACGACGCAGGAGTGCCGGCGCTTCTCGGGGGACCGGGCGCATGCGGTCAGCGTGCTGTCGCTATCGTGGCGCGGCGCGGCGCTCAAGCTGTCGGTATTCGATCCGCGCGACGAGCGGCTTGCGCTGAGGACCTCGCAGGCCGGGAGAGTGATGGACCGCGCCGGAATCGCGGAGGTCGGGGCGCTCCTGCGCGATGGCGCTCGCCAGACGTGAAGCCCTGATCCTCGGCGCGATTGGTGCCGGGGCCGCCGTCGCAGGGGCGCTGCTCGGCGCGCTCGCGCTGCAAGCGCAAAGTGGGGCGGCGGATCTACTCGCGACCCCATTTCGAGACCTTTCCGGTGCCAGGCGCACCCTGCGGGAGTGGCGAGGCCGCGTCGTGCTATGCAACTTCTGGGCGACATGGTGCGCTCCCTGCCGGGAGGAGATCCCGATGCTGGTTGCTGTCCGGGAGGTTTTTGCCGCGAAAGGTGCCGAAATTGTCGGCATCGGCATCGATCAGGCAGCAAAAGTCGAGGAATTTGCCAGGACCTACGGCGTCACCTACCCCGTGTTGATAGCTGAGGCGGACGCGATTGAGCTGATGCGCCGGCTGGGAAACGCCCTTGGCGGACTACCCTATACTGTCGTGGTCGACCGGGTGGGTGCGGTCGCTCATCGCCGGCTCGGCGCGCTTACCCGAGCCGAGGTGGAGGGGGTTCTCGAAGGCTTGTTGCGCTAAAATGCAGCCTTCTCCGGCGAAAAATCCAGAAAATCTGGGAAATACTAGGGAACAGGCTTGAAGGCCGCCGCAAGTTCTGGGGGCTGAGTCGCCGCCCAGAGGGGAGGAAGCTATGGATCTGCGCAAGCTGAAAAAGCTGATCGACCTCGTCCAGGAGTCGGGCATCGCCGAGCTGGAGATCACCGAGGGCGAGGAGAAGGTGAAGATCGTCAAGGGCGGCGCGGTGAGTATCGCCCCGGCGTCCGCGGCGACGGTTGGCCTAGGTACGGCTCCCGCACCCGCCGAGGCTCGCCCTGCGCCCGCCGCCCCGGCAGCGCCGCCGGCAGCCGAACCCGAGGCAGGCCAAGAAGGCCATGTCGTGAAGGCCCCCATGGTCGGTACCTTTTACCGTTCGGCGTCGCCCGACGCCAAACCGTTTGTCGAGGTCGGCCAGACCATCAAGGAAGGCCAGACGATTTGCATCATCGAGGCGATGAAGCTGATGAACGAGATCGAGGCCGACGCCTCCGGCGTGGTGAAGGCGGTGCTCGTGGAAAACGGCCAGCCGGTGGAGTACGGGCAGCCGCTGTTCATTCTCGGCTAGCATGTTCGAGAAGATCCTGATTGCCAACCGCGGCGAGATCGCGCTGCGCATCCAGCGCGCCTGCCGGGAGATGGGCATCCGCACCGTGGTCGTGTACTCCGAAGCCGACACGGAAGCCAAGTACGTGAAGCTAGCCGACGAGTCGGTATGCATCGGGCCACCGCCGGCGAGCGCCAGCTACCTGAACATTCCTTCGATCATCAGCGCCGCCGAGGTCACCGATGCCGAGGCGATCCATCCGGGATACGGCTTTCTCTCCGAGAACGCCGACTTCGCGGAGAAGGTGGAGCGCTCGGGTTTCGTTTTCATCGGTCCACGCCCCGAGAACATCAGGCTGATGGGCGACAAGGTGAGTGCCAAGCAGGCCATGACCAAGGCCGGGGTGCCGACGGTGCCGGGGTCCGACGGCGCGCTGCCCGAGGATGCGAAGGAGATCGTGCGCGTCGCGCGCAAGATAGGCTATCCGGTGATCATCAAGGCCGCGGGCGGCGGTGGCGGGCGCGGAATGCGCGTCGTGCATACCGAGGCGGCGCTGCTCAACGCGGTCACCATGACACGCGCCGAGGCGCAGGCGGCGTTCGCCAGCGCCGCGGTGTACCTCGAGAAATACCTCGAGCATCCGCGCCACGTCGAGATCCAAGTGCTGGCCGACGCGCACAAGAACGTGGTGTATCTGGGAGAACGCGATTGCTCGCTGCAGCGCAGGCACCAGAAGGTGATCGAAGAGGCGCCGGCACCCGACCTGCCGGCCAAGCTGCGCGAAAAGATGGGCGAGCGCTGCGTCGAGGCCTGCCGCAAGATCGGCTACCGCGGCGCCGGCACGTTCGAGTTCCTGTACGAGGAGGGCGAGTTTTATTTCATCGAGATGAACACGCGCATCCAGGTCGAGCACCCGGTGACCGAAATGATCACCGGCGTCGACCTGGTGCAGGAGCAGATCCACATTGCCGCGAGCGAGAAACTGCGCCTCAGGCAGAAGGACGTACATCTGCGCGGCCATGCCATCGAGTGCCGCATCAACGCCGAGGATCCGTACCGCTTCACTCCCTCGCCCGGGAAAATTACTTCGTATCACCCGCCCGGCGGTCCGGGAATCCGCGTCGACTCGCACGTCTACCAGGGCTACAGCGTGCCGCCCAACTACGACTCGATGATCGGCAAGGTGATCGCCTACGGCGCCAACCGCGACCAGGCCATCGGCCGCATGCGCGTCGCGCTGTCCGAAATGGTCGTGGAAGGCATCCAAACCAATATTCCGCTGCACCGCGAAATGCTGAACGACATCCGCTTCCTGCGCGGCGGCGTGTCGATCCACTACCTCGAGCAAAAGCTCGCCCTGGAGCAAAAGAAGAAAAAGTGATGCCCTGGCTCTCGCTTACGCTGCAAGTCGACGCGGCCGCGGCAGAGCGCTTCACGCAGGCACTGCTCGACGCGGGAGCGCAGTCGGTATCGCTCGAAAATCCTCAAGGCAGGCTCCAAGCGGTGGGTGCGCTGGTCGGCATCGACGTCGACGCCGGCGCGCTGGTGCGGGACGCCGCGAGCGCAGCCGGACTCGAAAGCGCCCCGGCTTTCCGCACGGATCAGCTCGAGGATCAGGACTGGGTGCGCCGCAGTCAGGCGCAATTTGCGCCGCTGGAGATCGGCGCACGCCTCTGGATCGGTCCTAGCTGGCATGCGCCGCCGACGGATGGCCGCGCCGTGGTTCGGCTCGACCCCGGGCTGGCGTTCGGCACAGGCAGCCATCCCGCTACGCGACTCGTGCTGCGCTTTCTCGAGCGGGAATTGCGCGGCGGCGAGGCTGTCCTCGACTACGGCTGCGGGTCGGGTATATTGGCGATCGCCGCAGCAAAGCTCGGCGCCGCGCGGGTCGACGCGGTCGATATCGATCCGCAGGCGCTCGACGCCACCGCGGCGAACGCGCGCGCTAACCGCGTAGCGGTGGGTGCCTCGCGACCCGAAGCGCTGGCACCCAGGCTCTACGACGTAGTGGTATCCAACATCCTCGCCCAACCGCTCATTATGCTGGCGCCACTGCTCGCTGCGCGTACTGCCCCCGAGGGCCGCATCGCGCTTGCGGGCATGCTCGAGGAGCAGGCGGTCGAGGTAGCCGCCCACTACGCCGCCTGGTTCGATGTCAGGATGCCTTCGATCGACGAAGGCTGGGGACTCATAGAGGGCATTCGCAAATGAGCCTGACCACTCGGTGCCCGGTGTGCGGAACCGCGTTTCGCGTCCAGCGCGCGCAGCTCGCGGCGCGCGGCGGCAGAGTGCGCTGCGGGAAGTGCGGCGAGGTATTTGACGGCATTGCCGCTTTGGTGGAAGAGGGCGCCGAGCCTTTCATTCTCGAGCCCTCGCCGCAACTGGGGCTCTTTGATCCTTCGCGCCGGCCACCAGGGCTGCTGCTCAAAACAGGGAACGGCGCACCGCCAGCTTTCATGGTGGAGGAGGAACCGGTCGGCCGCGGGCTGCTCTGGGGCTTGCTCGTGCTGACCGCCGCCGTCGCTCTCGCCGGACAGGCCGCCTACAGCTACCGCACCGAGATCGCCGCGTTCATTCCCAGCACCCGGGCGCCGCTCGATGCTGCGTGCCATCTCCTGCACTGCGAGGTCCCCCTTCCGCGGCGCCCGGAGCTCATGAGCATCGAGTCGTCGGATTTGCAGGCCGAGCCCCGCCGCGACGGCGTGATCGTGCTGAACGCAGTGCTGCGCAACCGCGCCGCGTTCGCGCAAGACTACCCCGCGCTCGAGTTGACGCTTACCGACGAAGCAGACCGGCCGGTTCTGCGCCGCGTTCTTGCGCCGCGCGAATATCTTGACCCTGCGCGCAGCGAACCCGACGTGACACGAGGCATCCCGGCAGGCGCCGAGGTGTCGCTGCGCATTTATCTTGATGCCGGCCGCAGACGCGCCACCGGATACCGCCTGTATCTGTTCTATCCCTCATGAAAATCCTGGTCACGGGCTCGATCGCCTACGACACCATCATGGTATTTCCGGACCGCTTCCGGAATCACCTGCTGGCGGACCAGCTTCACATCCTCAACGTGTGCTTCCTCGCGCCGGAGATGCGGCGGGAGTTCGGCGGCACTGCGGGAAACATAGGCTACAACCTGCGTCTGCTCGGCGAAAGCCCACTGATAATGGCCACGGTCGGCGAGGATATCCAGCCTTATCTCGATCGCTTCCATGCACTAGGCATCGCCACCTCGCTGCTCAAGCGCGTTTCCGGGCAATTCACCGCGCAAGCTTTCATTACTACCGATCTCGACGACAACCAGATCACCGCCTTCCATCCTGGGGCGATGAACCATTCGCACGAAAACCACGTCGGGCGAGAGCTGCAGGCAGGCCTGGCGATCATCGCTCCGGACGGCAAGCTGGGCATGCTGCAGCACGCCCGCGAGTGCAGGCAGCTCGGCATTCCGCTCCTGTTCGACCCCGGGCAGGGCCTGCCGATGTTCTCGGCCGAGGAGCTGGCAGAATTCCTGCGCCTTGCCCACTACGTCGCGGTCAACGACTACGAGGGAAAGCTGCTCGAGGAGAAGACCGGCCGCAGCCTTGAGGACATCGCCCGGGGGGTGAAAGCGCTGGTTATCACCCTAGGGGCTAAGGGGTCGGTGATTCTCGCCGGAGGTCAACGCCACGAGATCCCGTGCGTTGAGGCAGACAGCGTAGCGGACCCCACCGGCTGCGGCGATGCCTATCGGGCCGGTCTGCTCTATGGCATCGCTCACGGCTGGGACTGGGCGACGACCGGTAGACTAGGCGCTGTGATGGGCGCGATCAAGGTCGCGCGACGCGGCGCGCAGAATCACGCGCCGACGCGCGAAGAAATCGAGACCCGGTTCCGCCGCGCCTTCGGCTATTCACCGTGGAAGGGATGAAGCCATGAAAACGACAGTTCTCCTCACCGCACTCGCGGCGGCGCTCGCCGGTTGCGCCACCCACGAATCGGCAAATGTTTACGACAAGCATGAGGCCGGGCGAGAGCAGGTGGTGCGTTTCGCCACCGTGGACTCGGTGCGCAAGGTGACCATCCAGGGTAGCCAATCCGGTCTCGGCGGGGCGGCGGGCGGCGTCGTGGGCGGCGTCGCAGGCAGCGGGGTCGGACACGGCAAGGAATCGGCGGTTGCGACGGTCCTGGGCGGAGTAGCCGGCGGCGTAGTGGGAAATGCGATCGAGGAGAAGGTGACCAGCAAGGATGCCCTCGAAATCACCGTCCGCCTGGACAGCGGCGAACTGCGCGCCATCGTCCAGGAAGCCGACGAGGCCTTCACTCCGGGTCAGCGCGTGCGGCTGCTTACCTCCGGCGGCGTGACCCGCGTCACACCCTAGCGCAGCTTCTGGCGAATCTTCGCCGCGTACTCCTCGAGCTTCTCGCGCGCCGGATTCTTCACCGGCCAGGTGAGATTCATGCCGTCGTTCTCGTGCCGCGGAACCAGGTGCACGTGGAAATGGAACACGGTCTGCCCGGCGGCCTTGCCGTTCGCCTGGTAAACCGACAGCCCTTGCGGCGCAAAGGCGTCGCGAATCGCGCGCGCCACCCGCGCGACTGTTCGAAATACCGCCGCCGCCTGAGCATCCTGCAGCCCAAACAGGTTGTCGGCGTGGGATTTGAGCGCTACCAGCACGTGCCCGGGGTTCACCTGCCCGATGTCCATGAAAGCCAGCGTGTCGGCATCTTCCTGGACCACGGTGGCGGGGATCTGCTTCGCCACGATCCTGCAAAAAACGCAATCGCTCATCCTTCTCCTCCCGCGGCCTGATAGCCGGGGCATGGTACCTGATAGAGCGCTCGGTCCTCCAGCCGCAGCGCGCTCAGCTTGCCGCCCCATACGCACCCGCTGTCAAGCGCCGCAAGACGTTCGGTGATTTTCAAGCCGAGCGCTGACCAGTGCCCGCAGACGATCGCTCCCTTGTCCTCCCTCAGCTCGTACCACGCCACGTAGCCCGGCGGCGGCGTCTTGCCTTTGGCGCGGAAATCCATCTTTCCTTCCGGAGTGCAAAACCTCAGCCGGGTCATGGCGTTCACGATCACGCGCAGCCGATCCCAGCCCTTCAGCGAATCGCTCCATTCGTCGGGTTTGCTGCCGTACATGTTGTTCAAGAACGCTTTGTAGTCATCGCCTGCCAGCACCGCCTCCACTTCGCGCGCGAGCTGCCTGGCTTTCGCGATTGTCCATTGCGGCAGCAAGCCGGCATGCACCATCGCGTGCCCACCCTCCACGTGCATCAGCAGCCGCGTGCGCAACCAATCCACCAATTCTTCCCGATCCGTCGCGTTCAGCACGTCGCCGAACGTGTCATCCTTGCGCGAGCGCTCGAAGCCCTCGTGCTGGGTGATCAGATGCAGATCGTGGTTGCCCAGCACGGTGAGCGCGCGCTCGCCCAGGTCGCGCACGAAGCGCAGCACCTGGAGCGATTTCGGGCCGCGATTGACCAGGTCGCCTACAAACCATAGCCGGTCGCGCGCACGCTCGAATCCCATGCGCTCGAGCAGCTCCCGCAACTCGTCATAGCACCCCTGGACATCGCCAATCGCGTAGGTCGCCATACCGCTCTAGAAGCTCGCGTCGAGACGTCGATACTGTATCGCTTCCGCAATGTGCTCGGCGGTGATGGCGGTGCTGGCTGCAAGGTCCGCAATCGTGCGAGCGACACGCAGCACGCGGTGATACGCGCGCGCCGAGAGCAGGAGGCGGGCGAGCGCATGGCGCAGCAGCTGATCGCCGTCCCGGTTGGTCGCGCAATGACGGTCTATCTCACGCGTGCCGAGGAGGGCATTGGGCTTGTGCTGGCGCGCGAGCTGCGTCTCGTGCGCCTGCGCCACCCGGCCGCGAATAGCGCTCGATGCTTCGCCGGGCACTGGCGCCACCAGCTCTGCCTCTCGCGGCGCCGGCACTTCCAGCTTGATGTCGATGCGATCGGCAAGCGGCCCCGACACGCGACCGCGATAACGCGCGATGCGTTCGGGAGTGCAGCGGCAGCGGCTGGTGCGGTCGCCGCAATGCCCGCAAGGGCAGGGGTTCATCGCCGCAACGAGCTGAAAACGCGCCGGGAACTGCGCCTGGCGCGCGGCGCGCGCGATCGAGACCCGGCCGGATTCGAGCGGTTCGCGCAGCGCTTCCAGTACATCGCGGTCGAATTCCGGCAACTCATCGAGGAACAGGACGCCGTGGTGCGCTAGCGAGATCTCGCCGGGGCGCGGCAGGTTGCCGCCGCCGACCAGCGCCGCCGCCGAGGCGCTGTGATGCGGTGCGCGAAATGGCCGCTCTCCCCAATTTACTACCTCGAAGCCCTTGCTCGATACCGAGTGAATCGCGGCGACTTCGAGCGCCTCGGCCTCCGATAGCGGCGGCAGGATCCCGGGAAACCGCGCTGCAAGCATCGACTTGCCGGTCCCCGGCGGACCGACCATCAGCACGCTATGCCCGCCGGCGGCCGCAACCTCCAGCGCGCGCTTGACCTGCTGCTGGCCCTTGACGTCGGCGAAGTCGGCGTAGGCGGGCGGTGCGGCGCGCGCGGCCTCGGCGTATACGGCGAGCGGCGCTTCGCTTGCCAGATGGGCCACGACCTCGAGAAGTGTGCGCGCCGGTAGAATGCGGGCGCCGTCGGCAAGCGCGGCCTGGGGAGCGTTTCCCTCCGGCAGGACGAACGCGCGGCCCGCGCCGCGCGCGGACAGCGCCATCGCGAGAGCGCCGCGCACGGCGCGCAGCTCCCCGGTCAGCGAAAGTTCACCGGCGAATTCGTGGCCGGCGAGCGCGTCAACGGCCAGCTGTCCGCTGGCCGCGAGGATGCCAAGCGCGATGGGCAGGTCAAACCGGCTCGAATCCTTCGGCAGCTCCGCCGGCGCCAGGTTCACCGTGATGCGGCGCGCCGGGAATTCGAAGTGCGCATGGTTGAGCGCTGCCCGCACGCGGTCGCGGGCCTCGCGAACTTCGGCGTCAGGCAGGCCGACGATGTGAAAAGCAGGCAGCCCCGGCCCGAGGTGCACCTCCACGGTCACCTCGGGCGCGTCGATACCCGCGAGCGCGCGGCTCGCTACCGTGGCGACGGTCATGCAAGTTCCCCGCGTGAGCAACGCAGTGCGGTGGGGCGCGGTTTACCGGGGACGCTGGCTCTGTCCGCGAGATTCGAGCTCGGTGGTGCGCCGCTCGAGGTCAGCGAGTTTCGCCTGCGCGCGCTCGAGGAGCTTTTTCTGAACCTCGAAATCCTCCCGCAGCACTAGATCGAGCCGATCGAGCCACGCCGCGAGCAGCGCCCGCACGTTGCGCTCAACGTCCTGCGCGGGCGAATTGCGCAGCGCCTCGCCAATCCTCTCCGTCAACTCCTCGTACAGCCGTTTCTCGACCATGTAGGGCAAGGTATCACCACGGGCGCACCACATTCGCGCAAGGCGCCGCCCACCGCGCACCTTACTGGTGCGCTCCTCAGACGACTAGGCATCAAAGGTCTGAAAGACAAAAGAAAATAGATTGGCACAGGAGATGCTAGGAGTGTTGGGCAATATCAACCCACCAACACCAGAAGGGAGCATTCGATGCGCAAGTCCATTCTTTCCTCCGCTGACCGGAAACACGACACTCATTACAGACTACCGGTTCCGCGGCATTTCCCAAACCTTTCAAAAGCCGGCGTTTCAGGGCGGATTCGACTATGCCCATGCGAGCGGCCTATACGCCGGCAACTGGAACTCCAACGTCAGCCAAGGCGCAGGCTTCCCAGGTGGCAACATCGAAATGGATTTTTACGGCGGTTACAAGAAGGCCTTCGGTGATCTCGGTCTCGATGTTGGCTTTATCTACTACTACTACCCAGGCACGAAGGCAGGGGTCACGACGCCGTTCAGCCCAGTCAACAACAAAACGGGGGAGGTGCACTCCGGAAAAGTGGACAACAAGGAGATCTACATCGGCGGGAGCTGGAAGTGGCTATCGCTCAAGTTTTACGACTCGATCGATGACTACTTCAGTACCCCAGGAACTAAGAATACGTATTACATGGACTTGTCCGGCAACTACGATCTGGGCAATGGCTGGGGGGCCAATGGACACTTCGGGCACTTAAAGTTCAAGGGGATGAGCAACGCCGACTATACCGATTGGAAAATCGGCGTGACGAAGGATATCAACGGCTGGGTGCTTGGTGCCGCGTATCTGGACACGAACGCGAAAGGTAACTGCTCGGCGCCGGCGGAGTTC
>WNGJ01011647.1_pt1 | contig 12819 bp, 10 predicted proteins | sample 5400611 | NCBI WGS metagenome assembly WNGJ01 (sample SAMN13153375, study PRJNA577476) | soil metagenome | isolation source: 40 cm soil or saprolite under Garry oak tree replicate 1 | place: USA:California | collected 2016-06-15
GGGGGGTTTCGGGGGGTCGCCCCCCCCGGCCAGCATCCGCGGGGGGTTTCGGGGGGTCGCCCCCCCGGCCAGCATCCGCGGGGGGTTTCGGGGGGTCGCCCCCCCGGCCAGCAACGGTGTTGAGATGCGACTGGCTTTCGCGCAGGGTGTCGAGCGCCCCGCCCACGGTCCAGTACTTGCGCCCGGCGACCAGCAGTTCCTCGGCCGGGAACTTCGTGATCACCTCGCAGCCGTCGGCCGTCACCACGACCTCCTCCTCGATCCGCGCCGCCGACCAGCCGTCGGAGGCCGGCCAGTACGTCTCGAGCGCGAACACCATCCCCTCCTCCAGCGTCTCAGGGTGGTCAAGCGAGACCAGCCGGCTGAAGATCGGCTTCTCCCAGATCGACAGCCCGACCCCGTGACCGTACTGAAGCGCGAACGCGGCCGTCTCGTCGGGAAAGCCGAACTCGGTCGCCCGCGGCCACAACGACACCACGTCGCCGGTCGTCGTCCCCGGCCTGACCAGCGCGATCGCCGCGTCCATGTACTCGCGGCAGCGGACGTACGCGTCGCGCTGCGCCCGGGACGCGCTGCCCACGGCCAGCGTGCGGTAGTAGCAGGTCCGGTAGCCGTTGAAGCTGTGCAGGATGTCGAAGAACGCCGGGTCGCCCGGCCGCAGGATCCGGTCGCTGAACACGTGCGGGTGCGGCGAGCAGCGCTCGCCCGAGATCGCGTTGACCCCTTCCACGTACTCGCTGCCGAGGTCGTAAAGAACCTTGCTAACGAGGCCAACGCACTCGTTCTCGCGCACGCCGGGACGCAGGAACTCGTACAGCGCGTCATAGGCCGCGTCGACCATCGAGCAGGCCTGGGTCAGCAGGGTGATCTCGTCGGGGGTCTTGGTCCGACGGGCCTCGAGGAAGACCTGCTGGCCGTCGGCGGTCTCGATCCCCTCGTCGCGCAGCGCGGCCAGTACCGGCATCTCGGCAACGTCGATCCCGACCGCCGCCCTGGCCAGGCCGTGCTCGCGCAGCACGCCCGCGACCTGGCGCGCTACCTCGTGCGCGATCCCGGCGTCCGGGTGGAACGCGCCGCGCAGCGTGGAGATGCCGGCCCGCGCGCCGGTCCTGGCGGCGCCCTCGGGGGTCGGCGGCCCCGGCGAGTGGTCCAGCCACGGGTTGTAGATCTGGTGGTGCCTGGCGGCCGACCCGAAGTCCCAGACCACCGGCTCGCCGTTGCGCGGCAGCAGCGCGAACCTGATCAGCTTGTCCATCGCCCAGGTGCCGATGTGGGTGGCCGTCATGTACCGGGTGTTGGGCATGTCGAAGCTGAGCAGCGCGCCGAGCTCGGACCGCTCGAGCCGCGCCTTCAGCCTGGCCAGCCGGTCGGCGCGCAGCCGGCCGAAGTCCACGCGCTGCTCCCAGTCGACCGCGTTGGTCCCGAAGGTACGTATCGCCATGTCCGCTACCTCACCGCTTCGTGATCGATCTGCCGAGGTCCGCCAGGATGACCGTGGCGGCGTTGCGTCCGGGGGCGCCGGACACCGACCCGCCGGGATGCGTGGTCGCCCCGGTCTGGTACAGCCCGGCGATGGGCATCCGGTGGCTGGCCCAGCCGGGGACCGGGCGCAGCTCACCGGACTGCGCGGGACCCGCGTCGCCGCCGTGGCAGGACCCGTGCCAGTTGTGCGCGTTCATCCGCTCCAGGTCGAGCGGGCTCTTGACGGCGCTGGCCAGCAAGACCTCGTCGGTCAGGTTCGGCGCGTACCTGCGCAGCTCGGCGAGGTTGGCCGCCGACACCGCGTCCTTCAGCTCGTCCCAGGGCCCGGTTCCCGGCGCGAGCTCGTACGGCTGGAACCCGACCACCTTCAGCGTGTGCGCGCCAGCGGGCGCCCTGGACGGGTCGGCGACCGTCGGGCAGAGCACGAGCAGGACGGGGTCGTCGGTCGCGATCCTTCCGGCGCGGAAGTCGGTGGCCAGCCGCAACATCCGGTCGGCGGACTGCGGCGTGCCGGACGCGACGCAGCTCAGGGCGGCGCCGTCGACCGCGAACCTGGGCGGCTCGATGGTCGCGTAGTGGCTGACGAACATCGAGATGCCCGGCTGCCAGGTCGCGACCCCGTCGACGAAGTCCTCGCCCCAGGCCGATGCGGGCGCCATCTCGACCAGGTGCTTGACGTGGATGGTCGACAGCACCGCGGTGCGGGCCAGGTAGCGCTCGCCCGACTCGGTCTCCACGCCGGCGCACCGGCCGCCCTCCAGCACCAGCCCGGTGACCCTGGCGCTGGTCACGATCACGCCGCCGTGGCTGGTGATCACGGCGGCCAGCGCGCGCGGCAGGGCCGCGGAACCGCCGCGCGGCAGCGTCCAGCTATGTTGCTGCCTGCCGTAGGCGAGCGAGTAGGCCAACAGACCGGTTCCGGGGCGCTCGGGCGGCTGCATGGTCATGAACGACATCCACAGCATGAACGCTCGCGTGTGCTCGTCGGCGAACTCGCCGGCGATGACCTCCCACGCCGACATCGCGTTCCTGCGCACCCACCCAGACCCGCCCGGCTGGCTGGCCAGCGCGGAGGAGGCCGTTTCGCCAAATCCAAGAGGCGTGTACCGGGCGCGGCCCAGGGCGGGAGCGACGGAGCGGTAGGCGGCCATCATCCGCCGGTACGCCGCGGCGTCGGCGGCGGAGAACTTCGCGAACTCGGCGCAGGTCCGTTCCTCGTCGCGCCACATGGTCAGGGACGTGCCGTCAGGGAAGGGCAGGTGCACGACGGGATCGGGCTGGATGTACTCCAGGCCGAGCGCGGCGAGGCCAAGCTCGTCGCCGCGCAGTATCGGGCTCGCCTGGATCAGGTTGTGGGCCGTCGAGCAGGTGTCGTGCCAGAAGCCCGGCAGGGTCAGCGCCTCCGAGCTGGTGTCCCCGCCGACCTCGGCCCGCGCCTCGAGCACCAGGCATGACAGGCCGGCCTTGGCCAGGTAGGCGGCGGCGACCAGGCTGTTGTGGCCGGCTCCGGCGACGACGACGTCATAGCTATCGCCCATCAGGGTGCTCCTATCCCGAGCAGGCGCCGGGCGTTGGCGCGCAAGATGAGGTCCTGCGCGGCCGGGTCGTCCAGGGCGCGGACCTCGTCGACGGGATGCTCGGTCCCCATGTCGAACGGCCGGTCCGAGCCGAGCAGCACGTGGTCGGCGCCGGCGTAGGTGACCAGGTCGGCGAGCAGCGCCCGGTCGTGAGTGAGCGAGTCGTAGAAGAACCCGCGCAGGCTGGCGTCTGGCCCGGCGGCCGACCGGGAGCTGGCCTCTGGCCGAACCGCGAAGGCCCGGCGCAGCCTGCCCCGGACGGCGGGCAGCCCGCCACCGCCATGGGCGAGCAGGATCTTCAGGCCCGGGTGCCGCTCGAGCACTCCGGCCGCGGCCAGGTGCGCCGCGGTGACCGCGGTCTCCAGCGGGTTGCCAACGGAGTTCCACAAGTAGTAAGGGCTCAGCGCGTCCAGTCCGAAGCCGGTGGTGGTCGGGTGCCACGCTGGCCGGGATCTCCGCTCCCCGCATCCCGGGCAGCCGCATCAGCTCTCGCAGCCGGGTCGCCGCGACCGACGGGTCTTGCAGTGGGACGGCGCCAAGCACGCTGACCTGGCCGGGCCGTGACTGCGCCAGTCCGGAGAGCGCATCGTTCTGCACCTGGCAGACGTGCGACGCCTGGCCGATCTCCGCGTCGACGGGCACCAGCATGATCCAGGGCGACAGCAGCAGGTGGTCGACTCCCTGTGCGGCCGCCTGGGCCAGCATGAGTTCAAGGTCGGTGAACTCGCCGATGACTGACCTGATCACCTTGCCCCGAAAGCCGATGACCGTGCGCTCGCCGTCGTCGCCGGCAAGCTCAGGTCGCCACCGCAGCGGAACCGCCGCCGTGGCCATCTCCGCTGGGATGACATGGCAGTGGCAGTCGACGATCAAGGGCCGGTCTCCGAGCGGCCAGCCTCCGTTCCCGACGCGGCACCGACGGTGCCGCCGAGGTACAGCGCGCCGATCTCGGGGTGCTCCAGCACCTCGCGTCCGGTCCCCTCCAGCCTGACCTGGCCGCCCTCCATCACCACGCCGTGGCTGGACAGGCGCAGCCCAGCCCTGGCGTTCTGCTCGACCAGCAGCAGCGTCTTTCCGGCCGCGTTCATCGCCCGGACCGCGTCGAACACGGACTTGCGGATCTTAGGCGCCAGCCCGACCGACGGCTCGTCCAGGATCACCAGCTTCGGGTCGAGCATGAGGCACCGGGCGAACTCCACTAGCCGCTGCTGCCCGCCTGACAGGCTGCCCGCTCGCGTGCCGCGCCACTCGTCGACCTGCGGGAACATCTGCTCCACGGCGGCCAGCCGACTGGCGATCAGCTGCCGGTCGGAGATCGTGTAGGCGCCGAGCTCGATGTTCTCCCGGATTGTCATGTGCCTGAACAGGCTGTGGTTCTGCGGGACGTGGACAATGCCCGCGGCGAGCACCTGACGCGGACTGAGCCCTACCAGCGACTTCCCGCGGAAGGTGATGCTGCCCCGGCGGGCTCTGAGCAGGCCGCTGATCGTGGCCAGCATCGTGGACTTGCCGCAGCCGTTCGGTCCCACCAGGCAGGTAATGCCACCTTCCGGTACTGCGAAGCTGACCCCGCGCAGCACGTCGCCGCCGCCGTATCCGGCATAGACGTCCTCGATCACCAGCGCCGCCGCGGCCGGGGCGGAGCTCACTGGCTGGCCGGAGCCGACCGGCGCGTCAGCTGGCAGCGTCATCGTCATCCTCCGCGATGCCGAGGTAGGCGTCGAGTACCCGCCGGTCCTCCCGGATGATGGCAGGCGGGCCGGTGGCGATCACCGTGCCGTAGTCGAGCACCGTGACCTCGTCGCACAGGTCCATCACGAACTGCATATTGTGCTCCACGATCAGGAACGTCGTGCCTGACCGGTTGATGTCGCGGATCCGGTCAGCGATCAGGTGGATCAGGGTGGGGTTGACCCCGCCAGCTGGCTCGTCAAGCAGAACCACCCTCGGGCTGGCGACTAGCACGTAAGCCAGCTCGAGCAGCTTGCGCTGGCCGTAGGAAAGCTGCTCCGCCGGCGTCTGCGCGTACTGCCCGATCGTCATGAACTCCAGCAGGTCCGTCGCCCTGCGCCGGTCCGCCGCCCCGCCGGCCCGGGCCAGCGGGTTGCGCACCTTGTGCTCGCCGGAGTGCTGGGCGGCGATCAGCATGTTCTCCATCGCGGTGAGCCGCGGGAAGATCCGGGTCAGCTGGAAGGTCCGCCCGATCCCGGCGATGAATACCCGGTCCGGCGACAGGTTGGTGATCCGCCGGTCACGCAGGAAGACCTCGCCGCTATCCACCCGCCCATATCCGGTCATCACGTTGAAGAGCGTTGTCTTGCCGGAGCCGTTCGGGCCGATCAGCCCGCTGACGGAGCCTTCCCGAACCTCCACCGAGCAGTCGTCCAGCGCCTGCACTCCGCCGTACGCCTTGGACACGCCCTCCACCCGCAACAGCGCGCTCACAGCACTCCTCCGCTCTCCCGTGGCGCGCTCCTGCTCAGCGTCGCGGCGTCGCCGGCCACTGCTTCCCCGGCCGCGGCGGGCGAGGCCGGGCCCGGTGCCGCGACGGCTCTGCCGCGCCTGGCTCGCCACGCCGTGAGCTTCTCCCCGGCGATCGGCAGCACGCCTCGCGACATGAAGAGGATCACCAGCAGGAACAACGAGCCCCAGATCAGCTCGCCGACATAGCTGTTGCTCACGCGCAGGGTGAGGAACTGCTCGCCCGGCTCCAGCACCAGCGCTCCGAGGACCGGCCCCCACAGCGTGCCGAACCCGCCGAAGAAGGTCATCAGGGCGACCGACAGGTCGAACAGCGGATCGAACCCATACTGCGGCAGCACCTGGCCGATGAAGAAGAACCAGAGCGCGCCCACCAGCCCGGTCACCACACCGGAGATCACGAATGCGGTGAGCTTGACCCGCATCACCCGCACCCCGAGGCCGCGGGCACGGTCCTCGTCGTCCCGGATGGCCCGCAGCTGCAGGCCGAACCGGGACCCGTGGATCAGCCAGGACAGCACTCCTGTCCCGGCCGCGAGGCCGAGCGCGATGTAGTAGAAGGGGTTGTTGAAGGTCTGCGGCGCCCAGGTGAGGAAGGGCGCGGACAGACCCACCGAGCCGCCGGTGAAGCCGAAGTCGAAGGCCATGAGCTGGAAGATGAAGAACACGGCGATCGTGACCACGACGAACGTGTGTCGCCGCACCCGCAGCGCGATCAGCCCGAACGGCACGGCCACCAGACCGGCCGCCAGGCCCGCCAGCGGCAGCAGGGCGAACTCCATGTCCCCGGTCACGTGCCAGTCCTGGGCGGCGATGGCGACGGTGTACGCGCCGGTGCCGAAGAACACCGCGTGCCCGAGCGAGATGTACCCGGTGAACCCCGAGAACAGGTTCCACGCGATCGTGGCCGTCACGAACAGCAACGTGTCCACGCCGATCTGAGTGGTGACCTCGTTCGTGATCACCTGCGGGAGGATGACCGCCGCGATCAGCAGCACCGCGGCGGTCACCGAGGTGCCGCGCGGACGACTAAGCCCGGACCTGCGGGAACCGGCGCTGCCCGGGGGTCGCGCCGTGCTTGCTTGCTGACTCACTGTGCCCTCCCCTCGGGCTGTCCGAGCAAGCCCTGCGGGCGGATGGTCAGCACAACGACCAGCGCCGCGTAGAAAACCACCACCGACCAGGTCGGTGACCAGATGTCCACGACAGACTCCACGGTGGACATGAGGACCGCCGCTCCGAGGGCACCGCCGATGCTGCCCATGCCGCCCAGGATGATGATGGCCAGCAGACGGGAGATCAGGTCATAGCCGCTGTTGGCGTTGAACGCGTTGGTGGCGCCGAACACCATGCCGCCGGCGGCCGTCGCTGCCACCCCGATTCCGAACGCCAGCGCCGACACGCGGCCGATGTCGATGCCGATCAGCCGGGCCGCGGTCTGATCCTGCATGGTGGCGCGCAGGCTGCGGCCGAACCTGGTCCGGTAGAGGATCAGGTAGAGGGCTGCCACCAGCACCACCGCGAGGGCGAACCCGAACAGGTAGATGTCGGACAGGTAGAAGTCGAGGACATGCACGCTGCCAGTGACGTACCAGCCGCTGAGCTGCACGAAGTCCGGGCCAAAGGCCAGGTACAGGACGCCCTCGATGATGATCATGACTGCGTAGCTCGCCAGCAGCGACATCGAGGTCCGCTCGCGGCCGCGCAGTCGCCGCATGAACAGAACCTGGATCACGACACCGATGACGAACATGACCGGCGTCGTGATCAGCAGGCCAAGGAACAGGTCCAGGTGCAGGTGCACGGAGAGCACATAGCTGAGGTAGGCGGCGAGGATCACCAGAACGCCCTGGGCGATGTTGATGATGTCGAGCACGCCGAATATCAGCGTGAGCCCGACCGCCATCAGCGCATACACGCCGCCGGTGAGCACCCCGTCGACGATCGCGCGCAGCAGTTGGGTTGCCATCTCAGCTCCATGTCACTCCGTGCACCTTCGCCCGCCTAGCTAGCCCAGTTCGGCTTGGGGAAGAGGATCTTGCTCGAGCCGGGCGCCCCCACCGGAAGCACCTGGGCGTATTTACCGTCCTGCCACTGGAAGACGAAGAGCACCGGCTTGATGTTCATCCCCAGCGAGTCGAACTGCACGGGGCCCTGCACGCTGCTCAGCGTCACACCGCTGTGCAGGTAGCTGATGATCTTCGCCTGGTTGGTACCGCCAATGGCCTTGATCGCCTGCGCCGCTACCTGGCCCACGCCGTAGCCCTCGGCTACGTCCGAGTTGATGTCGGACGGCGTGCCGCCGAACTTGGCGATGTACTCCGACACCATCTGCTTGCTCTGCGAATTGTCATAGCCGCCGTACCAGCCGTTGGCGGTCATGACCCCGGTCGCGTTGGCCGTGCCGACCGCCTTGAGGAACGCGGCGCCCTGGTCCGGGCCGGCCGTGGCCGCGAAGATCTTCGGGTTGTAGTGCTGCTGCGCGAACGCCTGCATGAAAGCGGCCACAGTCGGCACGTCCACAGAGCCGAGGAACACGGCGTCGGCCTTGGCTGCGGCTACCTGGTCAGCGACGGACTTGGCGTTGGGCAGCTCCGCCGGCAGGACCTTGGAGTACACGGTCTTCACGCCGAGCGTCTGCAGTGCCTTCTGGGTCCGCTGCTCGGGCGGGATCGTGAACGGGTTGTCAATGATGGGGTAGGCAGCGGTCTTCGGCCGCTGGCTGGATGGCAGCGACTTGATCCAGGTCACGATGGGATCGAACTGGGCCACGATCGGGTAGCTGACGTCGAACACGTTGTGCTTGGCCTGGTTGGACGGGGTGTCGAACACCGCTGGCGCACCGCCAGCGCCCTCGATCATCGCGAAGCCGTAGCGAGCCGCCACGGTGGCGGTGGGCCCGGTGATCAGCGACGAGAAGGGGCCGAACAGCATGTCCACATGGTCGGAGTTGATGAGCTGCTGCACGTTGGTGCTGCCCTGGGTGGGGTCGCTCTTGTCGTCCAGGTAGACCATCTTCACCTTGCGTCCGAGCAGGCCGCCGGCCTTGTTCACGTCCGCGGCCCACAGGTTGTAGCCGCGCTGGAACGCTTGCCCGTCCGCCGAGAAGTCACCGGTCAGCGAGACCGACGCGCCGATCACGATCGGCTGCTTGGATGAGTTATTGCCCGAACCACCTGACCCCCCGCTGCTGCACGCAGCGAGAAGGGCCGCCAGGGCGGTCGCGGTGAAACCGACAGACAAGAACCGGGCGCGGGTTGCTCTCATCCCCGGTCCTCCTTCCGAGTTGATGGAATAATCCGATCAATCGCTGCTGGCGGGCTCCAGCCCGTCAGATACCTCCGCGTTCTCGCTGGTCACGTCCAGGCCGGCGGAACGGGCCTGGAGCACGAGCAAGGTGGCGAAGTCGTCCTCGCCGAATCCGTAACCGACCAGGCCCTGCACGAGCTGGTGCACCGCCGAGGCGATCGGCATCGGCACCTCGCGCCGCCGCGCCGCCGCCAGCCCAAGGTCGAAGTCCTTGCGCAGCAGCGACGAGGTGAACGTCGGGTGGAAGTCGAGGTTCACGAAGGCCGGCGTCTTGTACTTGCTGAACGTCGAGCCCATAACGCTGTTGTTCAGGCAGGCGAGCAGCGCCTGCCTGCTGATGCCGCTCTTCTCGGCCAGCACCGTCACCTCGGCCAGCGACTGGGTGACGACGCCGAGGAACAGGTTGTGGCAGAGCTTGACCGTCCTGGCGAGCTCGCCATCCCCGACATAGGTCGCGCCCGCGCCGAGCAGGTCCAGGTACGGATGGACCTCGTCGAACGCCGCCCGCGAGCCCGACACCGCGAAGGTCAGCCTGCCGACCTCGGCCACCTTGGGATTGCCCATCACCGGCGCCGCGAGCAGCCTGCCGCCCTGGGCCGCGAGCGCCGCCCTGACCTGCTCCGACGCCTCAACCGAGACCGTGGAGCAGTCCACCACGATCGACGGCGCCCGCCCGCCCGCGGTCAGCCCGGCCGGTCCGGTCAGCGCGTCGACCAGGTCCTGAGAGCTGCCGACGGTCACGAAGACGATGTCGGCCGAGGCGAGCCCGGCGGCCGAGTCGGTGACCTTGGCTCCGGCCGCCGCGAGCGGTTCGGCCTTGGCGCTGGTCCGGTTGTACACCGTGACGTCGCAGCCCGCGCCGAGCAGCCGGTGTATGAGCGAGCTGCCCATCCGCCCCGTGCCCAGCCAGCCCAGGCGCCGCCGGGCATTCCGATCGGCCATACAGTTCCACCTTCAACGCTCGATGACGCCGTCACCGCTGGCTGGCGCCGCCGTCGCCAACGAAGGCGTCATCGGCCGCTGACACCGTTACCGCCCGATGACGCCGTGCCTCCCGCTGACGCCATGCCTACCGATGACGCCGTGCCTCCCGCATCGATTCTGATCTAGCAATCGTTTGCAGAACGAGCGTTATCTATCGGACGCCGTCTTGTCAATGGGCAATTATCCGACCGGCGTCCTCGTGACGCAGGCGAACCGCCGGAGCCGGAGCGACTCGATCCGGGGTAGATCCGGCGGGCCCGGGCGGCCGGATGGGTGGCACACGCACCAGCGGACTGCCGGATGGCGGCCCCTTTGGGCATTTCCATCCGGCGCGACCGGGCTGCAAACGTGTGCAATGCTGGCGGTCAGGCACATGTCACGACTTGACGTCAATCCGGGGCCCGGATTGCGGGCCTTGCGGGACGCGAACTCGTGATATCTCGAAGTTGAGGAGGGCTCATGGCTGATAGCCGGGTATCCGCGGCGGTGAGCCACTGGGCGCCGCGCTTCGTCGCGAACGGCATCGACTACAACGACTTCCTTCGGGTGACGGCGGCGATCCAGAGCTGGGATGCATGGTGCGAGCAGTGGTGCCTGGCCGGCGCCGGGCACGAGCAACTCGGCCGGACCGCGCTCGCCGACGGGCGGGAACGCTCGGCTGGGTCGCATCTCGCGCAGGCAGCCGTCTACTACCACTTCGCGAAGTTCATGTTCGTCGACGATATCGACCAGATGCGGGCCGCACATCTTATGGCCGTGCGGTGCCTGACCGACGCGCTGCCGTTCATCGACCCGCCGGGCGAGCGGGTCGAGATACCGTTCGACGGCGCGGTGATCGCCGGGATCCTGCGCCGCCCGGGCGGACCGGGGCCGCATCCGGTCGTTATCCTGATACCCGGCCTCGACTCGGCGAAGGAGGAGTTCAAGCCCACCGAGGATCTCTTCCTGGGCCGCGGGATCGCCACGCTGTCCGTGGATGGCCCGGGACAGGGCGAGGCCGAGTACGACCTGCCGATCAGGGCGGACTGGGAGGTGCCGGGCGGCGCCATCATCGACGCGGCGTCCGGCCTGCCGGGCATCGACCCTGACCGGATCGGGATCTGGGGGGTCAGCCTCGGCGGCTACTATGCCGCGCGAGTCGCGAGCGGCGATGACCGGGTCCGTGCCTGCATCGCGCTCTGCGGGCCCTACTGCCTGGGCGACGCCTGGGACCAGATGCCCGAGCTGAGCCGCGCCGCGTTCAGGGTCAGATCCAAGTCCGGCTCAGACGCCGAGGCCAGGCAGCGGGCCGCGGAGCTGTCCATGGCCGGGCGGGCCGGCCGGATAACGGCGCCCCTGCTGATCGTGGCCGGCAAGCGGGACGCGATCTTCCCCTGGACCGACGCCGAGCGGCTCGCCTGGGAGATCGGCGACAAGGCCGAGTTGCTGCTGCTCGACGAGGGCAACCACGGCTGCGCCAACGTGCCGTACCGGCACCGCTACTACAGCGCCGACTGGATGGCCGACCGCCTCGGAACCTAGCCGGCCGCCGACGACCTGCAAGCAGACATCCGGCGGGCTTGCGACGGGCCGGCCCCAAGGCGACGCCAGCCGCCGGGAGTCAGTTCGCCTCGGGCGTCCGCGGCGGGGCGGTCGAGCCCCTGACCTTGAGTTCCGGCACCAGGTAGAGGATCTTGCCGCTGTCGCCGCCGTGGCCTGCGCCGTGCTGGCCGGCGGCTGCGATCTGCTCGAGTATCAGCCGTCCGGCCTCGGTCCCGAGCTGGTAGTGCGGGAAGCTCACCGAGGTCAGCGGCGGCCTGAGCCGGTCGATGAACGGCATGTCGTTGAACCCGACCACCGAGATGTCCTGCGGGCAGGAAAGGCCGGCCGCCTCGAGCGCCGCGTAGCAGCCGACGGCGAGCATGTCGTTCCCGGCGGCTACGGCGGTGCATCCCAGCTCGCGATCGAGCAGCGCGCGGCAGCACCGGTCGCCTTCCTCGAGCGAGTAGGCGGCGGCATGCGCGACCAGGTCGGGGTCGACCGCGAGGCCGTGCGCCGCCATCGCGCCCATGAACCCGCGGTAGCGCGACAAGCCGGTCGAGACATCCTGCGGCCCCGCGATGTGCGCGATCCTGCGGTGGCCGAGCGACACCAGGTGGGAGACGGCCAGTCCGATGCCACGCTCGTTGTCCACGGACACCGCGGGAAAGCCGTAACCCTTGGCGTGCCTGTTCACGAGCACGACCGGGATCCCGGCCGAGGCGGCCTCGGCGAGCAGCGGGCTGCTCAAGTGCGCGGTCGCGCTGACGAAGCCGTCGACATGCCTGGCCCGCATCCGCTCGAACACCAGACGCTCGCGGTCGTCGTCGGAGTCCGTGTTGCCGATCAGCGCGACGTAGCCGTCGGCCGCCAGGCGGTCCTCGATCCCCCTGACGATCGGCGGGAAGAGCGGATTGGTGAGATCGGGGATCAACACGCCCACGGTGTGCGAGCGCCTGGTCCGCAGGCTTCTGGCGACGGTATTCGGCCGGTAGCCGAGCGAGTCGGCCGCCGCCAGGATCCGGTTGGCGGTCTCCCCGCTCACCAGCAGCCGCGTCTCCGGATTGAGCGCCCGTGACGCCGTCGCCGGATGAACGCCGGCCAGCGCCGCGACATCCTTCAGCGTTACCGGCGGATCGGACCTCATCGGCGTGTCACGCTCCGATCTGCGCAAGGCCGCTACGTGCGCAACTTGCCTAGCCCTCTCACGCATCGTAACCGCAACTGCCGGATTTGCACCATCATCCATATGATTCGGGCACGATCTACGGACTGCTCACCGTGCTCCGGATTGGCCTGCGGCCCGGCACCGCGCTTATCATCGCTGCTTATCATCACTGCCTGGCGCCACTCGGCCCGGCACGGCTCACGACGGCCGCTTACCGTGTACCATGCGAGCACTGTATTTCCGGTTCGCGAAATTGGTGTTCCAACCTGTTGCTGGTGCTCACCTGCATCCGTCAGGATC
>WNGJ01015335.1_pt1 | contig 12819 bp, 12 predicted proteins | sample 5400611 | NCBI WGS metagenome assembly WNGJ01 (sample SAMN13153375, study PRJNA577476) | soil metagenome | isolation source: 40 cm soil or saprolite under Garry oak tree replicate 1 | place: USA:California | collected 2016-06-15
CTGGCCCACTTTGGTCCGAATTTGCGCGAGAATCCGCTCCTTGCTCACCGTCCCTGGGCCGGTGTATTGAACGTCGATTGACCGGACGATTGGAGGACCCTGCGCTCTAGCCGGAACCGTGCCAAGCAGTGCACAGACGAATGCGAGCGAAATTGCAAATGGCGAGGGGCGCATCCATCCGGAATAATGTCTCATAAGTTAAGAAGCGCAGTGCCGCGCAACGAACCCACGCGGGACAGGCGGCTATATGGGGAAGAAGTGGACAATCGTCAAGGCGAGATTTTCCGCGGAAGCAGCCGGTTTGTCCATAGACAACTCCCCCGTAGTTCCTAGTTTAAAAGCTCGTACCAATTATTCCGCCGGCGTGGTTCGTAGCCGGCGTCGCGAATGAGCGACTCAATTTCTGTGGCGTTCAATCGAAATGTTGTTCCGGCGCTGCTCACGACATTTTCCTCCATCATTACCGATCCGAAGTCATTCGCGCCATATTTAAGTGCGACCTGCCCGATGCCCGGTCCTTGCGTCACCCACGAGCTTTGGACATTTTCGACGTTATCCAAAAAGATCCGAGCGAGCGCTTGCGTCCGCAGATACTCCGCCACGCCCGTAGGATGCTTCACCTTGAGAACCGTGTGCTGCGGTTGGAATGTCCAGCAGATGAAGGCGGTGAATCCACCGCTGCGATCCTGCTGGTTACGAATTCGCTGCAAATGCTCGATCCGATCTTCAATCGTCTCGACATGGCCAAACATCATCGTCGCGCTCGATTTCAATCCGAGCTCGTGGGCGATCTGCATCACTTCCAGCCATTGATCGCTGTTAATTTTTAACGGCGAAATTCTCGCGCGCACGCGATCAACCAGAATTTCGCCGCCGCCGCCCGGAATTGAGCCGAGCCCGGCGCCTTTGAATTCGGAGATCACTTCGCGCAGAGGCAACCGGAAAGTTTCCGAAAAATGCTGAAATTCAGGTGGGCTGAATCCATGAATATTGATGTGGGGATATCTTTCCCTGATGTGCTGCAAAAGATCGAGATACCACTGGAACGGCAGCTTCGGATGATGCCCGCCCTGCATCAGGATTTGAACGCCGCCCACAGCCGAAAGTTCGTCGAGTTTTTGATCGATCTGCTCGAAGGAAAGCACGTAGTGATCTTGATCCTTCTCCGTTCGATAAAACGCGCAGAACTTGCAGTAAACGTTGCAGACATTGGTGTAATTAACATTTCGATCGACTATGTAGGTCACGATGTCGCTGCCGTGCCCTTCGTAGCTTGCTGCCTTGGCCAGATCTCGCCGCACATTTGCCAATATTCCCAGTTCCTCCAACGGCCAGTGATATAATTCCAGCGCCTCCTGGGCCGAAATCCGTTCGCCCGCGATAACTTTTCCCGTCAGCACATCTCGATTTAGCGAAACCATCGCCGGCCATTTTATATGACGCGGCGGCTCATTGCACGTAGATCATTCTGATGAAGCACCGGGTGGCAATTGTGGGTGCCGGCGTATCGGGACTTACTTGCGGCGTCCTTTTTGCCGAGCACGGATATCGCACAGCGATCTGCGCAGAGGAGACCGGACAGCGCACAACTTCCGCCGCCGCGGCAGCGATCTGGTATCCCTACGATGCCGAGCCAGTGGATGCGGTGATCGCGTGGGCACTCAAAACGTATAAGGTCCTTGTCGATCTTAGTCGGGAGCCGCGCACCGGCGTCTCGATAATCGAGCTGCGTCAACTTTCCCGAACCGGTGAAGCTCAAATTCCAAATTGGGCCGTTCCGCTCGGGGGTCGGGCTCTCGACGCCTCTGCTTTAGCATCCGGCCTGCGCCCGGTTCCGGACCGCGCACAGCGCGGTAGCGACAGTTCAGTTATTCCGACTGCATTTATGGACGGCTTCGCGATTACCGTTCCACTGATGGATACGACAATTTACCTAAATTATCTCGAGGAACGATTGATTAAAGCTGGCGGGTCAATCACCGCCAATGTGCACTTGGAAAGGCTCGAAGATGTCAGCAGCGAATTCGATCTCGTCATCAATTGTTCCGGTATTGGCGCGAGAAATCTTGTTCGCGACGTCGATCTTGAACCGCATCGTGGCCAGGTGGCGATTGTGCCGAAGCTTGACGTCTCTTGCGCGATCGTTTGCGACGACCCGCCCCTCATGTACGCGATACCGCGCGCGAACGATTGCGTCTTCGGCGGAACAAACGAACTGAGTGACGACCTTGCCGTCGACCCAGACTCCACATCGCGGATCGTCGCTGAATGCAGCCGGGTCTTGAACATCGATGATCCACACGTTCTCGCCGAACGCGTCGGCCTACGCCCGTATCGCAAATCAGGCGTTCGCGTCGAATGCGATCGTCTCAGTGACAATCGCATGGTTGTTCATAATTACGGCCACGGCGGATCGGGATTTACCCTGTCATGGGGTTGCGCAGAGAGTGTCTTCAAAATTGCTGCGCGCCTCAACGACGGTGGGTAATCCCGTTTGTTCAGCGTGTGCAATTTGTAAACAAATGCCGTAGCGGATAGGAATCGACGTCGCAGGGTTGCCAGGCCGGCAGGCTACGAATTTGCAAGGCGAGCCACGAGTTATGCGCAGTGTAAAGCGTTTCTTGGTAATCAATCTCGCCAGTCGCGACATGTTCCATCATGACTCGCATCGGGTCGCGCAGGATGGCGAGCACTTGCACACTGGCTCCCATTATCCCGAGCAAGAGCGCGGTTACCGCAACGAATCGATTTTCCCAAACGTACGCAACCGCGGGCGCCAGCAACACTCCGATCAGCGGCACTGTCGGAGTCAAATAACGTGAACCCCACGACACACCCCCAGCCCAATTGAACATGCGAGCGATCGTGAGCAGATAACCTGTCACTACGATGAGACAGAGGATGGTCAGCAATCTTTCTCTTTTAAAAAGAAGGTACGCGCCGGGAACAGCTAATAGGAAAATCGGCGAATAAACGAACGGCGACCGCCCCGGGCCAAGAAGGATGCCGTACAAATTTTGAAACAGTGGGCCGCCAAAACGTTCTTCCCCATACCCGAAATTCAGGACCGAACCGAAACGGAGGTAGTTAAACGCCGCAAAAATTAATCCCGCCGCTATAATGATCAGCCCCGATCCAAGAGCGACCGGACCTTTTTGCCAGACTGCTTTTCCCCAGATCGGCAAGGCGAACACATTGGTCGGTCGAAACAAGATCGAGATACCCAACGCGAAGCTGCTCCCATAGGGCTTCTCGTAAAACGCCAGACACAAACCCGCAATCAGAAAAGCGCCGGCGCCAACCTCGGAAAATAATCCGCGCGACTGATACCACCAATCCGAGCAGAAACCGACCAACACGACAGTCAGGATGGCCGTTCGCCAATCAAAGTAACGACGCAGTAAAAGTAAAAGCGCCGTCATGCCGAGCGCGCCCCACACGGCGTCAAGTTCCAAGGCCCACCGCGCACCAGTTGCAGAAGGCGCTAATTCAGTGGGCGTGGGCGCGCCGAAACCGAGTTGAAGATAGGGCTGATCGTTAGAGCGGGCCGCCAGCTTGTAAAGCAAAGCGACTCCAAACACGTTACCGGGAAAATATTTGGAGTACAAATGACCATCCGGGCCTTTTTGGCCGATATTGACGTGCTCGTTCAGCCACTGGAGTTCATCAATCGCGAAATGGTTTGCGAATCGGTTTTGCAGCGGGCGGCCGACCCCCGGAGAGCTAATTGCAAAGCAGAATGCTAAGTCAAATTAACCGCAACGGAAAAATTGTTGCCGAACGCGATCTGCGGACGCTGCGCAAATCAGAGGTCCGCGTTGAACGGAATCATCTGCGCGACGGCAGCGCGGCTCCTCTAATCGATTGCTCAGATGCTAGGCAGCGGGTCCCTGAATCAGCAGGATGTTGTGTCCCTCAGGATCGTGCAGCACTGCCCACGCGCTTGACCCGCGAGCACCACGCCTAATCACGCGATCTGGACCGACCCTTTCAAGGGCCTCCGAGAGGTTCGAGACCTCCAAGAACAGTACCGCTTTGTTAGCGGAGGCATAGTCTTCGACTCCTTGGCGTTCGAGGCATACGAAACCGCCGGGTGTTGTGAACTTCGCGTGATGACCCGCCTGCGCTTCGGCAAGTTCGAGTCCTAACACTTGCTGATAGAACTCCTGCGCTCTTTCAAGGTCGGCGAAATAGAGCTCGACGCCTGCAAGGCGGAAGGTCGGAGGCGCCATGGTTGGGGAGTTCGCGTGATCGATTGCCGCGGCCTGATTAGAATTAGACGGAATAATCCCATCTAATCCGCGCGCCTCGTTACGTCAGCGCGATCGCCTGGAAGGAGCTGACAACGTCGTCGGGGCCTTTGGCGGTGAAGAAGCTTTCGTAAAAGCCGGGGCCAAGGTCCCAATAGTCACCTTTGTAATACTCGTCGCGATAAAAGCGCCAGACGCCGCTCACGACGACGAGACAGCTGATTCGATCGTTCCAGTAATCGCCGACGTAATGAAAACTCAAGTTGGTGCGTGCGAAGGCACCCTTGAAACCGGTGTGATCATAGAGCACGAGCTCCGGCAGCCGTATAACCTCTGTTACGAGCGGCACCTGTACTTTTCCAGCCGCAGAGGCGTGATAGCTCAGCGGACCGAGTTTCCATTTCATGTCGATAATGCAGCCGTTGTCCGGCGACAATTCAGTTTTCGGTATTTGTCTCATAGGTGGCGGGTTTTCCTCATTTGAACAGATGGAAATCGCACTGTCGAGCAGAGAGATTTGGCGACAGAATGAACAAAATGGTGAGAACGAAGAAATGTGTGCGCTTCACATCTTCTCCGTTTCATTTCGTTGATGCTGTAAATCCCGTCTAACTCCAGTTCAGATCATGTGCTCGCGATTATCGGAGCGGAGCCGGATCGTCTTTGTCTGTAAATCGTGGGTCGCGCGGATGAAGCGCACGGTCTTGCTTTTCGCGCGCATCAAAATGGAATGCGTAGTGGCCTTGGTGCCTTGCCCTTTTACGCCGCGCAAGAGCGCACTATCACTGATCCCGGTTGCACAAAAGACGATGTTTTTGCCATTGGCCAGATCGTCAGTTGAGAAAACGCGGACCAGATCTTTTTCGTAGCCGCCATTGATCAATTTCTTTCGTTCCTTTTCATCACGCGGCCACATTTGGCACTGCATCTCACCCCCGAGGCATTTGATTCCCGCAGCCGCCAGCACCGCTTCCGGCGAGCCACCGATGCCCATGTAAAGATCGACATTGCTTTCAGGAATCGACGGCGCCATCGCCGCCGCGATATCGCCATCGCTAATCATGCGCAACGACGCGCCGGCCTGTCGAATTTGATCGACGATCTCTTTGTGCCGTGGCCGATCCAGCATCATCACAGTCACGTCCTGCACCCGTTTCTCTAGCGCACGCGCGACAACGGCGAGGGTCTCGGCGATCGGGCTCTCCAGTCGAAGTGTATCGCCGCGTTTCTGCGTGTATTGAATCACACGCGGCCCGTAGGATAACTTCATCATGTAAAAGGAAGGTACATCGCGCAGCGCCACTTTTACTCCTTCCTCGGGACTCGCCGCCGCGATGCAACTGATCGAATTCGGCGCCCCTTTGGAAATGTTGGTCGTGCCGTCGATCGGATCGATCGCAATATCGAACTGTGGTGTTCCCGGCAGCCAAGTGCCGAGTTGCTCGCCTTTGAAAATTCCCGGCGCTTCGTCCTTGATTCCCTCGCCGATCACGACCTCGCCGCAAATATTCATGAGATCGAACATCCCCCGCATCGCATCGCACGCCGCCGCGTCCGCTGCCTCCTTATCCCCACGGCCGAGCCAGCGAAGTGAGTTGAGCGCCGCTGCTTCGGTCGCGCGCACGAAATCGAACTCGATGATGCGCTCGATGTCGTGATAATTCTGTTTCGGCAGTCGCAGAGTCACGGAGTGTCAATTTTCACGCATCTGGCAGCGATGACAAGGAGAACACCGCCTGGGACAATGCAGACTTGATTCCCGTGGCGCTTTTCACTTGGATGGCGGTGTGCCTCCTCAGGATGAAGTGACTTCGTTGACCGCCATTGGTCCAGCAGCTGCGGGACAACAGGGCGGTGTCGCGTTTACGACTACGCATTGGAGTGTTGTGCTGACTGCGCAAGGCGAATCCCCGGCGGCTGAAGAAGCGCTGGAAAAACTTTGCCGGATGTATTGGCGACCCATCTATAGCTTCGTGCGGCGACAGGGCGTTGCGCCAGAGGAGGCGGAGGATCTCACTCAAGGTTTTTTTGCGCAGCTATTGGAGCGGGGAAGTCTCAGTGCTGTCCGCAAGGAAAAAGGACGACTTCGTTCTTATCTGCTTGGGGCACTGAAATATTTTCTGACCGACGAACAGCGTCGCGCGATGGCGATCAAGCGGGGGAAAGGACAGCGGCTCATCCCATTGGAAGAACTGCGTTCTGAGAACCGTGTCGAGATGGAACCAGCAGATCCAGTGACTGCTGAAATGATCTACGAACGCCGGTGGGCCTTGACGGTTCTGGAACAGGTGCTCGACCGATTAAAGAATGAATACCGGACGGCAGGTAATGCCGCGTTGTTTGATTCGTTGAAGCAATTGCTGCCGGATGAACCGGGCTCGCCGTCACAAGCGGAGATCGCCGCGCACTTAGGCATGACCGAAAATGCGCTCCGGCAGGCGTTTTACCGATTTCGGCAACGCTATCAATCGTTATTGCGAGAGGAAATTGCCCACACGGTTGCGACACCTGGCGATATCGAAGATGAGCTGCGCCATCTCATCGCCGTGGTCGAGGCGTAACGTATGGGAGAATCTTACGGAGTACAAACGGAGAGTACGCGGGAGACTCCGACCATGCTCAGGGTAATCAGAATTTGCCGAAAGTGCGGCGCGAAAATCTTTTCTGACGCCCCTGAAGGGCTTTGCGCCAGATGCGTGCTGAAGATCGCGCTACAGATGCCTCCGGAGGGATCTGTAGCCGGGGTCGCTGACCCCGGCGGCATGGATAAACCCTCACGCGGCGATGCAACAGCTGCGCCCGATGGGAAAAAAGCAACGCGGGCTGCCGAGCTGCTGGGAGAGTTGGGTGATTACGAATTGCTGGAGGAAATCGGTCGCGGTGGTCAGGGCGTTGTGTTTCGTGCGCGGCAAAAGAGTCTCAATCGCACCGTCGCTTTAAAAGTTATCAGCCTTGGTCAGTGGGCGAGCAAAGCGCACTTGAAACGCTTTCGCCTCGAAGCGGAAGCGGCAGCTCGCCTAGAGCATCCCGGTATCGTTCCAATCCATGAAGTTGGCGAGCGCGATGGCCAGTGCTACTTCAGCATGAAGTTTATAGAAGGCGGCCAGCTTGACGAAGTAACCAAGCGGGAGCCGATGTCGATCCGGCAGGCGGTCGAATTAATCGCGAAAGTAACTCGCACCGTGCATTACGCGCATGAACACGGGATTCTGCATCGCGACATCAAACCGGGAAACATTTTGGTGGATCAAAAAGGCGAACCGCATCTGACAGATTTTGGTCTCGCGCGCTTGGTCGAGACGGAGAGCACGGTCACGCGCACGATGGAAGTTTTGGGCACGCCCAGTTACATGGCGCCTGAACAAGCTGTGGGAGACAACGCGGCTATCAGCAGCGTCACGGATGTCTATGGACTTGGTGCAGTACTTTACCAACTGCTGACAGGTCAGCCGCCTTTTGCCGGTGGAACAACCTATGAAACCATCAAGCTGCTCTTGGATACCGAGCCGCGGCAACCGCGACAGTTAAATCCAAAGATCGATCGCGATCTCTCAACAATCTGTCTCAAGTGTCTCGAGAAAGATCCTACGCGCCGCTACCCTTCGGCTCTCGCGCTGGCCGAAGATTTAGAACGCTGGCTAAAGCATGAACCGATTCAGGCGCGTCGCACTGGCATTTTCGCTCGCGGAAAGAAATGGGTACGGCGCAATCCATCCAGGGCGCTTCTGGCAGCGTCCTTGGTCGCACTGGCGGCAGCTGCTGGCTGGATCGTTTGGAAAAGTGAACTTATTCGTCATCCGGTCACAAACGGAGTCGCCGTTTTGCCGTTTGAAAATCTGAGCCCCGATTCAGATAACGCATATTTCGCGGACGGCATCCAGGAGGAGATTCTGACGCGGCTGGCCAGCATTGCAGGCTTAAAAGTCATTTCGCGCACTTCCACACAGCAATATCAGAGCAAACCGAGGAATCTGCGGCAGATAGCGAAGCAACTTGGGGTAGCGAACATTCTTGAAGGCAGCGTGCAAAAAGCGGCCGACCAGGTGCGGGTCAATATGCAGTTGATTAACGCGCAAACCGATTCCCACCTCTGGGCGGACACCTACGATCGCAAGTTGACTGACATCTTTGGGGTTGAGAGCGAGATCGCCAAACGAATCGCGGACTCCTTGCAAGCGAAGCTAACAGGTCGCGAGGAGCAAACGTTGGCAGTTAAACCAACAAACAATCCGGAGGCTTATGATGCGTATCTGCGCGGCCTGGCTTTTGAAGCACGCAACGGGGCCTGGATTGATCTCCTAATAAAAGCCATTGGTTTTTATGAGCGGGCGGTGCAGCTTGACCCCAAGTTTGCGCTTGCCTGGGCACGGCTTTCTGGTGCCGAGGCGCTTCTTTACTTTCGCAGCGCTCGCAGCGGCGACAACATGCGCGATGCAGCGAAGAAGGCTTTGGAGAATGCGCAGAAACTGGCGCCGGACTCGCCTGAAACCCTGCTTGCCCTGGGCTGTTATCAATATTGGGTACTGGATGACTACGGGCCTGCTAAAACCACGTTCGGTCGTGTCAGCAAAATGTTGCCGGGCAACAGCGAGGTAGCGGCGGCTCTGGGCAGAGTTGCCCGAGCCGAGGGACATTGGGATCAAAGCATTGACTACTTCGAGAAAGCCCTCGCCCTGGATCCACTTAATGCGGAGTTACTTGCCGAAACGGCATGGTATTACGGCATGCTTGGACAATTTCCGACGGCGCTAAAGCTCTATGATCAAGCGCTGGACATTACCCCAAACGATCCGGATGTGATGGCGTCAAAGGCCAACATTTATCAGGCGCAAGGTAACTTGGAACAAGCCGCAGATGCCTGTCACAAATAACCGCGCAGACTCCAGGTGTCCTCGAGAGCAAGATCACTCAATTCATGTTTGAACGAAACTACGGTGAAGCCATTCGATTGCTGCAAGCTCGACTGGCTCAACTTCAAACTGAAGGTGAAATGATCGCTGGGGAGGCTTCGAACCTGAAACCATGAAGGGCACGCACGCTATGCTCCAGCTCGACCTAGCTATGGCCCAATTGGCTGCGCGCGATAGCACTGGCGCAAAGGTAACCGCTGAACAAGCGCGTAATACCCTGGAGGGGGTTCGCAAAACTCAGTCGGATCATGCAGCCATTTGGCTCGCGGTGGCTCAGGCTAACGCTCTGATCGGAGAGAAGGCCTCGGCCCGAAAGGCAGCGGAGCGTGCAATCATGCTTTTGCCAAGTGCTAAAGATGCACTCGAGAGATCCGGGCTGGAAGAGTACCTGGCGTTAGTTCAGACAATCTTGGGCGAGAACGGCCACGCGATCTCAACTCTCGCCCATCTGTTACAAACGCCCTATTCCTCGAATGCCCGGCCGGACGCCCATTACGCCAGCCCTTCTTAGACTCGATCCGATCTGGGATCCGTTGCGCGGCGATCCCGCTTTCCAAAAACTCTGCGAGGAAAAGCAGCCGTGAACCCTGCGCCAAAATAGAATTCACCAAGGATTGCAAGGATAACGCAGATAGGAAACAGGTAGGGCGCCCGGCGGTTGCCGAACCCAGCGCGCCCAATCGGGCATCCAATTGTAGTGCGTCTGTGTCAGACGCCAGTCAAGAAATCCATCCGTGACATCCGTGTCATCTGCGGTTTTCCCAACTTTCCGCGTAACGCCCGGCCAAATCTTACGGAGTACCTGAGTGAACGGCCAGAAATGACCTCCCACGGTGGGAAGCCACGGAAGGCCAAAACAATGAAAGAAAATAACACTTATGAAAACAAAATTAGTTAAGAGGATAATGGCTCCCTTAGTCGTGGCCTGTGCGTTACTCACCATGGTTGCGACAACGGCGACCGGGCAGGGCACGCAAGGCGGAAGGCTTCAAGGGACCTGGGAGATGCAGATAACTCTAACCGATTGCGCAGGTCACGTGATAAGGAGCTTCCCGTCGCTAATAGAATTCGTGGCGGGAGGCACGGTGGTGGAGTCGAACGCAGGGACACCGCAGGCTCTGAAGACGCCTGGAGAAGGTGTTTGGCGCCATACTATTGACAGTAACTATGCGTTTCGCTTCAAATTCTTCACTTTCAATTCTCAGAACGTCTTTACCGGCTGGACGATCATTGCGGGGGAAACGACTGTGGATGAGACAGGAAACGCCAATACGGGGTCCGCAACTGTCATGGTCTATGACCCAAACGGCGTGTTACTTGCAAGTCTGTGTGCTGAGACCGCTGGCACGAGATTCGAGCTCTGATCGATTACGGGGTTTGGCGCGTCACATCCGCGTCAAACCCCATTGTGTTTATGCAACCAGCAGCCCAACGCTGTTCATTTTTCCATTCCGGCGACGTGCTCGGAATGTTCGTGCGAACCGTGACCATGTAACGATGGACGGATGCGCAGAAAAAATTCGAAGGCGTAACCGAGATCGTCACCGTAGTAGCGATCGAGGCTGTCCGGACGATCGTTGATCGTAAATTGAGTGCCGAGCCCGATATCGATGCCGTTGCGATGCGACAAATCGCGGACGTAACCAATCGTGTAGCCGCTCACCGGAAAGATGTTGGATTCATCGGGGGGATTGAGAACCAACTCGTGGCCAGATTTCTGCACCCGCTCCCAGCGTACGTAAACGGTGTCACGTTCACGCTGATAGTTTGACTCGATCAGGAACGATTGCGTTTTCCCTTCGCCGGTATCGTGGTTTTGACCCCAGACAAAGCTATTCGACCAGTTGCTGTCCGCTCCAAGCGGCTGGTTATAAATGATCGACGCAGTTGTGCGGTGCCGTTTCAGATCAGGTTCGAGCGCTTCGGGGCTCTTGATGTAACCGTACGAAACTTGCAGGGCCAGATTTTGCGTCGGATTCCAGGAAATGCGGCCGCTGTATGAATCGAATTGGGGCTCATCGAAATCATAACGGTCTTCATCCGGTTCGCGGCCGGTCAAGATGCTGCCCTCAATTTTTACATTGCGCCAAACCAGACCAGCTGTGGCGACGCCGAACGTAACGTGCGTTGAATCCTGCCAATGATGACCAAGCGGCGCATCCGGATCATCCATTGCCGAAAGCCGGTGCATGAATGTAGGCGGCCCGAGCGCCGGTTCGCCCGGGTAACCAAAATACAAGTACGCACTCAGACCGGCATCGAATTTCTGCGAATAACTGATCGACAATTCGTCGAACAAATCATGCGGATGCTGCCGATCGTGGAGCGGTTGATCGTGCCACGATTCTCCGCTTTGAAAAAGAAGCGGATAACCGCGACCGCCCTCAGTCAGCGGGTCAAGACTCATCATTAGGCGTCCACCAAGTTGCGCGCTCTCGCCGAACGGGTGGGAGTACATACCCATGACACGACGTCCCAGAGCTTTCGCGACTCATCGGCTCGGCAATGTTCACAGACGATTGCATCGACATGCGGATGTCCTGCTCGCCTGCCGCGGCGGGGCCATGCGAAGACGGATGCTCGTGCGACGAATGGGGCTTCGCCTCGGCTTCGTTGGATGTTGAGCGTTTCTTATCTTTCATTGGCACGAGCGTCATGCCGCATTTCGGGCAAGTGCCCGGATGATCCATGATGACTTCGGGATGCATCGGACAGGCATATGTTTGTCCGGTCCCTTTCTCTTGCTCGCCTGCCACACCAGAGCTCGTCCCGGCGACCGAAGCCGGATGCTGGTGATCGTCCTCTCGGTTGGCGTCGTGAACCACCTCTCCTTGCGAGACCGCTGTTGTGGCGGCGGCTGTTGTCGCTGCGATTAGAAGTAAAATCTGTTTTTTGATGTCGGTGTCGAAATTGATTTGGTTGTTGTAGGGCAGGCGCTTTACCTGCCAGAAAAGGCAACCGCCATAGACGGGGTTGCCTTCAATTCTCTGCTGTAGTGGCGGCCGTACCGGCCGCGAAATTTGAAAATGCAGGCGGCACGTCTGCTACTACAGCTAGGTGAGAATCGGCGGAGCGTGAGCGAGAAGGCTCCGCTGTAAAATCAATTCTGCGAATGTGGGCGCGCCAGGCGGTCCCGTGTCGAGCAACAATGGCGGCGGCTTGTTATGCGAATAAGCGATGAGCGCCAATTCTTCGAAGTAAAGATCGACATCGGAAAAATCAGTATCATTTCGTGTCCAGCTTTTTGCGACCGTCGGAACAACCACGCGCAAAGTCTTGCAGCATTGCACTCCAGCCGACTGCTTTTTCTGTTTCGCTGGTTTGGAATGAAAAGGACACGCGCTTTGCGTTTCGGCGACGGGAGCTGCGACCGCGCTAAACGCACAATGATTGGAAATTGCCAGCCACGAACAAATGGCAATCGCAACCGTTGCGGATCGTCCAAAATTCCTTGGCAGCCGCGCTGTCATGCTCGATTTCAACTCGCGAAAGCTTTCGGAGTCAATCGTCCACGTGTCGCGAACGCTCAAATGTTTTCTTCTTGATTCATGATGGGCGCGATCGGCCCGGAAGGAATGCTTTCTGGTGGCACGACATCCGGAGGGGGAGGAATAGATGTCGATCTTGGCGCGGCTGGCGCATCTTGTTTGATCCGCGTT
>WNGJ01007026.1_pt1 | contig 12816 bp, 5 predicted proteins | sample 5400611 | NCBI WGS metagenome assembly WNGJ01 (sample SAMN13153375, study PRJNA577476) | soil metagenome | isolation source: 40 cm soil or saprolite under Garry oak tree replicate 1 | place: USA:California | collected 2016-06-15
AACATCGAATAGGCCGTGACCATCCGCATCACCGTGGTCTCGCCGGTGCCGAGTGCGTAGGAGAGATAGTTCGGCAGTTCGTCATAGACACCGAAGCGTTTGGCATAATCCCCGATCAGGGGCATGCCGATATCCTGGGCCAGCCGCACCGTCACCGAGTTCAATGAATGCTTGAGAGCGTTACGTAGCGTGGTCGGCCCGTAATATTTTCCGACTGAAAAGTTCTCCGGCCGCCACACAGCACCATTGCCCTGATCGATTTCGATCGGGCCATCGACCTCCATGACCGACGGCGTATATCCGTTGTCGAGCGCAGACGAGTACACGATGGGTTTAAACGTGGATCCTGGCTGCCGGTAAGCCTGCGTGGCGCGGTTGAACTGGCTCTGATCGAACGAGAATCCGCCGACCATCGCCAGCACGCGGCCGGTCCACGGATCCATCACAACCATGGCGCCGGACACCTCCGGCAATTGACGCAGCCGATACTGGCCTTCCACCGCTTTGCCATCCTTTGACATCAATGGGTCGGCATAGATCACGTCGCCAGGACTGAGAACGCGCGATACCGCGGTCGGCGTCCTGCCCTTTGCCGGGCCGGCCGTGGCTTTGGCCCATCGCACCCCATCGATGGTGATCAAGCCCGTTTGCCGCTCCTTCGCAACGGCGCCGCCCAACTCACGGGCGGGTTGAAAGCCGATGCGCGCGGATTGATCGCTGGTCTCCAGCACCACGGCCATGCGCCATGGCGAGATGTCCGAGAGCGATTTGACATCGGCGAGGGTGGCGCCCCAATCGCCAGAAATATCGAGCTTGCTGATCGCGCCGCGCCAGCCCTGCGCTTCGTCATAGTTGACGAGGCCGGCCGCCATGGTCTTGCGTGCCATGACCTGAATCTTCCGGTCGAGCGTGGTGCGGACAGACAACCCGCCTTCGTAGAGCTTCTTCTCGCCATAGCGCTCAAGGATGTCGCGGCGCACTTCCTCGGCAAAATATTCGCCGGCGAAAACGTGCGCGGCATTGGCCCTGTTGGTGACAACGAGCGGCTCCTTGCGGGCCTTGTCAGCGTCGGCCTGCTTGATCCAGCCATTTTCCAGGAGACGATCGATCACATAGTTGCGGCGCTCGATCGCGCGGTCGTGGTTCTTGGCCGGATGGAGCAACGTCGGCGCTTTCGGCAGCGCGGCGAGATAAGCGGCTTCCGCCACCGTGAGTTCGTTCACAGGTTTGTCGAAATAGACCAACGATGCCGCGGCGATGCCGTAAGCGCCGAGGCCAAGATAGATATGATTGAGATAGAGTTCCAGAATCTTGTCCTTGGAATAGGCACGCTCGATCCGCATCGCCAGCAGGGCTTCCTTGACCTTGCGGACGAACGACACTTCGCTACTGAAGAAAAAGTTCTTGGCAACCTGCTGGGTGATCGTGGAGGCGCCCTGCGGGCGACGGTTGGATCCGAAATTCTGGGCATAGAGCCAGGCCGCGCGGGCCATGCCGGTGAAATCGATGCCACCGTGCTCGTAGAAGTTCTTGTCCTCGGCCGCCATGAACGCGTTGGTGACCAGTTTTGGAACCGCCTGGATCGGCAGATATAACCGGCGTTCCTTCGCATACTCGCCGAGCAGCGCGCCGTCCGCCGCGTGGATGCGAGTCATGACGGGCGGTTCATAGGCCTGGAGCTGAGAATAGTCCGGCAGATCCTTGGAGAAATGCCAGATCAGTCCCGCTGCCGCGGCGACGCCGACCAGGAACATGACGGTTCCGGCGGCGAACAGGTAGCCCGAGAACCGCACCAGCAAGCGCATTGTCGACTATCCGTCTCGGCCCTTCTTGCGCCACAGCGACCGGCGCTTTCCCGTTGCGCGGCAACCGGCGCGCGACGGCTCTCACTTTTGCCGATCGTAAGCTAGTAGAGGCTTCCAGTCCCCGGACGCATGATGCTTCCGGCGTCCGGCCCTTGCCCCTGCCCCGGTGGCAACAGGGTGCGGTTGCTGTCGGCGTCGGCGACACCGATCACCGAGTAGTTGTCCGGCGGCGCGGTGCCTGGCTTGAAGGCCTCCAGGACGGTCCGGCCGGTGTCGCCGGGACCCGCCCGCATGCCGCTCTTGGAGTCCACCCGGATCAGCTTGATACCGGCCGGAACCTTGAATGGAACAGCCGGCTTGTCGGCGAGCGCGAGCTTGAGGAAATCGCGTGCGACCGGCGCCGCCAGGTGACCGCCGGTCGCGGCATTGCCCCGCCCGAGTGGGCGCGGCTTGTCATAGCCGAGGTAGATACCGACGACGAGGTCCGGCGAGAAACCGACGAACCAGGCATCCTTGGCCTCGTTGGTGGTGCCGGTCTTGCCGGCGATCGGCTTGCCGACTTCCTTCACGACCGTGGCTGTACCGCCCTGCACGACGCCTTCCAGCATGGATGTGATCTGATAGGCGGTCATCGTGTCCAGCACCTGCTCGCGGCGGTCGATCAGCTGCGGCTCCTGCTGGCTCTTCCAGCCGCCCGGCGAATCGCAGCCGCGGCACTCGCGCGCATCGTGCTTGAAGATGGTGTGGCCATAGCGGTCCTGGATGCGGTCGATCAGCGTCGGCTTCACGCGGCGTCCGCCATTGGCGAACATCGAATAGGCCGTGACCATCCGCATCACCGTGGTCTCGCCGGCGCCGAGCGCGTAGGACAGATAGTTCGGCAGTTCGTCATAGACGCCGAAACGCTTTGCATATTCGGAAATCAGCGGCATGCCGATATCCTGCGCAAGGCGCACGGTCACCGTGTTCAAGGACAGCCTGAGCGCGTTCCTAAGCGTGGTCGGCCCTTGATACTTGCCCGACGAGAAATTCTCCGGACGCCAGACGCCCCCACCCTGCCCCTGATCGATTTCGATCGGGGCGTCAACCACGACGGTCGACGGCGTGTAGCCGTTGTCGAGCGCCGAGGAGTAGACCACCGGCTTGAACGACGAGCCCGGCTGCCGGTAGGCCTGGGTTGCGCGGTTGAACTGGCTCTGGTCGAAGGAGAAGCCGCCGACCATCGCGAGCACACGGCCGGTCCATGGATCCATCGCGACCATGGCGCCGGAGACTTCTGGCAGTTGCCGCAGCCGGTACTGACCTTCGATCGGATTGCCGTCCTTGAACAGCGGATCGGCGTAGATCACATCGCCCGGCGAGAGCACCTGCGAGACCGCGGTGGCCGCCTTGCCGCGCGTGGGCCCGGCGGCGGCTCTTGCCCATTTGACGCCGTCGAGCGTGATAATGCCGGTCTGGCGCTCCCTGCTGACGGCCCCGCCCAATTCGCGGCTCGGCTGGAAACCGATCCGCGCCGACTGGTCGCTGGTTTCCAGCACCACGGCCATCCGCCACGGCGAGATGTCCGACAGCGATTTGACGTCGGCGAGCTTCACGCCCCAATCGCCCGATATGTCGAGCTTGCTGATCGGACCGCGCCAGCCCTGCTGCTCGTCGTAATTGACGAGGCCAGCCACCATGGTCTTGCGCGCCATCACCTGGATCTTCGGATCGAGCGTGGTGCGGACCGACAGGCCGCCCTCATAGAGTTTCTTTTCGCCGTAGCGCTCGAAGATGTCGCGGCGGACTTCCTCGGCGAAATATTCGCCGGCGAAGACATGCGCGCCGTTGGCGCGGTTGGTGACGATCAGCTGGTCCTTGCGCGCCTTGTCGGCGTCGGCCTGCTTGATCCAGCCGTTCTCCAGCAGGCGGTCGATCACGTAGTTGCGCCGCTCGATCGCACGGTCGCGGTTGCGCACGGGATGCAGCGCCGCGGGCGCCTTCGGCAGCGCCGCCAGATAGGAGGCCTCGGCGACGGTCAGTTCGTTCACCGATTTGTCGAAATAGACCAGCGAGGCGGCGGCGATTCCGTACGCGCCAAGCCCGAGATAGATTTCGTTCAGATAGAGCTCGAGAATCTTGTCCTTGGAATAGGTGCGCTCGATGCGCATCGCCAGCAGGGCTTCCTTGATCTTGCGGGTGAACGACACCTCGTTGGTCAAGAGAAAGTTCTTCGCAACCTGCTGGGTGATGGTGGAGGCGCCCTGCGGACGGCGGTTGGAACCGAAATTCTGCGCATAGACCAGCCCGGCGCGCGCCATGCCGGAGTAGTCGATGCCGCCGTGCTCGTAGAAATTCTTGTCCTCGGCGGCCAGGAACGCATTGATGACGAGCTTCGGAACCGCCTGGATCGGCAGATAGAGACGCCGTTCCTTGGCATATTCGCCAAGCAGCGATCCGTCGGTGGCGTGGACGCGCGTCATCACGGGAGGTTCGTAATCCTGAAGCTGGGAATATTCCGGCAGATCCTTGGAGAAATGCCAGATCAGCCCTGCCACCGCAGCGACGCCGACCAGGAACACCACGGTTCCGGCGGCAAACAGGAAACCAAAAAACCGCACCAGCAAGCGCATTCGCTATTTCCGTTCCAAGCCATGCGCCGCGGCAGGCGGCGCCTTCCTAACTGCCAAACATCCCGGCGATCCCGGCGATCAGGTTTCCGCGGAGGCGAAATAAATAAATGGGCCGGCCAAGGTACTATCTTCGGTCAAGGCACTCTGTCTGATCAGGCTGCTTGATCAAGGCACTTCTCTTTGATCGATTCCGGGGCGCCCCACGGCAGGTTTTTATATCGTCGCCGCTGTGGCCAAACTAGGGCTTTTCAGTTCCATCAATTTTAGTTCGCCGGCCCGGCCGTGGCCAGCCGTTTGGCAAGGAAGACGTCGATGGCCCGCGCCATCGATCCGACAATGCGGGTCCGCCATCCCTCCGACAGGAGGTTTTCCATGTCACCCTTGTTTGAGACATAGCCGAGCTCGACCAGCACCGAGGGGACGTCAGGCGCCTTCAAGACCTTGAACCCCGCCGATTTCAGCGGATGTTTGTGCATCCTCGCCGTGGTCTTCATCTCCCCCATCAAGAGGCGGGCGAATCGATTTGAAAAGGTGCGGGTTTCGCGCTGAGCCAGGTCGATCAGGATGTCGGCCACATCGGTCGGCTCGTCAGTCAGATTGACGCCACCGATCGCGTCGGCGTGGTTTTCCAATTCCGCGAGCCTTTCGGCCAGGGCGTCGGTGGCGTGATCGGACAAGGTGTAGATGGTGGCGCCCTGGGCGTCACCCTCGCCCTTCGGCAGGGCGTCGGCATGGATCGATACGAACAAGGCGGCGGACTGGTTGCGCGCGACGCGCACACGGTCGCCGAGGGCAATGAAGGTGTCATCGATGCGGGTCATGACGACATGATACTTGCCGGACTTCTCCAGGCGGTCGCGCAGCGCCAAGCCAAAGGCCAGCACCACGTTCTTTTCAACCTCGCTGCCGGACTGTGTGCCGTTGTCCACTCCGCCATGTCCGGGATCGATCACGATCACCGGTCGCGGATCCGGTGGGGCGGCCGGCTGGGGCAGTGCCGGCACCGTTTCCGGCGCCGAAATCGCCGTATGCTGGTCCGATGTCGCGGACTTGAACTCGGGCCGGCTCTCTGTTCCTAGCGGGGTTCCCGGCGGTACTCCCTGCGTTTGGGCGAAGGTCGCGCGGTCGACCTGTTCAAGTTCCACGACCAGCCGGGGCGGCTGACCATTGGCAGAATCGAGCAAGTAAGAGTTCGTCACCTTGGCCGGTCCGGCGAGATCGATCACGATTCGCGAGCCGCCCGGCATCACCAGTCCATAGCGGAACGCCCTGACCAATCCGCGCCCAGTCGTGCCCGCCCCCGCGGCCAGCCGGAAATTCACCTGCGGCAGATCGACGACCACACGGTACGGATCGGAGAGCGTAAAGGCGCGGAACTGGATCGCCCGGTCGAGATCCAGCACGAAGCGGGTCTGCTTCGTATCGCCCGCTAATCGGGCATCCGAGGCGACGGGATAGCTTGACGTCGCTTGATCTTGGGCGCGATCTTGAGCGCGCGAAAGCGGCGCGTCAAACAGCGCTAATGCTGCGGTGCAAAGCACCACACATCCCAGCAAAACCTTATGAATTGCGCGGCTCGCCACCGAATCTGTGCCTCCGAGCGGCCCCTTTTACCGCAATAGAACCACAGGGTTAACGGCCCCTTAATAAGGTTTCGGTGAATAAGAGCAAGTGTTGCGCCTCCGCGACGCTTCCCTTGTACATCCCTTGCACGGAGCGGCCAATCCACGTATGTACAGGTGGCTGACGGCTAATACTCCCGGTTGTGTCGCGTTCAGCCACCCGTGCGGCGCCGGAGCCTTCGATTTGAGAAGATTCCTGCGCTTTTCCAGCCCCTCCCAGAGCCAGCGCAGCGCGCGGCCGGCAAGGAGGAACGGTTTGGAGCCCGAGCGGCGTCCGGTCCCAGGCCATTCATGTTCCAGGGACGGTTTTGAGAGGCGGTACGGCCACTATCCGGACCCCGACGGGGGACCGAATGCGACTTAGGCGAGCGCTTCGGCGCCACACCTTGGCCTTCAGCGACAAACAAAGGCGGCATTTTCTGTCGCCCTCGTGTTCCAGACGGGCCGACGCTTGATGCGCCAGACTGAATTGCCGACCAAAACCTACGGAATATCCGCTTTAATGCGGAACGACAGCTTTGCGGGTCGTTTCATTCCGTGGAGATCAGGTTCGGCTCGGCGTCTCAGGTTGCGTTTCGGCCTTCCCCTCACCCCCGAATCAGGTGGACCGTCGCGTCCCCCGACCGCGCGCCATGCGCTCTCGGTCCTACGCGCCCGCCGCCGTCAAGAGTTCCAAAATGCCCAACAAAATGTTGATCGATGCCACCCACCCGGAAGAGACCCGGGTTGTTGTGGTCCGCGGCAATCGCGTCGAAGAATTTGATTTCGAGACCGCCCAGCGCAAGCAACTGCGCGGCAACATCTACCTCGCCAAGGTCACGCGGGTAGAGCCGTCGCTCCAGGCGGCCTTCATCGAATATGGCGGCAACCGCCACGGATTTCTCGCCTTCAGCGAAATTCATCCCGACTACTACCAGATTCCGGTCGCCGACCGGCAGGCGCTGATCGAGGCCGACGAACGTGCCCATCGCGAAGCCGAGGAGGAAAGCGAAAACCGGTCCAGCCGGCGGCGGCAGCGCCACCGCAGTTCGCGCCGCCGTGGCAGCGGCGAACGCGTCCAGAGCGAGATCGTCGAGCACGCCGAGGCCGATTCCGCACACGCCGCCCAGCCGCTCGAAGGCCAACAACGCGAGGCATTCGGCCAAGAGTTTCACGACCACGAGGCCGCGGGCCACGACGACACCGAAGGCCCGCACACCGAAAAGGGTTACGCCGAGGGACATGAGGACGCCAGCCACGACCATGCCGGCGCTGACGGCCATGGCGAACATCCCGGTCACGATGATCATGACGATCACGAACATCCGCACGAACATTCGCATGAACACTCGCACGAGCATTCGCTCGAAGACGAGCATGACGATGACGCGCATGAGCCGGACTCGAAGCCGGACTTGGAGCCGGACTTGGGCGACAGGCTTGGCGCGACGGTTCTGTCCGATCGCGCGGCGGTCGGAGCATCCGACGCCGTCGCGGTGGACGCACCGGCCGATGCAGCGCGCGCCGGGCATGAGCTTGGCGGCGACGAATACGGCCATGAGGATCATGCTGGCGAAGATGCGGCGCATCACGACGACGCGGCACATGCCGAGCACCATGGCGACGGCCCCGCCGCCGGTGACGCTGATGTCGCCACCGCGCGCGGCGACGAAGGCCACGACGACGACGACGAGGGCGAGGACGCCGAGGAAGAACTCGTCGAATCCGTCGGCGGCGACGACGTCCTGGAGGAGGTGCCGGAGCGTCCCTTCCGGCCACGCCGTCAATACAAGATCCAGGAAGTCATCAAGCGCCGCCAGGTCATGCTGGTGCAGGTCGTCAAGGAAGAGCGCGGCAACAAGGGCGCGGCGCTGACGACTTATCTGTCGCTGGCCGGTCGCTACGCGGTCTTGATGCCCAACACCGCGCGCGGTGGCGGCATCAGCCGCAAGATCACCTCGGCCCAGGACCGCTCGCGGCTCAAGGAAGTGGTCCAGGAACTCGACGTGCCCGATGGCATGGGCATCATCCTGCGCACCGCGGGCGCGTCGCGCACCAAGCCGGAGATCAAGCGCGACTTCGAATATCTGATCCGCATGTGGGAAACCGTGCGCGACATGACGCTGAAGTCGCAGGCGCCGACCCTGGTCTATGAGGAAGGCTCGCTGATCAAGCGCTCGCTGCGCGACCTCTACAACAAGGAGATCGACGAGATCCTGGTCGCTGGCGAAGCCGGTTACCGCGAAGCGCACGATTTCATGAAGATGCTGATGCCCTCGAACGTGCGCGCGGTGAAGCAATATCGCGACGGCCAGCCGTTGTTCTCGCGGATGGGGGTCGAAAGCCAGTTGGACGCGATGTTCTCGCCGACCGTGCAGTTGCGCTCCGGCGGCTACATCGTGATCAACCAGACCGAGGCGCTGGTTTCGATCGACGTCAATTCCGGCCGCGCCACGCGCGAACACCATATCGAGGATACCGCGCTCAAGACCAATCTGGAGGCCGCCGAGGAGGTCGCGCGCCAGCTCCGCTTGCGCGACCTCGCAGGCCTGATCGTCATCGACTTCATCGACATGGACGAGAAGCGCAACAACCGCGCCGTCGAACGCAAGCTCTCCGACTGCCTGCGGCAGGATCGCGCCCGCATCCAGGTCGGCCGCATCTCGCATTTCGGCCTGTTGGAAATGTCGCGCCAGCGCATCCGCGCCAGCGTGCTGGAAAGTTCGACCGAGCCCTGCTCGCAATGCGGCGGCACCGGACATGTGCGTTCGGTATCCTCGGTGGCGCTGCAATTGCTGCGCGGCCTCGAGGAGATCCTGATGAAGGGGGCGACCCACAATCTCGTGGTCCGCACCCGCACCGACGTCGCGCTTTACGTGCTCAACCACAAGCGCGGTCACCTGCGCGATCTCGAAAGCAGCTTCAAGGTCACGCTTGCGGTGATCGCCGATCCGACCGTGAGCGGTCAGCAATCGTTCATCATCGACCGTGGCGAGCAGGTGCATACGCTCGAGGCTGCGAAGGCGCTGTTGGCGACGCAGGCGGCCATTTCGGCCGTGGCGCCGGAAGAAGCGTTCGAGGACGAAGAGCCGTTCGACAGCGAGCTCGAATCCGAGGTGGAAACCGAGGAGACCGAAGGGCTCACCGACGACATGGCGGCCGGCGATGGCGGACAGGAAGGCCCACGCCGCAAGCGGCGCCGGCGGCGGCGCGGCCGCTCGGGCGAACCGCGCGAAGGCGAGGCGCCGCGCGACAGCAATGTCGCCGTGCAGGCGGAAACAGGCCCGATCGCCGACGCGCCGGCGGACGACGGTGAATCCGACGAAGACGATTCCGAAGAGCAGCCCAATCTGGCACGCGGCGATCAGGCAGCCGGCGGCGAGCGGCGGCCACGCCGTCGCGGACGTCGTGGCGGGCGCCGCAGGCGCGGTGGCGAAGAAGGTTTGGCCGGCTCGATCGTGGACGAGCTGGCGTCGCCGCCGACCCCGGAAGCCACGGATGCCGTCGCCGATTTCGACGGTTATTCGCCCTCTCCGTCGTTGCCCGAAGTCCACCCCGAACCCATCGCAACCGCGCCAGAACCGCAGCTTGTAGACCCGCCGTCGCAGGATGCGGTCCACGCACCGGCTTCGGCGGCCGCCCCAGAGCCGGCCGCATCGGAGAGCAGCGAGAAAACCGCGCCGCGGCGCTCGACCGTGCGCGAGAAGGTCACCTTCCTCGCCGAGGCGCCGCCAGCCGCGGCGGCTCCCGCCAATGTCAGCCCGCCCGAAGAGCCGGCGCCGCCCGCTGCCCCCGCGCAGCCGGACACGGACACCGCGGCCGACGGCCAGACCCGGCGTGCCGGATGGTGGTCGCGCCGCTTCGGCAGCGGCGAATAGGATAGGCTAAAATAAAACCGCCCGGGCAGCCCCCGGGCGGTTCTGTTTCGCGGGGCTAAAGCGTTTTCGAGCGAAGTGGGTACCTGTTCGCGTAAAGAAAACGCGTCAGAACAAGAGTCACAAGCCCAGCCAACTATCCCGTCGTGATCGCCGTTTCCACGTCGGTGGGATCGACCACCTGGTTGAGCCTGGCGTGCAGCGTGGCGTGATCGAGCTCGCCCTCCCACCACGACACGAATACGGCCGCGATGCCGTTGCCGGTGATGTTGGTGAGCGCCCGCACCTCGCTCATGAACTTGTCGATCGAGAACACGATCGCCATGCCCGGCACCAGCGCCGGATTGACCACCGTCAGCGTCGCCGCGAGCGTGATGAAGCCCGCCCCGGTCACGCCGCTCGCCCCCTTCGAGGTCAGCATCGCCACCACCAGGATGGTCAATTGCTGGCCGAAGGTGAGATCGACGCCGAGCGCCTGCGCGATGAACAGCGTCGCCAGCGTCATGTAGATGTTGGTGCCGTCGAGATTGAAGGAGTAGCCGGTCGGCACCACGAGGCCGACCACCGGCTTGGAGCAGCCGAGCCGCTCCAGTTTCTCCATCAGTTGCGGCAGCGCGCTCTCGGAGGAACTGGTGCCGAGCACGATCAGCAGCTCATCCTTGATGAAGGCGATGAACTTGAAAATGCTGAATCCGACAAACCGCGCGATCAGGCCGAGCACCACGACCACGAACAGCCCCGCGGTGATATAGAACAGCGCGATCAGCCCGATCAAATTGCCGAGCGCCGCGGGCCCAAACTTGCCGATCGTGTAGGCCATGGCGCCGAAAGCGCCGAACGGCGCGGCCTTCATGACGATGGCGATGACGCCGAACACCGCGTGTGCGGTATCGTCGATCAGATCGCGCAGCCGCGCGCCGCGTTCGCCCATCGCCATTACCGCAAACCCGAACAGGATCGCAAACAACAGCACCTGCAGGATATCGCCGCGGGCCAGCGCGCCGACGACGCTGTCGGGAATGATGTTGAGGATGAAATCGACCGACTTCTGCGCTTTGGCCTGCTCGACGTAGTTGGCGACCGCAGCGGCATCGGGCTTCGCGGCGAGCCCGTGGCCGATCTGGACCAGATTGCCCATGATCAGGCCTATGATCAGCGCGAAGGAGGACACGATCTCGAAATAGACCAGCGCCTTGATGCCGACCCGGCCGACCTTGCTGGCGTCCTGGATATGGGAAATTCCGGAGACGACCGTGCAGAAGATGATCGGCGCGATCACCATCCGGATCAGCTTGATGAAGCCGTCGCCGAGCGCCTTGATCCAGTCGTTGGTGGCGAGATCGGGCCACAGCCAGCCGACGATGACGCCGAGCACGATGGCGATCAGCACCTGGATATAAAGGATCTTGTACCAGGGTTTTGCCGCCTGAACTCCGGCCTTGGTGACGTCTGCCATACCGTTTCGCTCCCACACCCGACCGCACGCGCGCGCCCTTTGGACGGCGGTTGTTTTCGAAAACACCTGAGATCAATTGGGGTGACCGAGTCAATGCCGGCTCGGCCGGCCGCGTCAAGTTAACCCAGCCAGCGCGCGATCCGCGTCACCGCCTCGCGCATGTCGTCGGCCGAACGCGCGTAGGACAAGCGCACGAAGCTGCGGCCGTGATGGGGATCGAAATCGACGCCGGGGGTCGCGGCGACATGCGCCTCTTCCAGCATGGTCTTTGCAAACGCAAAGCTGTCGGCGGTGAAATCGGAGACGTCGGCATAGAGATAGAAGGCGCCGTCCGCGGGCAGGAATTTGCTCAAGCCCGCGCGCGGCAGGCCCTCGATCAGGATGCGGCGGTTTTCCACATAACCGCGCTTGATCGCTTCCATCTCCGCACGGCCGTCGAAAGCCGCTTCGGCTGCGATCTGCGACAATGTCGGCACCGAGATCGCGAGATTCTGCTGCAATCGCTCGATCGGGCGGACCAGGGGCTCCGGCACCACCATCCAACCGACCCGCCAGCCGGTCATACAGAAATATTTCGAGAATGAATTGATCACGAGCGCGTCGGGGGAGAGAGGGCGTTTTGCGGTGCGCGGCCAAGAGGGCCTCGCCGGTCAGCGCATGGCGGGTTTCGCTCGACGTCTCGATCAGCACGGGCTCGCAGCCGAGCGCGGTCAGGATGTGACGATACGGCGGATAGCCGGGCACGGTGACCGCGACGCGGTCGCCAGGCTCGAACATGGCGAGAAACGCCAGGATGAAGGCGCCCGAGGAGCCTGTAGTGACCACGATCCGTCCGGGATCGACGGCGCAACCGTAACTATCGCGGTAATGGCGCGCGATGCGCTCGCGCAGCGTGGGGATGCCAAGCGCGGAGGTATAGTCGATCCGCCCCTCGTCCAGCGCCCGTTGGGCGGCGGCAAGCGCCGCCCGTGGCGCAGGCGCGGCCGGCTGGCCAACTTCCATGTGGATGACGTGGCCGCCCGCCGTCTCGATCCGCTCGGCCGCCGCCATCACGTCCATCACCATGAACGGTGGAACATTGCTGCGGTGGGATGCCGCCAGCAGGTTCCCCACGCGGTTTCTCGGTGTCGCCTCAAGCATCTCTGTCTGCTAAACCCGCTTGATCCGCCGAATACACTTGATCTGCCAAATACACTTGATCTGCCAAATACACTTCGGCTTGTTCACTTGGCTTGTTCACTTTTGGGCCTATTCACTTTTGGGCCTATTCACATGCGTTCACTTGGGCTTGGTCCATTTGCTAGATTGCCGAGCCAGAAACCGGAGACGGGCGCCCCAGACTAGCCGCAATCCATGGATTGTTAGGGCATACCCCGTGTTCGGCCCGCCGCCAATCGCAAAAGATCGCCCATGTCGCTCCGTATCGCGCTTCGTCGAAGAACCTGTGGCCTGACCGCCGCAACGGTC
>WNGJ01010356.1_pt1 | contig 12816 bp, 9 predicted proteins | sample 5400611 | NCBI WGS metagenome assembly WNGJ01 (sample SAMN13153375, study PRJNA577476) | soil metagenome | isolation source: 40 cm soil or saprolite under Garry oak tree replicate 1 | place: USA:California | collected 2016-06-15
GGTCTGGCCTGGCTGGCCGGGATGTGCGAGACCGGGCTCGGTGGCTGCCTGGCCGACGACATGGGACTCGGCAAGACGATCCAGGTGATCGCGCTGCACCTGCACCGGCGGGAGGGGAAGGCCGGTCCGACGCTCGTGGTATGCCCGGCGTCGCTGCTCGGCACCTGGGAACGCGAGGTGCGCAGGTTCGGCCCGGAGATCCCGGTTCGCCGGTACCACGGAGGCGGACGGCACCTGGAGGACCTGGCCGTCGACGAGATCGTCCTGGTCACCTACGGCGTGGTGCTGCGCGACTCGGCGCAGCTCGCCGGGGTCGGCTGGGGCATGGTCGTCGCCGACGAGGCTCAGCACGCCAAGAACCCGCTGTCGCGGACAGCCAGGGAGCTGCGGACGCTGCCAGCCCCGGCCAGGATCGCCCTGACCGGGACGCCGGTGGAGAACCGCCTGTCGGACCTGTGGGCGATTCTCGACTGGACGACACCGGGCCTGCTGGGACACCTGGAGGCGTTCACCAGCCGGGTCGCGATGCCGGTCGAGCGGTACCGGGACGCCGAGGCGACCGCCAGGTTCGCCACCCTGATCCGGCCGTTCCTGCTGCGGCGCCGGAAGACCGACCCCGGCATCGCGCCTGAACTGCCGCCCAAGACCGAGACTGACCTGTTCGTGCCGCTGACGACCGAACAGGTAACGCTGTACGAGGCGATCGTCACCGAGACGATGGAGGCGATCGCCACGAAGCAGGGCATCGAGCGGGCCGGCCTGGTGTTCAAGCTGCTCACCGCGCTGAAGCAGATCTGCAACCATCCGGCCCAGTACCTCGGGCAACCCGGGCCACTGGCCGGCCGGTCCGGAAAGCTGGCCGCCTTCGACGAGCTGACCGACCTGATCCTGGCGGGCGGTGAATCCATGCTCGTCTTCACCCAGTACAGGCAGATGGGCATGCTGCTGCAGCGGCATCTCGACGCGCGCGGGACCGGCTCGCTGTTCCTGCACGGCGGGGTTCCGGTGCCGCGCCGGGAGAGATGGTGGCCAGGTTCCAGGCTGGTGAGGTGCCGGTGTTCCTGCTGTCGCTCAAGGCGGGGGGCACCGGCCTGACGCTGACCCGGGCCACGCACGTGCTGCACTACGACCGCTGGTGGAACCCGGCCGTGGAGGACCAGGCCACTGACCGGGCGTACCGGATCGGCCAGGACCGCCCCGTGCAGGTGCACCGCCTGGTGGCCGAGGGCACGCTCGAGGACCGTATCGCTGCCCTGCTGGAGACCAAGCGCGAACTCGCCGACGCCGTGATCGGTTCCGGCGAGGGCTGGATCGCCGAGCTTTCCGACGCCGAGCTCGCCGAGCTCGTCGGCCTGCGGGCCGCCTCGTGAGCGGGACGGGCCCGGCGAGCGGGACGGCCCCGGCGGGTTCCGAGCCGCGGGAGTTCGGCCGGACCTGGTGGGGCCGGGCCTGGCTGGAGGCGCTGGAGCAGCGGGCCAGGCTGGACCCCGACCGGCTGCCCCGCGGCCGGGACTACGCGCGCTCCGGCGCGGTCGGTGAGCTGACCCTGGCGCCGGGCGAGGCGAGGGCCCTGGTGCGGGGCCGGAAGACCGAGCCGTACCAGGTCAGGATCCGGGTGCGGCGGTTCGCCGACGAGGAATGGGACCGTGTGCTTGAGGCCATCGCCGCCCGGCTCGGCCACGCGGCGGCGCTGCTGGACGGCGAACTGCCGCCCGAGATCGCCGACGACGCGGCTGGTGCCGGGCTCGATCTGCTGCCTGGCGGGGGCGAGGTCGGGCCGCGCTGCGATTGCCCGGACGACGCGGACCCGTGCAAGCATTCGGCAGCGGCCTGCTATCTCATCGCCGATGCGCTCGACGCTGATCCGTTCGCGCTGTTCCTGCTGCGCGGCCGGACCCGCGACCAGGTGCTGGCCGGGATCCGGGCCCGTCGGCGCGGTGCGGGGCCCGCGGATGGCACCCCTGGCCGGCGGCCCGGCGCCGACGCGGGGGCGGTGGCAGGTGACGGCCCGCGTGCCGGTGACGAGGGCGTGGACGCCAGGTCCGCGTTCCTGGTGCCGGTGCCATTGGCACCGATCCCGGCCGTGCCGTTGCCGCCGTCGCGGCCCGGCTCTCCGGCCGCGCTTCCGGTGGATCCGCCGCCGTGGCGCCCCGGCCTCCGCGAGGACCTGGTGGAACTGGCTGCGGACGCCGCTAACCGGGCGTGGGAGCTGGCCTCGGGGCTGTCCGCTGATGCCGGGCTGACCCTCGATCCGGACGCCGACCTGGCCCGGCGGGCCGCCCGCACGCTGGGCACGCCGACGTTCGCGACCCTGGCGGCACGGTCCGGGGTGCCACCGCGCGACCTCGCCCGGCAGGCGCTCGCCTGGCGGCAGGGCTGCGCGCCGAGTGGGACCCGGCCGTGGAGGACCCGGATACCGTCGACCTGCTGGAGACGGCGCAGGCCGCGTTGCGGGCTAAGACAGGCGCGGCTGACGTTGTCCGGGGGAACCGGATTACCGCGGGACGCCTGCAGCTGCGCCTCGGCCGGGACTTGCGCTGGTACCCGTACGCCCGTTCGGATCAGGACTGGGAGCCCAGCGGCCAGGCCCAGGCCGACCCGGCGCTGGCCGTGGCAGATCTGTGACGCCGTGCTATGGCACTAGTTGGCGATGCCGGCCGTGCGGCGGAACGTCTCGGGCTGATCCAGGATGCTGAGCATGTAGTGGGCGACGTCGGCGCGGGAGACGAACACTCCGCGACGGAGGTTCTGCCCGTAGGCCGTTCGGTACCTGCCAGTGACAGGCTTGCTGGTCAGCCTCGGTGGCCGCACGATGGTCCAGTCCAGGTCGCTGTCGCGCAGGACATCCTCCATCCGGGCCAGGTCGGCGTAGTGCTCACGCAGCGCCCGCTTGACGATGGGGTCGGCCAGATACCGGATGATGAAACCGTCGCCCGGGTCGTGCCGGGGCGGATGCGGGCGCCCCGGCGAAGGGATGGTGCCGATCGGCGCCGCGCTCACCACGATGATTCGCCGGACCCCGGTGTCCCGCATGGCCTGCGTGATGACCTGAGTGCCCCGGGCGGCGACGCCGGCGTCGGCCTTGGTCCGCGCACCGAGTGCGGACAGCACCGCGTCGGCGCCCGCAACCGCGGGCTGGAGGGCGGCCGGGTCAACGGAGGCGAGGTCGGCGGCCACTACGCGGGCCGGGACCGGCGAGAGGTTCCGCGGGTTCCGTGCCACGGCGGTCACGTCGTGACCGGCGGCGATGGCATGCTCGAGCAACTGCCGGCCGATCCCGCCGGTCGCCGCGAAGATGGTCAGCTTCATAGGATGCTTCCTTGTCACGTGTCGTTAGCGCTGGAGGCGCGTTCACCACCATGACGATCGCGGCTGGGCACAATGTGACACGCGCTGAACCGACCGGCTGCGCGGCCGCTTGTAATCATGCGTAGATGTCGTCCAAGGTGATCAGGGCGAGCCGGGGGTCCCAACGGCGTAGGGTAACCAACGTCAGCAATATGTAACTGGGCAAGCAAGGGCAAATCTTCGTGATGGTAGCGGCAGCCGGCTCAGCCGACTCCTACGAACTCGATGCGCTAGCGATCAGCGACAGGTTTCGCCTGTTCAATTTCACCCGCCGGGATGACTATCTGGCGTACCTATGGGTGTTGCGGGCCATGGACAGGCTCCGCGGAATGCATGTGGCGCGGTCCCACACCGATGATGTGGCGGTAGTGCTCAGCGGCCTAGCGACCGCTCACGAGGGCGTCCCGCCTAACGTAGGCAACCTGCGGGAACGGCTAGACAATCTGTCCGACGACGGGGTGCTACACCGGCTGGAGGATGCGTCACGGGCGGGAGCCTGGCGCGGTACCGGAATCGGCAGTCGGTCTATCAGTTCACCGAACTGGGGCATCGCGCGTATACAGCGGTGGAGGGAGTGCTCGCCGCGCGGCTCGAGGACGCCAACCTGTCCCGGCTAGTCTTCTCCGACATCGTGCGCGACCTGCGCGGATTGGCGGAGGCGAACCGCGACGGCGATGGCGACGAGATCGTGCGCCGCCTGGCCAGCCTCGACCGAGCGATCGAGGATATGGCATCCCGGTCCGCCCGGTTTCACCTGACGCTCGGCGACATCACCCGGTCGACGGACGCGTCGCCGGAGATGTTCTTGCGTTATAAGCACGCACTGATGGCGCACATGAGCGACTTCATGGCTGAACTCGACCGTTACCTTCCGCGCCTGGCCCAGGCAGTCGATCAGGTCGAGGCGACCGGCATCGGGACGCTGCTCAACCGCGCGGCCGAAGCTGATGACCGGCCGCTCATGAACCGTGACGAAGTGCTCGAGGAATGGCGACGCCGGTGGGCGGGAATCCGCGCATGGTTTGCGGCCGAGGCGAGCGAGCAGTCACGTACGGCCGAACTTGCGGCGGCGACCCGCGCGGGCGTCTCCAGCGTGATCGCCTTGCTGCGCCAGATCACCGAATCACAGCGGGGCGGGGTCAACCGATCGACCCAGCTCAAGCACCTGGCGCAGTGGGTATTCGACGTGGCGGACGAGGACGCTGCGCACGCCCTGATGTCGGCCGCGTTCAACCTGCGGCTGGCCAGGCACGTCGGCGGCGTGCACGACGACAGTGACCTGATTTCGTCCCGGCTGTCCTGGTTGGACGCTCCGGGCGTGGAGGTCGCGATGACGTTGTTCCGCCGGGGAAAGGCGCCATCCCCCGGTCTTCCGCGACGGCTCCAGGCCCACGCTGGCCTCCGGGCTGAACTGCGCCGACGCCAGGCTGAGCAGCGCTCGGCGGAACGGGACGCCGCGCAACGGCTGCTCGGCTCGGGAGCGGGCGACCGAGTGCTTGATGAGGCCGAGACTCGCGTGCTGGTGAAGCTGCTGACCCGGGCTCTTGAGGCCAGAACCGTGGTGGCCGGGCGGATCATGGGCGGAACAGGCGGGAACGACGTGATGACCATCCGGCTGGTGCCTTCGGACACTGGCAGCAGCGTACGCACGGAGCACGGGGTCTTGCACATGCCCGGCCTCAGGCTGGAAATCACGCCGACGCGGGTCCGGGACCGGCAGGCGGTGGCCGGTGGCTGAGCCGCAGGCCGCCGGCGGGGTCGCGCCGAGCGATCTTGGCTCCTACCAGTACGCCGTCCGGCTGGTGCTGACGAACGACCTGATCACCGCGACACGCCCCAGGTCGGGCGCGCTCGCCTCAGTGCTCCGCTGGGCGGACCTGATCGCCAGGGACTTCGCCGCGTTGCTCGGGTACACACTGATCGCGACGGCCCAGCAGGTGCGGTTGTTGCGACGGCTGGACACGCTCGACCCGACGCAGCGATCGGTCTTCGCGGCCAGAAGCGGCAGGCAGTTCGACCGGCGGAGATTGTCCTACCTGTGCCTGGTGCTCGCCGTCTTTCAGCGGTCCAGGATCGAGATCAGCCTCGCGGACCTGGTCCGCGCCTTCGCCCCGGCGGCCAACGCGATCGATGGCCTCGGCTTCGACGCCACCGTCACCGGGCACAAGCGTGCTGTGGTCGACGTCCTGGACTGGCTCACCGATCGTGGTGCACTGCGCCTCTCCGACGGTTCGGCCGAGACCTGGGCTCACGACAGTGAGCGCGGCGACGCCCTCTACGACATTGACCATGACGTGTGCTCCTCGCTGTTCCGGCCCGCACGACCCATCCAGCAGCTTGGCGGGGCCGCGGGGCTGCTCGACGTCCCCGACATCAGCAACCGGCGCTCCGCGCAGCGGGAGGCCAGTGCGCGGCGGGCACGACGTCTGCTCGTCGAGAACCCGGTGGTCTACTACGCGAGCCTGGACGCCGAGACCGCCGCTGCACTGCGCGGCGCGGAGCTGGCCGACAACCTCGCCAGGCTTACCGGGCTCGTCGTCGAGCGGCGGGCGGAGGGCGTGATGATGGTCGACCCCACGAGCCGGTTCACCGATCAGCCGTTTCCCGGCCGTGGCGGCGCGGTCAACCGCACCGCCGGCTTGCTGCTGGCGAAGATCGCCGACGTCCTCGAGGATCCCGACGATGGGCCGGCCCTGACGCGGATTCCCGTTCCTTCCGCCGCCGACGACCTCCGCGACCTGCTCGAACGCATCAACACAAGGATGAAGGACCCGGATCAGGCCAACTGGGCAGGCTCCGCCGATGCCGATCCGCTCGTCGTGCCCTTCATCGACCGGACCCGGATGGAGCGCATGCTGGATGAGCTTTATGAGCTGTTCGGCGCGGCGTCGTTCACCGCGCAGTGGCAGTCCGATCGCCACGGATTGCTTGATGCCGCGATACGGCTCCTCGACGACCTGCGGCTGGTGCGGCGGATGCCCGGCGGCGCGGCGCTCCTGCCCGCGGCGGCGCGTTACCGTAACATCACCGCCGCCCTGCCGGAAGGCGCCCGCCGCGGCGGCCAGGGCATGTTCGACTTCTCCGGGCCCATGACGGAGGGACCCGAATGACCGAGACGCGGTTCAAGCCGGTCCGCGCCGGGATCATCAACTTGTGGGATTATTTCGACGAGGAGTTCGTCTTCGCCGACGGACGCCTCGCGCTGCGCGGCCACAACGGCTCGGGCAAGACCAAGGCCCTTGAGGTTCTCTTCCCGTTCGTGCTGGACGGCAGCCTGGACGCCCGCCGCCTCGACCCGTTCAGCGGCGAGAACCGCACGATGAAGGCGAACCTGCTCTACCGGGGGCAGGACTCCGAGCATGGCTACGTGTGGATGGAGTTCGCACGGCCGGGCGAGACCGTCACCCTGGTAATCGGCCTGTCCGTGCACAAGAACATGGAGCGTCCCCGCCCGTCGTTCTATGTCACGAGCAAGCGCATGGGCATCGATTTCGGGCTGCTGTCCACCGACTCGCGGCCGCTGACGGCCAAGCTGCTCACCGCGATCCTCGGGCGCGACGCGTACTACGGCGACAAGCGACGCGCGTATATCGACGCGGTGGACGCGCGGCTGTTCGGCCTGGGTCGGGACCGGTACGCCCAGCTGCTCGACCTGCTGATCGCGCTGCGCCGGCCGCTGCTCGCCAAGGACCTTGACCCCGGAAAGGTGTCGGAGACGCTCACCGCCGGCCTGAGCCCGGTCGACGACGATCTTGTCACGCAGGCGGCCAGGGACTTCGAGAACCTGGCCGCCGTCCAGAAACAGTACGACGACCTCACCGGCGCGGACGTGACGGTGCGCGCGTTTCTCGACCAGTACGTCTCCTACCTTCGCGTGCACGCCCGGCATGAGCTCGAGCAGGTCGCCGCCCGGATATCGGCGGCGGCCGACCGGCTCGGGGTGATCGGGGACGCGACACGGGAGGTGTCCCGTGCGGGCGAGCAAGAGCGGCGCTGGCAGGATGCGGAGGCGGACGCGAAAACCAGCGTCACGAGGGCCGAGGCACGCCTGATCGCGCTGAAGAACGGGGACGCGTACAAGGATCACGAGAAGCTCGTGTCCCGACGCGCGCAGCTCGACAAGGAAAAACGGGACCTAGCGGACGACCAGGGCCGGCTGGCTCGTGCCCGTGGCAACGTGTCCGAACTGTCGGCGGAGGCGGATCGTGTCGCGGACCGGCTGGCCGAGGTCAGTCGGGCGATCGACCGGCACGCACGTCGTCTCGCCGAGGCCGCCGACCGCTCGGGCATCAGCCGCGACGGTTCACCGGCCGATACCGGTGCGGATCTGCCCACGACGGCGAAGGCCCGGGCCGCCGCGCGCCGTGATGACATCCGCGAGGTCTGCGACCATCTCACTCTGGTCCGCGATGCGGAACGGGACCGGAAGGGCGCAGAGACCTCGCTCGGCCAGGCGCGGCTGTCGATGGAGACCCGCGAGGCGGCCTGCCGTGAGGCCGGCGAACGGCTGGCCAGCGCCCGCGCGGAGGTTACCGAGAAGCTCGCCGACTGGGCGGCCCGGTGGATCGGGGACGAGCCGTACGCCGCCATCACCGCCGAGCAGGCCGAAGAGCTCTCCGGCGCGCTGGACCAGATCGGTGAGCCGGACGCACCGAGCCTCACCGAGCTGTTCGGGACGCTCACGGCCAAGCGCCGGACCGCACTGACCGTCCAGGGCGAGCGACTGAGCGCCCGCGGCACCGAGCTCGGCCAGATCCAGACAAGTCTGGCCGGAGAACGGGAAGCCATAGCGAGCGAGCGCGACGACGGGCCGCTAGCGTCCGATCTCCGTCCTGCCGATCGGGCCGAACGACGTGGCGCACCGCTTTGGCGGCTGGCTGATTTCCGACCGTGGGTGGACGCCACCATGGCCGCGGCGATCGAGGGCGCGCTGTACGGCGCCGGCCTGCTCACCGCCTGGGTTCATCCCGACCCCACGCTGACGACGTCGGCGGTCGACGCGGCCGAGGCGGACGGTTACCTGGTCGCGCTGCCGCCTGAGACGCGGCCGACCGGCCGGACCCTTATCGACGTGCTCGTTCCCGAGCAGCAAGACATGGTCGCGGTCGGCTTGGTCGAGGCGGTGCTCGCGTCGATCACCCTGTCCGAATTCATCTCATCCGGGTCGGCCCGGCCCGTGGTGACCGGCCCCGTCGTTACCACACAGGCGCAGTTCAGTTACGGCCCGCATCTCGGCGCCCGGCCCAAGGCAGCCGCCGAGTTCATCGGAGCGACCAACCGGGCAGCCAGGCGCCGCATCCGGCTAGCGGAACTCGACCGCCAGATCGCCGAGATCATCGGGCAGCGAGATGAGCTCGCGACTGAGCTCGGCCTGGTCAACGGGGCGCTCGGCCACCTGGAACTCGCACGATGCGAGCTGCCGAAAACCGCGCCTGTCACGAAGGCGCTGGAGGCGGTCAACGACGCCGCGACCCGCCTGTCGGCAGCTCGCGATCGGTTCAAGGAAGCCAATACCACGCTCGACGGTAGAACCGCCGAACTCGACGCGCGGACCCGACGGCTGCGCCGGGCCGCGGCCGACCGCGACATGCCAGCCGATCCGGAGGAGGTCAGCCTCGTCGAGGGTGCCGTCGCCGAGTTCGAGCGCGCGGCCGAGGAACTTGTCCGTGCCCGCGGGAACGCGACTGACCTCTACGAGGACCTGAAGGGACGGCGTGCCCGCATCGAGCGCCTCACCGGAGAGAACGACGAGGCGGCCGAGGTGCTCGCCGACAAACACACCGCTCACCTGGCCAGCGAAGAGGAAGTTCGCGCCTATGAACAGATCAGTGGCGCCGAGTACGAGCAGATCATCATCGAGATATCCGAGACCGAGACGGCGCTGGAAACGGCGAGAACGGAGCGGAAAACCGCCACAGCCGAGGCGTCAAAGGAACACGACAAGCTGGTGGAAGCGCGACGCGATCTTAAGCTCGGCCATGAGGCCCTGACCAGCGCGACTTCCGAGCTGTTCACCCAGGCGGCCGTGTTCGCGCCTTACGCTCACGGCGACCTGCGGCCGCTGCTCGGCATCACGGAATCCGCGCCCTGGCCGGCAGCTGGCCAATGGTCCGCTCCGGAGCAAGCGGTTGGCGTCCTGGCCGACCACGACCCGGAGGCCGACCCTGTGGACGCGATCCGCGCGATCCTCCCCGCGGGCGTCACCGCGCTGCTCGACGCGTTCACTGTTGCCACTCAAGGCGGGCGGGCTATTACCGACGGAGTGCTCAAGAACGCCGTGGACCGGATGTGGAACGCGTACCGGGAGTTCGAGAACGCGCTCAAGGCGGGCGAGGACGGATACCAGGCCGACCTGACCGGCAGCGCGCCGTTCATCGTCGAGGTCGCCACGAACGAGGGACGCAAGTCCGCCGCCGCCTTCGCCCGTAAGATCGCGGAGGACGTGGAGAGCCAGGGCGTGCTGCTGGAAGAACGCGAACGGAAGGTACTCGAGGATTCGCTGCTCACCGCGCTCGCCCAGCAGATCCACTCCCGGGTCATGGCGGCCAAGGACCTGGTCGCGGCGATGGACGCCGATACCCGTTCCAAACCGATGTCCTCAGGTATGGCCATCGGGATCAGCTGGGTTCGTTCGGAGAAGCGGACCGAACAGCAGGCGGCGGTATCGAGGATGCTCGACCGCGATGCCGACAGCCTCGGCCCCGACGGGCTGGCCGACCTGCGCGCGCTACTCCGGACGATGATCCACGACCATCGCGCGAGCAATCCCCGCGACACCTACCGGGAAGTGCTCGCGGCAGTGCTCGACTACCGGTCCTGGCATGCCTTTGAACTCCAACTGCTCTCCCCCGGCAGCCCTCCGCAGCGGCTCACCAGGAAGAAGCATTCCGAGATGTCCGGCGGGGAGAAATCCGCCGCTATCCACATGCCGCTGTTCGCCGCGGCTAACGCGCTCTATTCATCCTCCAAACCGGCGTGCCCACGCATGGTCGCGCTGGATGAGGCGTTCGCCGGGATCGACGATATGTTCAAGCCTGAACTGCTTGGCCTGACGGTAAAGTTCGATCTCGATCTGTTCATGACCGGTCATGACCTGCTGGTCAGATACCCGACCGTTCCGCTGATCACGCACTACGACATGCAGCACGACAAGGCCAATCACGCGGTATCGGCATACCTTCTCTTGTGGGACGGTGAGCAGCTGATCGACGCAGATGCCGGATATGCGGGCAACGAAGATCTCGCCGCCGAACTACTCGGATTCCGCCCGACGCGGCACGTTCCCGCCGAGGCCGCCGGGACGCTCGGGATGCCTGTCGACGACGATATCGACGACGACACGGATGCTGAATGAGTGTGCCCAGGGTCGCGCTGGATCGGTACCGCGGCCCGGAGTACCGAAGGCTCCTGACAGCGGCCCGCAAGTCCCTAGAGCGTACTGGCGGCCAGCTGACCGGGCGGATCAGCGTCGTCGACCCTGACGACGCGGAACGCAGGGCGATCATTGGCATCACGGGCGTCCACCAGCCCGCAGGGACCAAGCGCATGACCGTGCGGCTGGCCGACCTCGATACCGCCCTCGACCGGGCCACTGGGTTGAACCTTGCGGACCTGCTTGCCGCGCTCGGCGAACCTCTGCGCAATCGCCCGGCTGCGGCTGCCACGCTGGCCGCAGCCCGTGCAGCCTTGGCTGAAGCCGCCGAAGGCAGCCCGCTGAACCAGACTACTCCCTGGTACCGCACCTGGCTGGCCGACTTGATCAGGGATGGGACGATCACGCGCCTCGCCAACGTCGGCGATAGGACGGCCCTGAATCAGGCGGTCCGCCTCCTGGAATATTTGGCCACCAGACCCGCTGATACGCCGCCCATCGCCCTGCCCGCGCTGGCCGCCCGCACAACCGGTGACACCAAGGCGCTCAATCACGGCACTACCCTGGCGACCCTGGTCATGCGGGCACTGGCTCTACGCGAGGGCTACGACCGTCCGGGCACCTCCGCGGAGCGCCGCGAGCTCTGGGACCTGTGCAACGTTGTCGTAGACGATCTCGCTAGCAGGGTTCTAGTCCTCAATGTCGTCGCGACGGGTGACGGCCTAGCCGAGTGGCTGACCGGTGCGGCGCGCTACGGCACTCCTTTTCAGGTGACCCTGCAGCAGCTCAACGCACACCCGATCCGACTTCAACCGGCGCGGATATTCGCGTGTGAGAATCCCGCCGTGCTCAGGCGGGCCTGCGCCGAGCTCGGTCCCACCTGTCCGCCACTCATCTGCGCGGAAGGCCAGCCCTCCACGGCGTTCCATAAGCTGGCCCGAATCGCGGTGATGGCCGGCGGAGAACTGGCATACCACGGTGACTTTGATTGGCCGGGCGTCGCCATAGCGGCGAGGGTCATCGATCGGCACGCCGCACAGCCATGGCGAATGACCGCCAATGACTACGTCTCGGGGGTCAAGGCTAGCGATCTAACGGTCGCCCTGAAGGGCGACCCGATGCCCACACCGTGGGAACCCGCTCTTCACGAAACGATGCGCAGAACCGGACGAGCAATCTATGAGGAGACCGTCGCCGACCAGCTCCTGGCCGACCTGTCCGGATGACTTGGCCGACCGTGCCGGGCTTGCAGGGTGCCGTTCGGGAAGGCGGGAACCGAAACTCGTTCGGCGGTAATTTACGGCGGGAGGCGGGGCGGACGGTCAGACCAGGGCCGGGTCGTCGGCGTTGATGACCGAATCGAGCAGGCCGGGGAAGCGGCGGTCGACGTCCTGCTTACGCAGCTGGGCGTAGCCCCTGGCGCCCTGGATGCGCTTGGTGACCAGGCCCGCCTCGCGCATGATGCGCAGGTGGTGGGAGAAGGTCGACTTGCTCAGCTCGAGGCCGGCCTCCTGCCTGACCTGGGCGCACCACGACTCGCCGTGTACCTGTCGTACAGTTCGATCCATGTCGAACACCTTGTCCGTGACGGGTACCGGGTCCGAACCCGACTCGCGCCGCTGGCTGATGCTGCCGGTCGTGCTGCTGGCGATGTTCATGGCCGGCTTCGACATCTGGGTGGTGAACGTGGCCGCGCCGTCGCTGCAGCGCGACCTGCACGTGAGCGACGCGGCCCTGCAGCTGATCGTGGGCGGGTACGCGTTCATGTACGCCAGCGGCATGGTGACCGGCGGCCGCCTGGGCGACCTGGTGGGCTACCGGCGGATGTTCATGATCGGCGTGGCCAGCTTCGCCGTCGCCTCGCTGCTGTGCGGGCTGGCCCAGTCCCCGGCCGAACTCGTCGGCGCCCGGCTGCTGCAGGGGCTGACCGGCGCGGCCATGGTGCCGCAGGTGCTGGCGCTGATCACCGCGACGTTCCCGGCGCCGGAACGGAGCCGGGCGCTGGCCTGGTTCGGCGTGACGATGGGGCTGGCCTTCGTGTCCGGCCAGATCCTCGGCGGGCTACTGCTGCAGGCGAACGTGCTCGGCCTCGGCTG
>WNGJ01015498.1_pt1 | contig 12815 bp, 16 predicted proteins | sample 5400611 | NCBI WGS metagenome assembly WNGJ01 (sample SAMN13153375, study PRJNA577476) | soil metagenome | isolation source: 40 cm soil or saprolite under Garry oak tree replicate 1 | place: USA:California | collected 2016-06-15
GCCGGGCGGCATCCACGTCCTGGTTGGCTTCCACCCGCACTTCATCATGGCTGCCGGGATGCCAACACATTTTGACTGCAGCCCCGGTGAGCCGGTAGCGATCGAGCCCTACGTCCACCTGCTCAGCGATCATGTCGTCGCCGCGCACGCCGCTGATCTCATGCTCATCGAAATGCGGGAGCGTCTCGTCGACGACCGCTGGATCGCTCTCAAGCCGGGGTGGGAGCAATACAGAAATCACCCTGTGAGCTTCGTCATGGCGTGGCAGAAAGGGTGGTAGCGAGCCACCGCGCCGGAACGACAACGGGCATCGGATGTGCTGACTCCGAGCCGAATGTCGTATTGCAAGACCTGACCCCCGAGGTTGAGACCTGACCCCGCCTAGGCGCGGGGCTTCAGCAGCTTCGCGCGGAGGTCGCTGACCTGCTTCGGAAACGGGACGCCGCCGCGCGCGGTCATCGGTGTCTGGTCGGCCAGCCCCGTGTGCAGCTCGACGAAGACGGGCCCCTCGGCTTTCAGCAGGTCGGGAAGCTGGCGTTTGAAATCCTCGATGTCGTAGATGGCGCACACCATCCGGTAGCCCGCGCCCTTGGCCATAGCGACGAAGTCCACCGTCAAGCCGCCCGGAATCCCCTGAGCGCCCGACGTGTGGTACACGCCGTTCTTGAAGAGAAAGTGCACGAGGTTCCGCGGCGCGGCGCCCGCGACGGTGGCGAGCGAGCCAAGCTGCATGAGGAGCGAGCCGTCGCCGTCCAGGACGAGGACGCGGCGGTCTGGCTGAGCGAGCGCGAGCCCGAGACCCAGTGACGAGGCGCCGCCCATGAAGCCGACGCAGCCGACGGAGAGATCGTCTGGGGCGATAGTCCGCCAGTGCGGCGCCGTCGTCATAGTCGGCACGCAGATGGCGTTTCCCCGCTGGGCATGGATCAGGTCCAGGACCTCTTCGGGCTTCATTGGTTTCATGTCGTGGGGCTTAACGTCGGCCATGGCTATATGGTCTCCAGGCCGACCAGGACGACGGCCGGGCCTTTACGTGCGCGGCTGAGCCGGTAGTACTCCGGGATCAGATGAACGTCATTCGGCCCCTCGAGCCGCGCGTGCGGCACGCCAAAGGTATCGAGCAGCGGCTCGGCGTAGCGGACCATGGAATGGCGCGACTCGCTCGGGTCCTTGTCCTTCTCGCGGCTCAGGAGGCCGATCATGTAGAAGATCGGCACCTGGCCGTCCATGCCGACGCCCCGCAGCGTGTTGACCGAGGCGTAGAGCCCCGCGTGCTGGATCATCAACACGCACGGCTCGCCACCGATGTGGAGACCCGCCGCGATGGTCGTGGCCTCGTCCTCCGTGGCGCACGTGAGCGTCCGAATCGCCTCTTCCTTGTCGAGCGCGGCCAGCACCGTCTTCTGGTGCGTGTCCGGCACGCTCAGGATCCAGCCGAGGTGGCTGTGCTTGGGCGGCTCGGCGACCTCGGCGGCCAGCGCGGCACGCGCCTCGCGAAAGGTGTCCTTCAAGGTGTCGATGATGAGCGTTGCTGGAATGGATTCGGCCATCTCGCCTCCCCGGGGCAATTAGTCCGCATATACTAGCACCGTCAACGTCGTTTAGAGCCTGCCCCGAAAGGAGAACGGCATGACACGGATCACCCTCGCCCTGGCGGCCGCCCTCGCGCTCACGGCCCTGGCCGCCGGCGCCGACGCCCAGACGCAGCAGGAAGCGAACAAGAAGATCGTCGTCGACTTCTACGACAAGGCGATCAACCAGAAGGACTTCGAAGCCGCGTCGAAGTACTTGGGCTCACGCTACACCCAGCACAACCCGAACGCCGGGGACGGCCCGGAGGGGCTCAAGGCCTTTCTCCAGTTTCTGAAAGAGAAGTTCCCCAACTCGCGCAGCGAAATCAAGCGCGTGTTCGCCGACGGCGACTACGTCATCGTCCATGTCCATGCCGTCCGGGAGCCGGGCACGCGCGGTAACGCCATCGTCGACATCTTCAAGCTCGAGAACGGCAAGGTCGTCGAGCACTGGGACGTCGTCCAGCCCATCCCCGAAAAAGCTGCCAACACGAACGGTATGTTCTGATGGCCACAGCCAGCGGGAGTCGTTATACGCGGCGCGAGTTCCTGACAGCGGCGGTAGCCGTGGCACTCGCCGCCGTCTCCGACGCGGAGGCGCAGGCGGCCAAGACCTGTGGAGCGGCCACACCGTCCCAGACGGAGGGGCCGTACTACAAGCCGAACACGCCGATGCGCGCGTCGCTGCTCGAGCCAGGGATGCCGGGGACGAAACTCGTGATCGAGGGATCGGTGCTGACAACCGGCTGCAAGCCGGTCCCACGCGCGATGCTGGATTTCTGGCAGGCGGATGCCACCGGCCGCTACGACAACGCCGGCTACCGGCTGCGCGGCCACCAGCTAACCGACGAGTCTGGCCGCTACCGTCTCGAAACCATCGTGCCCGCCGAGTACCCGGGTCGGACGCGGCACATCCACGTGAAGATCCAGGCCCCCGGCCAGCCGGCGCTCACGACCCAGCTCTACTTCCCAGACGGCGCCGAAAACCGGCGCGACTCCATCTTCGACCCCGCGCTGGTGATGCGGGTGCGCGACACGGACGGCGGCAGGCTTGCGACTTTCGACTTCATCCTCGTCACCCACTGATGGCCGGCGCCAACACCAACGGGATGTTCTGAGCAGTCATTCCGGGCTAGAATTGCCCAGGCTCCTCATGCACCGGCCCCGCACTCGGGATGGGAGGTTTGCGCCATGAAATTCCGCAGAGTCGCCCTCTGTCTGTCCCTGATGATGGTCGTCGGCATCGCCGGTACCGCGGCGCAAGAAAAGGTCGGCAAGGTCAGTTTCCCGACGTCATGCAGCGCCGAGGTGCAGGCGGAGTTCGACCGCGCCATCGCCGCGCTGCATTCCTTCTATCACGCGGCGTCACTCAACGCGCTCGCCGGCGTGCTCCAGAAGGACCCCGGCTGCGCGATGGCCTACTGGGGCATCGGGATGAACGCGCTCGGCAACCCGTTCGCGTGGCCGCCGTCAGCCAAGGGGCTCGCCGACGGCTGGGCCGCCGTCGAGAAGGCGAAGGCCGCGGGCGCCAGGACCCAGCGCGAGCGCGACTACATCGCCGCACTCGAGGTCTTCTACAAGGACGCGGCGACGGTTGAGCACCGGGCGCGGGCCCTCGCCTACCTCCAGGCGATGGAGCGACTGTCGCAGCGCTATCCCGACGATCGCGAAGCGGCGATTTTCTACGCCCTCGCTCTGAACGCCACGGCGCTCCCGACGGACAAGACCTACGCGAATCAGCTGAAGGCCGCCGCCATACTCGAGAAGGTGTTCGCCGAGCAGCCCCAGCACCCGGGCGCGGCACACTACCTGATCCACAGCTACGACTATCCGCCGATCGCCGAAAAAGGGGTTGGCGCCGCCCGCCGCTACGCCGGCATCGCGCCGGCGGCGCCGCATGCGCTCCACATGCCCTCTCACATCTTCACGCGGCGGGGTTACTGGCAGGAGTCCGTCGAGTCGAACCGCGCCTCCGCGGCGGCCGCCCAGGATCACTTCAACCAGCTGCACGCCATGGACTACCTGACGTACGCGTATCTGCAGATGGCGCAGGATCAAGCGGCGAAGCGCGTGCTCGACGACATGAACGCGATCCAGAAAATAAACACCGAGCACTTCGTAGCCGGCTTCGCCCTCGCGACCATTCCGTCCCGCTATGCGCTCGAGCGCGGGCGCTGGTCGGAGGCCGCGTCGCTCACGCTCTTCGGGAAGGAGTTCCCGTGGGGACGCTTCCCGCAGTCGGAAGCGCAGCTGGTGTTCGCGCGAGGCCTCGGGGCCGCGCGCAGCGGCAACGCGGCGGCGGCGCGACAAGACCTCGACCGCCTCCAGGTGCTGCGAGACGCCCTCGCGGCGGCGAAGAACGGCTACTGGGCGGAGCAGGTCGACATCCAGCAGCGCATGCTGGCCGCGTGGATCGCGCGGGCCGAGGGAAAGAAGGACGATGCGCTGGCGCTCATGCGCTCGGCTGCCGATCGCGAGGACGCGACCGAGAAGCACCCGGTCACGCCCGGACCGCTCGTGCCAGCGCGCGAGCTCCTGGGCGAGATGCTGCTCGAGTCGAATGAGCCGGCGCAGGCGCTGAAGGAGTTCGAGGCCTCGATGCGGGTAGAGCCGAACCGGTTCAGGGGGGTCCTCGGCGCGGCCCGTGCGGCCGAGTTGGCGGGCGATCGAACCAAGGCCAGGACGTACTACTCTCAGCTCGTGATTCTCGGCGAGAAGGCCGACAGCGAGCGGCCCGAGATCCGGCAGGCGAAGACGTTCCTCGGCAAGTGACCTGGCCTCCGCGGCCTGCGCTCGGCTTGACGGGCCACGCAGCCTCGTCTACCGTCTGCGCAGGAGGATCCATGCGAACTCTCTGGACTGCGCTCATTGGGGTCAGCCTTCTCGTCGGCTGCAACACGGTTTCCGGCGTGAAAGAGGACAGCCGGCAGGCCGCGGACTATACCTACGAGAAGAAGGAAGAGTACCAGCGCAAGCTCGCCTCGGAGATGCGGGAGCTCGACGTCAAGATCGACGAGCTCAAGGCCAAGGCCGGGCGCGCGAGCGACTCGGTCAAGGCGGAGTTCGCGCGCGACATGGAAGCGCTCGACAGGCAGAAGGCCGTGCTCGCCGAGAAGATGGACGCCGTCAAGTCCTCTTCGGCCTCGAAGTGGGACGACGTCAAGGCCGGCGCGAACTCGGCGATGGACTCGGTCAAGCAGACCTACGAAAAGGCGAAGGCCAAGCTGCCGTAGACACGTGCACACGCTGCTCTTTCTCGATCCCGGGCACTTTCACGCGGCGTTGACCCTGCGCGTCCCGCATCCCGCTATCGGGGACGAGATCTTCGTCTACGCGCCGGATGGTGTCGAGCTTCGCGATTTCCTTGCGCTGTTGGAGCGGTTCAATCGGCGATCCGAACAACCCACGCGCTGGCGGCCAACCGTGCTCACGTCCGGCGAGCCGCTCGCGCGTCTCGTGACTGAGCGGCGCGGCGACGTGGTGGTGCTGGCCGGGCGGAACGGCGGCAAGGCGCGTGCGATCCGGCGGCTCCACGACGCCGGCTTTCACGTGCTGGCCGACAAGCCCTGGCTCGTGGAGCCGCGCGACCTCGAGGACGTGCGGCAGAGTCTCGCCGCCCGGCCCTTGGCCTGGGAGATCATGACGGGCCGTCACGACCTCGCGGCCCGGCTGATGAAGCGGCTGGTCGATCTTCCCGACGTCTTCGGCCGCTTTAGCGGTCACGGGCCGGCTCTCGAGCTCGAGAGCGTCCACCATCTCCACAAGTTGGTCGACGGGGTGCCACTTCGGCGCCCCACCTGGTACTTCGATGTGCGCGTCCAGGGGAGCGGAGCCGTGGACATCCCGACGCACCTCGTCGATCAGACCCAGTGGCTCACGGAATACGTTGGAGGCGGAACCGACGAGGCTCCGAAGCTCTCGTCGGCGCGCGCCTGGCCAACCCGTGTGCCCTCGGATGCGTTCCAGCGGATCACCAAGGAGCCGGCCTTCCCCGACGAGCTGCGGCTTTTCGTGGCCAATGGTGCCCTCGAGTACCTCTGCAATGCCGAGCTCTCGTACCTGGTGTCGGGCGTGAGCGCGCGGGTCGCGGCGAGCTGGAATGTCGGGATTCCGGCGGGAGGAGGAGATCACTATCGAGCGGTGGCCCACGGCTCAGGCGCCGACATCGTGCTGGAGCAGGGGCCAGAGACCGGCAATCGCCGACGGGTCAGCGTCGAGCCGCGGGGCCAAGCCGACCGCGTGGCACGGGCCGTGCTCGATGCGGTCGCCTCGTGGCAGACCGAGCTACCCGGCGTCGGCGTGGAGCCCGTCATCCGAGGCGGCGTGGCGCTCGTCCTCCCGCCGGGTCTTGCGGCGGGGCATGAGGCGCACTTTTCCCTCGTGCTCGACTCGCTCGTGCAGGCCATCGACGGTGGCGACTGGCCCGCCGCGCAGGCCGCGCGCACGCTGGCCAAGTACACGCTCCTCGCCGAGGCTGCCGCCGCTGTATCGCCCCAGGCGTCCCACTCGACGTAGGTCTGCGGGGAGAGCTGGTCGGCGCTCCGTCCGGCCCAGTCCGGCTTGTTCATGCGCGGCCACATGCGGTCACCCGCCGCCTGCCGGGCGCCCAGGATCGCGCCTTCGTCGGCCGCGAGAACGCGTCGCTACGCGTACTGGATGCCCAGCACCTCGGCGACGAGAGCCGGGCGCTCCTGGCCCTCGACCTCCATCACCATCTCGGACGTGATGCGCACGCCGTTGCCCTCGACGTCTTCCACGTTCTTGATGGTCTGCTTGAGGCGCACGCGCGAGCCCGCCGGCACCATGTTGGTGAAGCGGACCTTGTTGCTGCCATAGTTGATGCCACGCTTCCGCTTCTCGACCTTCAGGAGCTGCGGGACCAGGCGGGGCAGGAGCGACAGCGTCAGGTAGCCATGGGCGATGGTCTTGCCCCCCGGCATCTCCTTCTTCGCGCGCTCGACGTCCACGTGGATCCACTGGTGATCGCCCGTCGCCTCCGCGAACTTGTCGATCATGGCCTGGTCCACCGTGATCCAGTCGGAGGGGCCGAGCGTCTTGCCGATGTGCTGCTTCAGGTCCTGCGGGGTCTGGACGACGAGCATGGAGTTCTCCTCGATGGGGTGTGTGGTGTCCGGGCTGCGATTATCCACGATCCCGCGGCGCTCTGGAAGCCCCCGATCTCCATGATATAGTGACGCTGATATGAGCTTCTCGAAGCGCAGGAAGACGGTGTTGGTCGACGTGGGCGGCGTCAAGGTCGGTAGCGAGCGGCCCATCGTCGTCCAGTCCATGACCAACACCGACACGGCCGACATCCCCGGGACAGTCGCGCAGGTCAACGCGCTCCACGCGGCGGGCAGCGAGCTGGTGCGCGTGACCGTCAACAACGACGCCGCGGCGAAGGCCGTCCCCGAGATCGTCAAGCAGGTGCAGGCGCCCGTCATCGGCGACTTCCACTACAACGGCCACGTCCTCCTGACCAAGTACCCCGCCTGCGCCAAGGCCCTCGCAAAATACCGGATCAACCCGGGCAATGTCGGTGGCAAGCACCACGACGACAACTTCACCGCCATCGTGAAAGTCGCCGTCGACAACGGCAAGCCCGTGCGCATCGGTGTGAACTGGGGCAGCCTCGACCAGAACCTCCTGACCGAGATGATGGACGCCAACTCCCGGCTGGCCGAGCCGCTCTCCGCGCGCGACGTAACCATGAACGCCATGGTCGAGAGCGCCATCCAGTCGGCCGAGCTGGCCGAACAGACGGGCCTCGGCCACGACCGCATCATTCTCTCCGCCAAGGTCTCGGGCGTCCAGGACCTCGTGGACGTGTACCGGATGCTCGCGCCGCGCTCAGACTACCCGCTGCACCTGGGACTGACCGAAGCGGGCATGGGTGCCAAGGGCATCGTCGCCAGCGCCGCGGGGCTGTCCATCCTGCTCCAGGAGGGTATCGGAGACACCATCCGCGTGTCGCTCACGCCGAAGCCCGGGGGCGACAGGACCGAAGAGGTGCTGGTCTCCCAGCAGATTCTCCAGTCCATGGGCTTGCGGAGCTTTCTGCCTCAGGTGACGGCCTGCCCCGGCTGCGGGCGGACGACCTCGACCTTCTTCCAGGAGATGGCCGAGGAGATCCAGACGTACCTCCGCGAGCAGATGCCGGTGTGGAAGGCGAAGTACGCGGGCGTGGAAGAGCTCAAGGTCGCGGTCATGGGCTGCGTCGTCAACGGCCCGGGCGAGAGCAAGCACGCGAACATCGGCATCTCGCTGCCGGGCACCTTCGAGGAGCCCAAGGCGCCCGTCTTCGTGGACGGCGCGCTCAAGCTCACGCTCAAGGGCGACAGGATCGTCGCCGAGTTCCTCGAGATTCTCGACGACTACGTCGAGAACCGCTACGCCGCCTCGAAGAAGTAGCGCCTCCCCGCTCGCGCCGTCTTTCCGCGAGGCGATGAGGCTGGCCCGGTCCGGGCTTCCCGTCCAGATCGCCGCCGAGCGCAGATACCACCGCCGGCCCACCCGCAAGCAGATCGACCGCGCGCTCGCCGCCGGCGCCACGGTCTACATGCCGCAGGTCCACCAGGTGCTGCCGCGCGTGGCGCGCCTCATGGCGGCCTTGCGCGCGACGCTCTTCGGCCCCGCCGCACGGTAACCACAGGGCCTCAGGTACCGCGCGGCACGCGCGCTGACCTGGATGAGAAGGTGATCGGCCGCGGCTGGGTCACGCAGGACCTCGCGCCCGGCTCGCTCTTCTACATGCAGCCGCGCACCCCTCACCGTGTCGTCTGCCACGGCCGGTCGCTGGCGCTGTCGCTCACGTGGAAGAGGCGCGCGAAGCCGCTTAGCGGCTCACGCGCCGCGGCGGCGATCACCTCGTGGGGTGTCGCGGCGGGTATGGCCGAGCCCATCCCACCGCAGAGCCGCGACCGCCTCTGGACACAGGTGCCCGTCTTCGCGGGGCCGATTGACAGGAAGCGCGGCGACTTCCCTCTCTGGCTCCCCGGCGGCGTCGTGAGACTCCCTGCCGAAGCCCACTCGCTCGCAACCCGCCTGGGGACTATGCCGTCGCTCAGACGCTCGGCACTCGGCCGGGGCGCGGGGCCGCTCCTCGACGCGGGCGTCTTCGGCCCGCGCGACCTGCCGCTGCGCATCATCCCGATGAATCCGCGCGCGCTCGACGGCTGGCGCTTCGCTTGACATCGGCGCTCGCCCGGCCGTAACGTCCTCGCGGGATGACCATCACCCCGCTCGATTGGGCCATCGTCGCGGCGTACTTCATCTTCTGCACCGGCGTCGGGCTCTTCTTCACCAAGCGCGGCGGTCAGAGCCTCGACCAGTACTTCCTCTCCGGGCGCCAGGTGCCGTGGTGGCTCGCCGGCACGGCCATGGTCGCCACAACCTTCGCCGCCGACACGCCGCTGGTCGTCGCCGCGCTCGTCGCCACCAAGGGCGTGGCGGGGAACTGGCTCTGGTGGAACTTCGTGATGAGCGGGATGCTGACGGTCTTCTTCTTCGCCCGCCTCTGGCGCCGGGCCGAGGTCATGACGGACGCCGAGCTGGCCGAGGTGCGCTACGGCGGAGGGCCCGCGGCCTTTCTCCGCGGCTTCCGCGCGCTCTATCTCGCCATCCCGATCAACCTCATCATCCTCGGCTGGGTCACGCGGGCCATGATCAAGATCCTGACGGTGTCGCTCGGCCTGCGCGACGTGACCATAGCCGGCATGACGGTGAGCGGCGAGGTCGTGGCCGTGGGGATCTGCTTCGCGATCACCGCTTTTTACGCGGTGGCCGCGGGCATGTGGGCGGTGCTGTGGACCGATCTCGTCCAGTTCGTCATCAAGATGAGCGCCGTCATCGTGCTCGCGGTCTACGCGGTGCGCGCGGTGGGCGGGATCGACGTGATGAAGGTCAAGCTGGTGGCGCACTTCGGGAGCGAGGCGGCGGCGCTGTCCGTCCTCCCGGTAAGCGCGACGGCAACCGGCCTGCATGCCTACGCCTGGATGCCGCTCCTGACCCTGGGCGTCTATCTCTCCGTCCAGTGGTGGGCGGCGTGGTATCCGGGCGCCGAGCCCGGAGGCGGCGGCTACGTCGCCCAGCGCATCTTCAGCGCGCGCACCGAGAAGGACGGGGTGCTGGCCACGCTCTTCTTCCAAATCGCGCACTACGCGCTGCGGCCTTGGCCCTGGATCGTCACCGGCCTCGCCACCGTCATCCTCTACCCGACGATACAAGACAGGGAGGCGGGGTAGGCGCGACGCGACCCAGGCGCACTACGTCGCCGTCTCCCGCGCCGCGACGGTGCTCCTCTTCCTCGGCTCCATCGCCGTCACCTCCCAGCTCGCGAGCGTCGAGAAGGCGTGGGAGCTCCTGCTCGCACTCGGTGCCGGCACGGGACTCGTGCTCATCCTGCGCTGGTACTGGTGGCGCATCAACGCGTGGAGCGAGATCTCGGCCATGGTGGCGAGCTTCGCGGTCAGCCTGCTCGGGTTCAGGTACCTGAAGCCCCGCTTCGCGGAGAACGATCCCAACGCGTTGGCGACGATCATGCTCGTCACCGTCGCCTGCAGCACGGTGGTGTGGCTCTGCGTGACGTTTCTCACGCGTCCCGAGCCCGACGCGGTGCTCGACGCCTTCTACCGGCGCGTGCGCCCCGGCGGCCCCGGCTGGGCCCGAGTCTCGGCGCGGCTCGGCTTCGGGCGCGAGCCCATCCCCGGCGGAGCGCTCGCGTGGACGAACTGGATCGCCGGGATCGTGGCCGTGTACGCAACGCTCTTCGGCATCGGCAAGGTCATCTTCGGCTTCACCGGCGCGGGGTTGACCATGCTGGCGGTGGCGGCGGCCGCCTTCTACTGGATCTCGCGCTCCTTCAGAGCTTCCCCCTGACGTTCCGGCCGCTCCTTCAGTCTCATGGAGCGGCACCTCCGGAAATAGCGGGAGTCTCCGGTACCTTGAAGCTCAGGTAGGTGCCGCCACTGATGCCCTGGAGGGCCAGCAGCTCGGGCGAGAAGTCCATCATGGCCAGGTTGCGATAAACCTGGAGGGCGAAGACGATCCCCAGCACCACCGTCCAGACGAGCATCTGGAATCGATGCAGCGTGACGCCTGTCGCGTCGGAGAGAATGTCCTTCAGGAAGTTGCCGGTGGCCGGGTTCACCCTGAGTATTGCTTCGTGCCGCCTCAGCTCCTGGCTGATCTGGTTGAGCCGCGACAGGATCTTGTCCCGCTCGATCTGCGCCTCGGTCTGGATCTTGACAAGATCGTTTGCGGCAACCGGCGCGATTCCGGGCGCGGCCAGACGGGCAGCGGTATCGGCCAGTTCCTGGGTCAGCGTAGCCTGCTTGGCGGCCAGCGTCGTCTGCTCGGCGGTGAGCGCGCTTTTCTGAGCCTCGGCGCCGCTCCGCCGGTTCTGGTCGATCGCCACCGAGCCCACCGCCGTCGCCGCGCTGACTCCGAGCAGCGCGACGGCTTGGACCGTCATGCTCAGGTAGTCCCCCGTCATCACCCCGATGAACAGATACGCGGCCAGGATCACGAAAAGCCACCACGCCATCTGGCATCGGCCGAGACTGAAGGGCTTTCGCGGCTGCTGCCGGGGATCGGGGGTGAGCCCGGGCTGCGGGCCCATGTCGCGCAACAGGTCGCTCCTGACGGCGAGATACCAAAATGCCGCCATGAGGACGAGGAAGATCCCGAGCCACCAGTTGAACCGGGTCCTCGGAATCATGACGAGGTCGAAATTCGGCTTCGAGACGGGCAGCGGGTTGCTGCCGTCGAGGGCCACCGTCATCACGACGGGGCGGCTCCAGGCGTGCGACTCGCCGAGGATACGGCTCCAGGCGTCTCTGTTCGCCGTATTCTGCGTCTTAGCCGTGTAGACGAGATCGAAGAAGAGTCGATCGTTGCAGAGTTCCACGGTCACCGGAAGGTCCGGGATCGCCCGGTTGTCGATGAAAAGCTTCGCCCGCGCGAGGTCGCGGACATCCGTGCTTACCGCCTTCTCGATCCTGGCTGCGTCGGTCCTCGGCTCGCAGTCCGTCGATGCGCCGGCCCACCGCTGCAACCCCTTGATGCCGATGGTGACCCGGTCGCCCAGGCCTCCGGCGGGCAGGCCGCCTGGCGCCGCCCTGCCCGGCTGCACAATCTCGACCGTCAGGGCGGGCGTATCGGCGACGGCGTGGGCGGGTCCGGCTGGCGTGAGCCCGAGCGTGACGACACAGGCGACGAGCCCGGCCAGTGCATGGTTCCTGGACATTCGCAGCCCTCCAAGCCTCTGGAAAACGACGCGATCGTAGGGTTGGACCCGGGCGCTGTCAACACCCGCATGGCCCGAAGAATCGGCTTGACATCCGTTCGATATTTTCATAAACTTCGAACTATGAAAACTATAGCCCGCCTGCCGCTGGCCCGGCTGGAGGCCGATGACACCCACGTCGAGGCGTTCAAGGCCCTCGGGCACCTGACCCGACTCCAGGTGTTCTTCTTCCTCGTCCGCGCCGGGAGGGAAGTCTCGGTGGGCGAGATCCAGGCGGCCGTGGAGATCCCGGGGCCGACCCTGTCGCACCACCTCGACCTGCTCCGGCGGGCCGGGCTCGTCGAGAGCCGGAAGGAAGAGCGGTACATCTACTATTCCGTGCAGCGGGAGACGGCGACCACGCTCGCGCGCCTGCTCACCGCCTGCTGCTAAAGGAGGGCTCCATGTCCGCCAAAGTCCATCTGCACATGCACGTATCCGACCTCGGCAAGAGCCGCGACTTCTACGAGCGGTTCCTCGGCGAGGGCCCGGTCAAGGTCAAGACGGGGTACGTCAAGTTCCTGCCCGCGTGGGCGCCCGTCAACCTCGCCGTCTCGGAGGGCGGTCACGCCGCCGTGGGCACGGTGAACCACGTGGGCGTCCAGCTGGAGACCGTGGACGCCGTCATGGCGCAGCTCACCCGCGTGAAGTCCGCCGGCCTGCCCGTGCGCGAGGAGATGGGGGTCAACTGCTGCCACGCCAACCAGGACAAGTTCTGGGTCCAGGACCCGGACGGCGTGGAGTGGGAGGTCTACCACCTCAACTACGATCTTGAGGACGAGGTCACGGGCGGCGAGAAGCCCGCCGCGCAGGGGCTGCAACTGGCAAAGAGCAATACCTGCTGCGCGTCTTCTTGACGACGCGACACGGTAGGAGACCGGCAATGGCGGATCAGGACATCAAGCAGATCGTGAAGGACAAGTACGGCAAGGCCGCGCTCAAGGTGACGGATGGCGGCA
>WNGJ01016051.1_pt1 | contig 12815 bp, 8 predicted proteins | sample 5400611 | NCBI WGS metagenome assembly WNGJ01 (sample SAMN13153375, study PRJNA577476) | soil metagenome | isolation source: 40 cm soil or saprolite under Garry oak tree replicate 1 | place: USA:California | collected 2016-06-15
CGACCAGACACTCACCGGCCTGGGCGCCATCGTGGGGCCGGGCGGGTTTGTGGCCGTGCTGGTCAGTCACGCGCTCGGCACCCCGAAACCATGGTGGGAGACGGTCCTGGACCGGGTGCGCGACCGTCACCTCGGCACCCACCGCCATGCGGGGCCGGGCACGCTGTATCACTACCTGGCTGAGGATCACGAGACCGTTCTGCGGCGGTCGGGGTTCTCGCGGCTGCGTGTGTTGCGCTGCGACTATACGGTCGGTCTCACGCTGGATGAGCTGGTCGGCCTGCAATACACCTACGCCTTTTCCTCCCTGGCGGTGCTCGGGGACCGGCGCGAGCGATACGAGCGGGACGTACGTGCCGCGCTCAGCGCCGCCGAACCTTCCGGGTGGTTCACCGCCACCCTCCAGGCCCAACTGATCATCGGTGAACGCCCGTGACCACCAGCCGGCTAGCTCTGGCCGAGGACCCGCACCGCCCAGCCAGCGGCTTCCCACTGCCTGGTGTCCACGACGTGAGCGGCATCGACCACGGCGCGGCTGGCCACAACCGCGCCCACGCTGACCGGATCGATGGTGCGGAACTCCTCACAGCCGGTCGCGATGATCAGCACATCGGCACCCACCACTGCTTTCAGCGCATCGGGCACGTACTCCAGCTCTGGGCGCATCGCCTGGGCGTTGCCGATCGCCAGCGGGTCATATACCGTCACGGTCGCGCCCTGGCCGTGGAGCTGGGCGGCCACGTCCAGGGCGGGCGAGTCGCGCACGTCGTCGGTACCGGCCTTGAAAGCGGCCCCCCAGACCGCCACGCGGCGGCCGCGCAGGTCACCGCCGCATGCTTTGCCAGTAAGTTCGGTCACCCGCTTGCGCCGGCCAGTGTTGATCGCATCGACCACGCCAAGCAGGTCCCCGGCGCAGTCCACCCCAAGCTCCAGCGCCCGTGCCGCGAAGGCACGTGTGTCTTTGGGCAGGCACCCGCCGCCATACCCGATGCCGGCGGTCAGGCAGGCCCGGCCGATCCGCGGGTCCAGCCCGAGCGCGTCCGCGAGCTGGCCGACATCGGCCCCGGCCGCCTCGCACACGTCGGCCATCGCGTTGATGAACGAAATCTTCATCGACAAGAACGCATTCGCCGCGCCCTTCACCAGCTCGCACGTGGCCGGGTCGGTGACCAGCAGCGGCACCCTGGCATCGGTGAGTGGCTGGTACGCCTGCCGGATGATCGCTTCGGCCGCAGCCGTGTCCACGCCCACGACGATCCGATCCGGGCGCAGCGTGTCGGCCACCGCGTGCCCCTCGCGCAAGAACTCCGGGTTCCACGCCACGTCCACGCCATCACCGGCTGGCGCCAGCTCCCGGGCCAGCTCCCGCACGGCGGCCGTGGTCCCTACCGGCACCGTGGACTTGCCGACGATCAGGCACGGGCCGCACAGATGCGGCGCGAGCGACCGGAACGCGCCGAAGATCTGGGACAGGTCGTAGTCATCCCGGCCGGTCATGCCCGGGGTTGCCACCGCCAAAAAGTGCACCTGGCCGAACGCCCCGGCCTCGGCGAAGTCGGTGGTGAACCGCAGGCGGCCACTGGCCAGATGGCGCGCCAACATTCCGTCCAGCTCCGGTTCCTGGAACCAGGCACGGCCGTTCCGCAGTGCGGTGATCTTGCCCTGGTCGATGTCGAGCCCGACCACCTCATGCCCGATCTCGGCCATCGACGCCGCGTGCGTCGCGCCGAGATGGCCACATCCGATCACCGTCATCCGCACGGCCAGATCGTTCCTTCCCGGTAGGAGGTAGACAGGTGAGGTTAAGCGTCATCGGCTGCGGGCGGCTCGGCGCCCCCTACGCGGCGGCAACCGCCCAGATGGGTCACCGCGTGCTCGGCCTGGACACTGACCCGGCCACGATCCGCCGGCTGCGCGCTGGCTGCGCGCCGTTCGGTGAGCCGGGCCTGCACGAGGCTATCGCCTACCACACCCGCACCGGGAACCTTCGGTTCACCAGCTCCTACGACGAGGCCGCCGGGTTCGCCGACCTGCACATCATCTGCGTCGGCACACCACAGCAACAAGGGGGGCTGGCCATCGACCTGGGCGACCTGCGGCATGCCGTGACCCAGCACGCCGAGCGCCTGACCCGGGATGCCGTCCTCGTCGTCAAATCCTCCGTTCCAATCGGCACCACCGCGCCCCTCGCTGACCTTGCCCGGTCCTGTGCACCTGCTGGCATTGGCGTGTCGGTTGTGTGTTCCCCCGATTTCATGCGCGAAGCCACCTCCATCGATGACCTGCATCACCCCTCCCGGATCGTGCTCGGCCTGGCCGAACGCGACGCGCACGCCGAGACGGTGCTGCGGGAGGCATGGGCGCCTCAGCTCGATGCCGGCGCCGAGCTGCTGGTGACCGACCTGGCTACTGCCGAGCTGTCCAAGACCGCCGCCAACGCGTTCCTGGCCACCAAGGTGTCGTTCATCAACGCCATGGCCGCCCTGTGCGAAGCGTCCAGCGCGGACGTGACCATGCTGGCCCGCTCCCTGGCTCTCGACCCGCGCATCGGGCCGCACGGCCTTGACGCCGGCCTCGGCTTCGGCGGGAGCTGCCTGCCCAAAGACCTCCGCGGCCTCCTCGCCACCGCCCGCGACCTGGGCGTCGGCGACGACCTGCGGTTGCTCGCCGATGTCGATGCGATCAACCTTGCCCGCCAGCGCCGGATCACCGGCCTCGCCCGCCAAGCATGCGGCGGCGACCTGAACGGCAAACGGGCCGGGCTATGGGGGCTGTCCTTCAAACCCGGCACCGACGACATCAGGGAATCCCCCGCCCTCGCCGTCGCGCTGAACCTCTATGCCCAAGGAGCCACAGTCACCGCCTGCGACCCACTCGCGGGCAGCATCACGGGGGCCCAGCACCCGCAACTGCGCATCGCCTCCGACCCCGTCAGCGCCGCGACCGGCGCAGACGTCCTCTTGCACCTGACCGCATGGCCGCAGTTCGCCGAAATCACCCCCGGCCAGCTCCGCCCGCTGGTGCGCACACCGATCATCATCGACGGCCGCGCCAGCCTCGACCACGAGGAATGGGCCGCAAACGGCTGGACCTATATCGCGCTCGGACGTTGTTCCGGCACTGGCCAGATCGATGCGGCTACCTGCGCACTTTCCGCATGACCGGTGCCTTTCGCGCGTCCACGTGCTGGGCCGGTGCCAGATGCGCCGAATCCCAGGGCCAGCCGCAATGCCAATCCGTCATAACATGCCGCCCCAGCGCTATGACACTTCGGCATTGATCCTGGTCCTGCGGTACACGATTCTCCGAGGCGAGCGTTCGGGCCGTGCGCCAGCCATCCACTGGCGGCGTGTTCATGGCCCACGAGCCGAACCAGGAAACGGGAGGATCACGGTGGCTGGCGATACACAGGCACCCTCCGGTATCGACCCGAGTGTCGCCACAGCCGCCAGAATGTACGACTACTACCTGGGCGGGCACGACAACTTCGCCGCCGACCGGATCGCTGCCCTTAAAGTGATCGACGCCGTGCCAGAAGTGCGGGTAATCGCCCAGGAAAACCGCAAGTTCCTCGGCCGCGCCGTCCGGTACCTGGCCAGGGAAGCCGATATAGAACAGTTCCTTGATCTCGGCACCGGCCTGCCCACACTCGGCAACGTGCACCAAGTCGCCCAGCAGGTCAACCCGAGCGCCAGGGTGATCTACGTCGACAACGACCCCATGGTGCTGGCCCACTCAAAAGCCCTCAAGACCGGCCCACACGCCGCAGTCGTCCAGGCCGACATGCGAAACCCGGACGCAATCCTCGCCCATGCCGGCACCCGCCGTCTGATCAACTTCAGCCAGCCGCTGGCAATCCTGTTCGTGGCGGTCTTGCACTTCATCCCAGACGCCGACCAGCCGCACGCCCTCGTGTCCCGGTTCCTCGACGCCGCCGCGCCCGGCAGTTACCTCCTCGTGTCCCACGTGACAACCGATCCGAGCCCCCGGACCGCCACTAGGGTCCAGTCGGTCTACGCCGGCACCACCAACCAGGCCGCGCCACGCCCACGTGCCGACATCCTCGCCTTCTTCGACGGCCTCGACCTCATCGAGCCCGGCCTGGTTCCCGTGGCGCAATGGCGGCCGGACAAGCCCGTGGACGAAGATCCCGCCAAGGGCTGGATCCTCGGTGCTCTCGCCCGCAAACCCGGATGACCACCTCCCCCCGGCGCAGGCTGACCATCTGCGGCGGACGGGGGTGACCTGCCGCGCACGGCCCTTCCATTTCCCTGGCTGGCCGTGATTCTTCCGGCCAATTACCCGGGGTGCCGGGCGGAAACACCGCCGCGATTCGGTGGCGCGAAATGGCGCGCCGCCTCTTTGTAATTCCCGGGCGTCCGATTGCGCGGCGGCGCGCACCTTTCGCCTCTGCCCGCGCCGCCGCGCCGCCTGCCTCACTGGGCCGCGACGCCTCGGCCTAACCGGCCAGCAGGCCCCCTGGCGAGCCGCGACGCGCCGCCTGGCCTGGTGCCAATGGAGCCGCAGGGCAGCGCAGCGCACAGCCACCCGGCAGAACCGGGCCATGGGGGGAATCACCCAGTGTCTGCCGTCCCTCCCCACGCGGGCCGCATTTTCGGAATCGTTTTACAGTCTGTGCTGTAATCAGTCTGGGAGTCCACCGGAATGGTCAGGCCGGGCACGGCCTGCGGGTGGGCGCCGACCTGGGGTTTCCGGTGTCAGCAGGAATACGGACAGGATGGTGTATTTGCTGGCGGACAGGAAACCGCACCGGATTGTAGGGGCCGGACCTGCTTGGCGAATCGTCAAGGCTAGTTGGCGGTACTTGGCGATTTTCGGCTAGCTGGCGATTCGGTGGCACCCGGCGGTTCTCTTGGCGGTGCAGGGAACCGGTTTACAAGAGCATTCGGGGTCGGCCGGCCCTGCGGCGCATCGCCATTGTGGCCGGCCTGCGCGGGCGATGACCAGTCGAGCTGACCCGGGTGCAGCCAGTCTCGGGTGAGCCGGAGAAGCGATTGTCAAGACCTGTGGACGGGAGCCGCGCCGACCCAGCGGTGATAGGCGTCTACGTCGACGTTGCTGCCGCACACGATGGTGACGACATGCCGGCCGGCGAAGCGGTCGCGGTCTTCGAGGACCGCCGCGATGCCGAGCGCGGCCGACGGTTCGACGACCAGGCCGGTGTGGCCGAGGAGCATCCGCATCCCGGCGATGATCGACGCCTCGGAGACCAGGACGGCGTCGTCGGCGACCAGGAGGAGGTCGTCCAGCACGGCCGGGATGGGTCGCCGGCCGGCGACGCCGTCGGCGATGGTGTCAGTCGAGTCGGTGGTGACGACGCGCCGCTGGCGCCAGGAGTGCGTCATGGCCGGCGCGCCCGCCGGCTGGACGCAGATCACCTCGACTTCGGGGGCCAGGGCCTTCAGCACGTGCCCCACGCCGGTGGCCAGCGCCCCGCCGCCGAGGGCGATCAGGACGGCGTCGAACGCCGGCACGGTGTCGGTCAGTTCCAGGCCGATGGTCGCCGCGCCCTCGCAGGTCTCGATGTCCAGGCTGTCTTCGACCAGCCGGATGCCGTCGTGGCGCGCGATGGCCGCCGCCCGCTCGCGGGCCACCTCGATGTCGCCGTCCACCAGTTCCAGCCTGGCCTCCAGTGCGCGGATGCGGTCAAGCTTGGCCGCGGGCGCGAAGCGGGATGCCACGACGGTGACCTCCAGCCCCCGGCCGCGGCCGGACCAGGCGAGGGCCTGGCCAAGGTTGCCCGCGCTGGCGCACGCCACGGCCCGCAGGCCGCTGCCGGCGAGCTGGCTCGCGATGACCTCGGTGCCGCGGGCCTTGAAGCTGCGGACCGGGTTCGCCGTCTCCAGCTTGATGCTCACCGCGCACCCGAGGACGGGCTCCAGCGCCTCGCAGCGGTACAGCGGAGTGCTGAGAAAGATCGGGTCGATCACCCGGCGAGCCGCCCGGATCCGGGCAGTGTCAAGGCGCGTCTCTTGCACGGCGCAACAGCGTAGCGCCGTCGGCGCTGCCCCATTGTGCCGGGGAAACCCGGGCGGGCACGTGTCATGTTCGCCGTGGTGTCCCGGTTATCTCGGCTGCTGATGGCCGGCGGGCGGCTCGGCGTGTCGCCGCGTCTGGGCTGTCGTGCGCCGGTATGGTCCGGTAGGCGAGGTGGTCCCGGGTGACTTTCGGCGCGGGCGCGGAGGTGCCTGCGGAGCCGGTGGTGTCGCTGCGCATGGCTGACGGCAGTGAGGTGCGCAGGCTGCTTCGGGATGTGCGAGCACGCCAGGTGGTGGCGGCGGTTCCCTGGCGAGCGGCGCGCAGTGCCCGGGGGCAGTCCCATTACCCGGGGTTTTACTGGTCTGAGACGACTGGCTCGCACGTGGTCTACGAGAGCAGGCTGGAGCTGGCGAGGCTGCTGGTCGCCGACTTCGACCCTGCGGTGACGGCGATCGCTGCCCAGCCGTTCTTGCTGCGGGCGCACGCTGGCGGGCGGGTGCGCCGTCACGTGCCAGATTTCTTCCTGGGGCGCGCTGATGAGTCCGCGCTGCTGGTGAACGTCAAGCCGGCGGCCCGGCTCGCCGACCCGGAGGTGGCCGGGGCGCTGGACTGGCCGGGGCGGCTCGCGCGGGAGCACGGCTGGGATTATGAGGTCTGGAGCGGCGCTGACCCGGTCTTCCTGGCCAATGTGAGGTTCCTCGCCGGGTACCGGCGGCCGTGGCTGCTGCCCGCCGGCCTGGCGGATGCGGTGCTGGACGTGTTCCGGCCGGGCGATACGTTCGCCGCCCTGACCGGCCGCGGTGGCGTGGGCTGCCCTGCGGGCACCGTCCGGGCCGCGGTGCTGCGGCTGTTGTGGGAGCGGCGGCTTGTCACTGACCTGCACCGCTGCCTTGACGGTGACAGCGTGCTGGAGGCCGCTGATGGGTGACGGCATGCGCGCGCAGCTGAGCGCCGGCGCCCGCGTGGCCTACGACGGGCAGGTGTGGGAGGTCGCCGAGCTGTCGCCGCCCAGCGCGCTGCTCGCCGGCCCTGGGGGCGGACTGCGCCGGGTGAGCATCAGCCACCTGCTGGCCGCGCCCGGCACCCGCATCGGGGACGCCTCCGGGGCGGAGCGGTCCGCGGACGGGGGGCTGAGGCTGGCCGGCCTGGGCAGCGCCGAGCTGGCGCGGCTGCGAGAGCGGGTGGCTCACGTGCGGGAGGCGTGCACTGGCTACCGCAGCGGAGGCCCGGACCTTGCCCTGCCCGGCGAGCCGCGGCCGGCCTACGCGCCCGGCACCGGCAGGCTCCGGCGGTATCAGGCCAAGGCAGCCGAGCTGCAGGTGGGGGTGCGGACCGTGGAGCGCTGGGCGGCCCGCCTGGAGCGGGACGGCCCGGCCGGGCTGGTCGATGAGCGGTGGCTGCGCCACCGGGCGCCGCCGGGCCGGGCCGATGCCCGGTGGCTGGCGATGGCCCGCACGGTGCTGGCCGAGCACACTGACGCGAGCACGCCGACCCGGGACCTTATCCTGGCCAGGACCGCAGCCCGTCTGGATGCCGAGCACGGCACCGGAGTGGTGCCGCTGCCGGGCCGGACCCGGGCGCGGGCCCTGCTGCGGGAGATCACCAAGGGCACCAGCGCGTTCGGGGGTGCCAAGGCCAGGCGCGAGATCGCCGGCCGGCCCGCGGCTCCCTACGGCCATCTGCGGGCAGCCAGGCCCGGTGAGTACCTGCTGCTGGACACCACGAGGCTGGACGTGTTCGCGATGGACCCGGTGACGCTGCGCTGGGTGCAATGCGAGCTCACGGCCGGGATGGACCTGTATGACCGGTGCATCACCGGGCTGCGGCTGACCCCGGTATCCACCAAGGCGATCGACGCGGCGGCGGTGCTGTTCGAATCGGTCCGCCCGCTGCCCGGGCCCGCCGCCGGGCAGGCGGACATCCGCCCGCCCTATCACGGGCTGCCCGGGCAGGTGATCGTCGATGCCGCCAGGCTGGCCGACGAGAACGGCCAGCCGCTTCTGCCATCGGTGGCGGCGGAGACCATCGTGGTCGATCACGGCAAGATCTACCTGTCGGAGCACCTGATGAGCGCCTGCGCCACGCTGGGCATCTCGGTGCAGCCGGCCCGGGTCTACCAGGGCACTGATAAGGCTGCCCTGGAAAGGTTCTTCCGGACCCTCGGCGAGCAGCTGCTCGGCGCGCTGCCCGGTTACAAGGGCCCGGATGTCTACCGGCGCGGCAAGAACCCCGAGGAGCAGGCGTTTTACTTCCTCGACGAGCTGGAGCAGATTGTCCGGCACTGGACGGCGGAGTGCTATCACCGGCAGCGGCACACAGGGCTGTGCATCCCCGAGGTGCCGGGCCTGGAACTGTGCCCGCTGGAGATGTTCGCGCACGGTGTCGCGCGGGCCGGCTACCTGCCGGTCCCCGTCCGCGCCGACCTGGCGTTCGACTTCCTGAAGGTGGAGTGGCGCACCATCCAGCATTACGGGGTGGAGATCGGCGGGCTGCGCTACGACGGCGCGGCGCTGAACCCCTACCGCAACCGCACCAGCCCGCATTCCGGCAAGCACGCGGGCCGCTGGCCGTTCCGGGTTGATCCCGGTGACGTGAGCAGGGTCTGGTTCCAGGATCCGGGCAGCCACGAATGGCACGCGCTGCGGTGGGAGCACGCCGACGCCCTGGGCGGGCCGTTCAGCAGTGAGGCGCTGGCCTACGCCCGCCAGCTCGCAACCGCCACCCACCGGTTTCCCGACACCCGCCGGGCACTGGCGGAACTGCTGGAGCAGTGGGGCGCCGGCCTGGCCGGCGACCGGGCCGGGCGGCGGATGGCGCTGCGGCTGTCTGAGCAGCGGCTGCGCCTGATCCCGGACCCGCCGCCGGGAACCGCAGGCGTCCCTGAGCCTTCCTCCCGCGACGAGGGCGGCGATGACAACAGCGGCGGCAAGCCCGGCCCCCCGCTCCCCGGCGAGGAGCCCGGCGATTTCTACGCCGACGCGATGGAGACCGTGTGAGCACGCCGCTGCGGCCCGCCGAGCGCGCCTACTCGCTGTCCACCCGGGCCGGCTGGGAGGAGTTCGTCACCGCCCCGCCCCGGCAGCGTCCCGACCTGCTGACGGCCGCGCAGGTCCGCGGGCTGCCCGGGCAGGCGCGGGCGGAGTACGAGGAGCGGCGGTCGGTCTGGCACGCCAACCTCGGGCCGCTGCGCACCCCGCAGATGCGCGCCGTCCACGAGCAGCTGGACGACATCGTGGAGGCTAACCGGCAGGACGGGGACAAGGTCAAGGGCGCCGCGGTGATCGACGCCTGTCCCGGGCTGGGCAAGTCGACCATCGCCCAGGCCTTCGCCCGGGAATTCCACCAGCGGCAGGTCAGCCTCTACGGCCCGGTCACCGGCGCCGGGCACGACCGGATACCCGTGGCCCACGTGTGCCTGACGTCATCGACTAGCAAGCGGTCGTTCAACGCGATGCTCTGCCGGTTCTTCGCCCTGCCCGGCCACGACAAGGGCAATGCCGAGGAACTCGGCCACCGGGCCGCTGACGCGGTTCTTGCCTGTGATGTCCGGCTTTGCGTGGTCGATGACGTGCACTTCCTGGACCCGCGCCACCGCGACGGCCGGGACGTCGCCAACCATTTCAAGTACCTGGCCAACACCTTCCCCGTCACGTTCATCTACGTCGGCGTCGGGCTGGAGCGCCGCGGCCTGGTCAGCGAGGGCCTGGCCGCCGGCGAAGAGGAGCTTGCGCAGAACGCCCGCCGCTGGACCACGCTGGGCGTCAGCCCGTTCGAGGTCGGCACCGAGGCAGGCCGGCGGACCTGGCGGCAGCTGCTGCTGGCCATCGAGAAAGACCTCGTCCTCGCCGGGAACCGTTCGGGCATGGTCGCCGACGACCTGGCGGACTACCTGTTCGCCCGCAGCACCGGGCACTTCGCCTCCCTGATGACGCTGATCACCCGCGGCTGCCGCCGCGCGATCCGCACCGGCACCGAGGAACTCACCCGCGACCTGCTCGACCAGGTCCGCAACGACGCCGCCGCCGAGGCTGCCCGGCAGGAACTGCTCGCCGCGTTCGACACCGGCAAGCTCCGCGCCCGGCCCGCCGGGCCAGCTGCCGGCAGCACGGCATCCGAGCCCGTGGCCGCGGCCGGGTGACCGCAGGTGGCCGCGATCCCGGTCCGCCTGCCGCCGCTGCCCGGTGAGGCACTCGACAGCTGGCTGGAAGCCTACGCGGACCTGCTGCACGTCGCCGTCCGCGACATCTTCGCACTCGCAGGAGCGGACTGGGGCCGCCTCAACGGCGACCAGCGCCGGAGCAAGCCGTGGCTCCGCCAGCTGGACGAGCCGGACCTGGCCGCGCTCAGCGCCGTCACCCGGGTTCCCGCCGAAACCCTGGCCGGCATGACGCTGGCCCGCTACCAGGGCACCGGGCTGGCCGAGGTGACCGCCGAGCCAGGCATGCGGCGGACACCACGCTGGTGGCGCCAGCTGACCGGGTCCCGGTACTGCCCGCGCTGCCTGACCGCCAGCGGCGGCCGGTGGATGCTCGCCTGGCGCATCCCGTGGACCTTCGCCTGCACCCGCTGCCAGGTCCTGCTCGCCGATACCTGCCCGGACTGCGGCCGGCGGCACCGGCGCACCCGCACCGCCCAGCCCCGCGAGCCCGGCCGCTGCGACCTCACCGGCCTGCCGCTGCCGCCATGGCGCCCCCCGCGCGGCGGGATCATCTCCTGCACCAGCGATCCCGCAGCCACGCCCGCGACCGCCATGCCGCCCGGCGGGCTGGTGCTAGCCGCCCAGCAGCACATCGACGCCGTCATCTCAGCGCTGCTCGCCGCACGAGGCCAGCCAGCGGAAACAGCCGTCCTGCAGCAGAACCTGGACGACGTGCACGCGGTCGCGCGCGCTGCCGCCTCAGCCCTGACCGGGACCGCCGCTCCCCCGGCCGCGGCCGCCGCGGTCCTGGAAGAGCTCGCCGCGCGACCGGGCGGAGACGCCACCCGGGCGCTCGCCAGCACGGCGGGCGGTCCGCGCCGGCAGCTCGCGCCCGTCACCGCGTTCGGCGTCACCATCGCCGACATCATGCTGCACGGCCGGCACGGCGATCCCGACCCGGTAATCGCCGCCTGGCTCTCCGGCAACACCGCCCGCCGCCGCAACACATCCAGCCCGGCGAACGTGCTCATCTGCTGGGACCAGGCCAGCCCCGCCCTGCAGGCCGCCCTGGCCGGTCCGCTGGCGGCCCGGCTGGACACCTTCTACCAGCTCCGCTACCGCGCCATCGCCGGCCCGGCCCGCATCCCCGACCCCGCCCGCGCTGAGGAGCGCGCCGCGGCCCTGCCGTCGCTAATGTGGCCCGGCTGGGCGCTGCGCCTGATGCCCCCCGAGGGCTTCGACTTCCTGCGCTACCGGGCCGCGCTCGCGATGATGCTCGCCATCGCGTCCGCCGGCGCGGAAGACTACGGCGCCGCCCAGGAGCTCCTCGGCCTGGAGCCCTTCCACTCCAGCAGGCTGGCCACCTTCACCGCCCGGCTCCGCCAGGACGGCATCCTGGAACCGGTCACGGCCGCGATCTGCCAGCTCGCCCGCAAGCTCGACGAGCACGGCGCCCCCGTCGACTACGCCCGCCGCCGGCGGCTGCGCCGCCTCTCCCAGGCCCAGCTCGACATCACCGCCTGGCGCCGCCAGCGATACATCCTCACCCGCCACGCCAGCCTGCCCGCCGCCCCGGTGCAGGAGCAATATGCCCGCCTCCGCCTGATCGAGCTGCTCACCGGCACCCACCCCCGCTACCTGCCCGAGCCGCTGCGGCTGCCCGGACGCAGCCAGGGCTACGCCGGATTCGTGTTCACCCTGCCCGAGCAGATGGCCTTCTGCCTGCACCAGCAAGCCCGCTCACTGCTCTCCAAGGCCTGCATCAACGAGCCCGTCACCTGGGAACCCCCGTTCGACTGGGTCACCGGCATCCCCTGGCCCGGACCGGACCCCGACGCCATCAGGCCCGAAGACCTGCACCCGCTCATCCGCGCCGGCCTGCCCGTCCGCGCCATCGCCGCACGGCTCGCCACCACCGCCGACCACGTCCGGCTGACCGCGGCCCGCCACCCGGCACCCCGGCTCCCGCCCGGCAGCCCCGCACCACCCCAGCCCGAGCCGGGACCACCCGGCACAGGCCAGCTCCGCGACCTCACCCGCCAGGGATACGGCCAGCGCAAGATCGCCCGCATCACCGGATGCAGCGAGCGCACGATCCGGCAGCTCCTCACCAGCGCCCTGCTTCGCCAGCCGGCCCAGCGCCCGGACGGCGGCATCGACCCGCACTGGCTGCGCGAGCAGTACCAGTCACGCCAGCGCAGCCTCAAGGACATCGCCGCCGAGGCCGGCCTCCCGGTCGAGGCCCTTGCCGCCGCAGCCCGCCAGGCCGGCATCCGCGTCCGGCACGGCATCAACGGCCGCGCCCATCCTCTCGCCGCTATCGGCGGACCCGGCTCATTCTCCCCGGACGTTTGGAGCGTCTTCGCCCACCCGGGCGCCGAGCAGCGCATCCAAAGGCTCCTCGCCCTCCCCGGACAGCCCGGCCTCCACCACGCGGCCCGCCAGCTCGGCATCCGGAACGCCATCCTCACCGGCCAGGTCCGGCAGCTCGAGGCCGTCGTCGGCACCGCGCTCCTGCGCACCCGGCCAGACGGGCGACTCGCACTGACCGCCTACGGCCAGCGATTCGCCCGCGACGTGACGCCCGTCCTCAGCATGCTGGCCCCGCACCGACAGCGACATAGCCGAATCGCCAACTAGCCCCAACCTCGCCAAACACGTCCGGTTCCTACACGGA
>WNGJ01024534.1_pt1 | contig 12811 bp, 13 predicted proteins | sample 5400611 | NCBI WGS metagenome assembly WNGJ01 (sample SAMN13153375, study PRJNA577476) | soil metagenome | isolation source: 40 cm soil or saprolite under Garry oak tree replicate 1 | place: USA:California | collected 2016-06-15
CATCGACGGCATCGTGCAGGAGTGGGGGCGCCTCGACGTGCTGGTGAATGCCGCGGGCATCGCCAGCTCGGGGCCGACGAGCCGAGGTCCCGTGATCGGCATCGCGGAAAGGGACTGGGACCGCATCCTGGACGTCAACTTGCTCGGGACAGTCTACTGTGCCCAGGCGGCGGCGCGGCACATGATGCGGCAGCGCTCCGGCCGCATCGTCAACATCGCCTCGATCGCGGGAAACGTTCCGAGGATCAACGGCGCCGCCTACGGTGTCTCCAAGGCCGGGGTGCGCATGTTCACGAAGTGCCTGGCCCTGGAGCTGGCGCGTCACGGGATCACCGTCAATGCCGTCGCCCCGGGGCCGATCGACACGCCCATGCTGGGACCCGAGAGCGATCAGCAGGTGCGCGCGCGCTTCGTGGCCGGCACGCCGGAGATCTTCCGCCTTGGCGTCCCGCTGGGGAAGCTCGGCAAGCCGGAAGACGTGGCCTCCGCCATCGTCTACCTCGTGTCCGAGGAGGCGAATCACATCACCGGGGCCATCCTCAACGTCGACGGCATGGCGCAGCTCTCCTGAGGGGAGGACGAGGAGATGCCGGGTCGGGACAGGACGGTGTTGATCACGGGCGCGGGCTCGGGCATCGGCCGCGCCGCCGCGGAGACGTTCGCGCGTCAGGGAGCTCGGGTGGCGGTGGCCGACGTCAAGCAGGGCAGCGCGGAGGAGACGGTTCGGGCCATCCGTCAGGCCGGGGGCGAGGCGACGGCGTTCGCGGCGGACGTGAGCCGGCGCGCGTCGGTCGATGCCCTGGTGGGGGCGGTGCGCCAGACGTACGGGCCGATCCACGTGCTCGTCAACAACGCGGGGATCGCGCTGCCCTCGATGTCCATCGTCGACGTCGAGGCGGCGGCCTGGCGGCGTGTGCTCGACGTGAATCTCAAGAGCATGCTCTTCTGCTGTCAGGCCGTGGTGCCCTCGATGATCGAGGCGCGCGGCGGCCGCATCGTCAACACCGGCTCGACGGCGGCCCGGGTGCCGCGCTGGGAGATCGGCGCCTACTGCGTGTCGAAAGCGGCCGTGCTCCACTTCACGCGCTGCCTCGCCATGGAGCTGGCGCAGTACGGGATCACCGTGAACGCGGTGGGGCCGGGCGCCACCATCACGAACCTGCGGCAGAACTCCGGCGTGCCCGAGCCCGCGGGCAGCGCGGAGGCGAGGCGGCAGGCGCAGCTCGAGGGGGACATGGCGACTTTTCGCATCGGCGTGCCGCTCGGGCGCCTCGGGGAGGCGCAGGACCAGGCCAACGCCATCGCGTTTCTCGCCTCCGACGAGGCGAGCTACATTTCCGGTGAGTGCATCTACGTCGACGGGCTGCAATCGCAGTGCTAGCCGGCACAGAGGAGCCATCATGTCGATCCGACTCGTCGTCACGATCAGCGCCGTCCCGGGAAAGGGCCCCGAGCTGGCCCAGGCGTACAAGGCTCGCTGCGCGGATGCGATGAAGGAGCCCGGGTGCGAGCAGTTCGAGATCTTCCAGAGCGTGGCGAACCCCGACCGGCTGGCCCTGCTGGAGCGCTGGGTCGACCAGGCCGCCCTCGACGTGCATGCGCGCTTGAACAGCACGCGGCCCGCCCTTCGACCAGAGCTGCGAGCGGGGTCCGGTGAGCGTGAGGACTACGAGTACAACCGGACCCGGTAGCCCCGATAGGGGTCAGGTCTCACAATGCAACATCGTAGCCGTGGCTGAGGACGCTGCCATCGGAAAGTGTCGTTTTGTGAGACCTGACCCCGCTATTCCGCGGGGGCGGGCAGTCCCGGATCGCGCGCGACCGATTCGTCCGCCGTGCTCCGCCGGCCCCGCGCGCCCCCGCCGGAGCGCACTCGTCGCATGAAGGGGATCAGGAGCAGGACGGAGCAGTAGACGGCGAGGAGGAGCCAGAAGTCGTCGGCGTACGACAGGATGTTCGCCTGCGTCACCGTCTCGCGGTACAGCATGGCCATGGCCTGGCGCCCTGCGGTGTACGTGTCGGCGCCCCGAGCCACGAAGTGGTTGGTCCACACCTGGAGCCGTCCCGCCATCTCGAAGCTCCACGGGTCGAGGTGGCCCATTAGCGTGGCCTGGTGGACCTGGCTCCGTCGCGCCAGGAGCGTCGTCACCAGCGCCACCCCCATGCTGCCTCCGATGTTGCGGGCGACGTTGTAAGCCGCCGTCGAGTTGCCCAGCCGCTCCGTCGGGATGGTGGCGAGGGTCAGGGCCTGGAGCGGCACGAAGATGAAGCCCTGGGAGAATCCCTGGAGGAAGCGTGGCCAGGCGAGGTTCCAGAAATCGATGGTGGAAGTGAGTTGCGTCATGAAGAAGAGGGCCACCGCGGCCAGCGAGCAGCCTCCCGCCAGCATGAGGCGCTGGTCCATGCGCGACACGAGGCGTCCGGAGATCATGAGCGCGATCATCGTGCCGAGCCCGCCCGGGGCCAGGGTGAGCCCCGCCGTCCACGCGTCATACCCGAGGATGGTTTGCGTGTAGAGCGCCAGGAGGAGCAGGCTCGAGTTGAATCCGAGACCCACCAGGAAGATGGCCAGCGTGCCGATGCCGAAGTTGCGGTCCCTGAACACGGTGAGATCCAGGATGGGCTCGGAGGCCATGAGCTCTCGGATCACGAAGCCGGCCAGCATGCAGGCGGCGAGCACGCCGCACATCAGGACCAGCGTGGAGTCGAACCAGTCGCGCCGTTCTCCGAGGTCGAGCACGAGCTGGAGGCATCCGAAGCCCACGACCATGAGGACGATACCGGCCAGGTCGACGTGGCGAGGCCGGCGGTGAAACGGCGCATCGAACAGGAACGCGCTGACCATGAAGAAGGCCAGGATGCCGATGGGCAGGTTGATGTAGAAGATCCAGCGCCACGACCAGTTGTCCGCGATGTACCCGCCCACCGTCGGGCCAAGGATGGGCGCCAGCATGATCCCGGTGCCCCACACGGCCATGGCGGTGCCCCGCTGCTCGAGCGGAAAGATCTCCCACATCACGGCCTGGGACATGGGAACGACGGGGCCGCCGCCCAGGCCTTGCAGGATGCGCATGAGAATGAGGAACTCGAGATTGGGCGCGATGCCGGAAAGGAACGAGCTGGCCGTGAAGGTGACCGTGCAGATGAGATAGAAGCGGCGCCGGCCGAAGACCGAGGTCAGCCACCCGCTGGCCGGGATCACCACCGCGTTGGCGGCCAAATAGGACGTGATGACCCACGACATCTCGTCGATGCTGGCGGAGAACGATCCCTGCATGTGGGGGAGGGCGACGTTGGTGATGCTGGTGTCGAGCACCTGCATCACCGTGACGAGCATCACGGAGAAGGTGATGGCCCACTTGTGCGTGGAGCCGAGGGGCGCGTCGGGGTCTCCGCGAGTCCACGGAGAGGCATTCTGCTCGGCGTCGGGCCGCGTGGCCATGTGGGACGTAGTGTAGCCGAGTTTCCTGGCGCGATTTTGCCGGGCCCGCGGCTCCGGAGAGCGGCGCGACGCCGCGGCTGTGCCTACTACTTGGGCGAACGCAAGGCTTGGAAAGGCTTGCAGCCCATGGCCTTGGCGATCAGGTTGAAGTCTCTTGCCGGTATCTTGAGCTGACCGAAACGGAAGGTGGCGCCCCAGTGCGTCTTGCTCCTGATGAACGACAGCTTGTCGAGCAGCGGCCTGATCGGCGCCTCGTGACACTTGAGGAACTTGACGTCAACTCGATAAGGCCTGAATTCGGGGGTCATCTCGACCTGATAGATATGTCCAGACGTGACTACGCCGATCGCGGTGAACGACTGAAGCACCTCCCCATCCGGATAAGAGATGCGAGGTGAGTACATGATCAAGCCATCGCGAGGGCGAAGCCTCTGTAGGGGCGCCTTCTTTCCGTGACCGAGCTGGACGAAGCCGCCCTTCACGCCGACCTGGACGTGAGACCGTGAAACGACCCCGATCCAGAAGTTTCGCTCCGACCCGGAGGAACGGCCAGGCGATGGGCGCTTCTTAGTCAACGTGAATCAGACCCTCGCTTACGAGGACGCAGGCCAGGGTACTCCGCCCACCAGGATGTTGTCTTGTGAGACCTGACCCCGCCCTGTCACCGCAGGAGAGACTCACCCTAAGCGACGTCGAAACCGACCTCCGTGAGACGACTGACGAGCTCTTCTGCTCCTTCGAACCGATATGCCGTGAGCCCGGCTGCCCGTGCCCCGGCCACGTACGTGGCATCGTCGTCAAAGAACAGGAGCGTCTCGGGGCGCACGCCGAGACGGTGGGCCAGGCGATGGAAGGCCTCTTGATCGGGCTTGACGGCGCCGAGATCGCTCGAAAAGATTGCCCGGTCGCCGAAGACTTCGAGGACCGCGGGAAACACCTCCGCGATGTGCCGTTTGAGCAACGGGGGATTGTTCGTAAACACGCCCACGGGAAGCTTCGCGCGGAGCTTCCGCGCGATCTCCAGAACCGCCTCATCCGGTTCCATCGCCGCCTTCCTGGCTGCGATCCAGAGATCGACATCCAGCGAGGTGCCAAGACGCTCGCCGAAGAGCCGCAGATACTCGTCCGCACTCCACTCGCCCCGCTCGCCGGCGTCCTCGAAGCCTGATTGCCAAATCGCCGCATAGACCGCCTCAGGTCGCTGGCCGGTGAAGCGGGCGAGCAGCTCGAGTCTCCGCTCGATGCGATATCGGCAGAGCACCCCATCCATGTCGAATACGACCGCCTCGATCAGTTGTCGCCCGCCTGACTCAAGTCGACGCCGCCATCGCTCCACCGTCGGCGATGATGTGAGCGCCCGAGATGAAGGAAGCGTCGTCGGAGGCCAGGAAGAGGGCGCACCGCGCGATGTCCTCGGGCTCGCCCACGCGGCCGAGGGGGATGCCGTGCCCCTCCTTCGCGGCCTGCTCGACCCGGTTGACGATGTCGGCGGTCAGTCGCGTCCGGATCGTGCCGGGGCAGATGGCGTTGACGCGGATCCCGTCGCGGCCATAGGACGCGGCCATGGCCCGGGTCAGCGAGAGCACCGCGCCCTTCGAGGCGGCGTAGGCATGACTCGGGCGCTCGACCGAGCCGCGGAAGGCGGACACCGAGGCGATGTTGACGATGGCGCCTCCCGCGCTCCGCATGTGCGGCACGGCGGCGCGGCTCACCAGATACATCGCGCGCACGTTGACGTCCTGGGCGAGATCCCAGTGCTCGAGGGTGATGCTCTCCACGGTGCCGCCCACGACCATGGTCCCGACCCCGGCGTTGTTGAGCAGGACGTCGAGCCGGCCGAAGGCCCGCACGGCGGCCGCCACCACCGCCGCGCAGTCGTCGGGACGCGCGAGATCGGCCGTGATCGACGCGACCTCGCCCCCGGCGGCGCGCACCTCCGCCTCGGTCCGCGCGAGCTCGGGCTCGCGCAGGTCCGCCAGGGCCACGCGCGCCCCCGCCCGCGCGAAGAGCAGGGCGCTCGCCCGGCCGATGCCGGTGGCCGCGCCCGTGATGATGGCCACCTTCCCCCTCAACGCGCCGCTGTCCGCGAGCCCCATGAACTTGCCTCCTCGATGGACTATACTGACGCAGGTGACGACGGTGCGATACCCCCTGACCACGTACAGGCGCCCCTGAGCGCGGGAGCACAGCGATGATTCGAGCCCGCAAGCTTGGCCACATCGTGTTGAAAGTTCGCGATGCCCAGAAGTCCAAGGAGTTCTACACGCGCGTGCTCGGCCTCAAGCTCGCCTACGAGGACCTGGAGCACGGCGCCGTCTTCCTCAGCTTCGGCAGCCAGCACCACGACCTCGCCCTCTTCCAGCTCGCCACGGGCGAGACGCCCGAGGCGGCCCAGCCGGGCCTGCACCACTCGGCGTGGCAGCTCGGAAGCTTCGAGGAGCTGCAGGCCGCCCATCGCGAGCTGCGCGAGCTCGGGGTGGCCGTGGAGTCGGCCATCGAGCACAACGTCACGCGCAGCGTGTACTTCCCCGACCCCGACGGTAACCGCGTGGAGCTCTACTGCGACATGGTCGAGCACGGCTTCGAGGCCATGCAGACCATGGGACCGCGGCGAGACGTGATCGATATCGAGACGGGCCAGGTCATCGCGGCGGGGCAGCCCCTCGGCCGCTAGATCAAACGGAGGATCGACCATGAGCGATGCGAAGCAGCGCTTCAGCGTGAACCGGGCCGAAGGCGCCGTGTACAAGACGGGCCTGCGCAGCTTCATGGAATACCGCGACCTCGGCATCGAGAAGGCCACGCACGGCAAGTTCCGGGCTCACACGATCCGGATCAAGAAGGAGGCGGCCGGCAACCACGAGCTGCAAAATTCCGCGCCCACGTGATCCGGATCAAGGACCATGCCGACGGCGCTCATGACATGCACACCACGGGCTTGCACCAGCACCAGTGCGACTTCCAGATGTTCTACGTCCTCAAGGGCTGGATCCGGTTCGTGTACGAGGGCCAGGGTGAGCAGATCTTCCGGGCGGGCGACTGCGTGCTCCAGCCACCCAACATCGTGCACAACGAGCTCGAGTGCTCGGACGATGTCGAGGTCCTGGAGATCTACTCGCCCGCCGTGCACGAGACCCTGGCGGTCGACAAGATGCCGGAGGCGGCCGCCGCGCGCTGAGCCGCCCTCGCGGCGCATGACCTCCGAGCTGGTCCGAGGCGACGGGCTCTTTCCGCCCGCCGCGTACGCGCGGGAGGACGACTCCTCGGACGGCTCCTTCTACGCCAACCCACGCAAAGTGGTCCACATCGACGGTGGCGCCATCGCCGCCCTCGGCCGCCTCTACGCCGACGTGCTCCCCAGCGGCGGGCGACTCCTCGATCTGATGAGCAGCTGGCGTAGCCATCTCCCCGCGGGATTTGCCGCGGGCGAGGTGGTCGGCCTGGGCTTGAACGCGGACGAGATGGCCGACAACCCGCAGCTCGCGCGCGCTCTCGTCCACAACGTCAACGACGATCCCCGGCTGCCCTTCGGCGACGCCGAGTTCGACGGGGCCATGTGCGCGGTCTCAGTCCAGTACGTGCTCCACCCGCTCCGGCTCTTCCGCGACGTGCGCCGCGTGCTGCGACCGGGCGCGCCCTTCGTGGTGTCCTTCTCCAACCGGTGCTTCCCAACCAAGGCCGTCGCCGTCTGGCTCAGCGCGACGGACCAGCAGCACCTCACGCTGGTGCGCGCCTACTTCGAGGCCGCGGGCGGCTGGACGGACACCAAGGAAGAGGACCGCTCGCCCGGCGACGACGGAGATCCCTTGTACGCAGTATGGGCGCGTCGAACGTGACGGCGCTCCTCTCACGGTCACGCCCGGCTGGAATCTCCGGTTGACTTACCGATGCGCGATCGATAGTATTTCTGTAAGACGATGGAAACGGTGACCCTGTCCAGCAAGTACCAGCTTGTCCTCCCGCGGGGCGCGCGCGAGCGTCTCCAGCTTCGGCCGGGGATGCGGATCACTGTCCTTGACAAAGGTGGAGTGATCTTTCTGGTGCCCGAGCGTCCGTTGCGCTCGTACCGCGGGATCGTCCGAGGCGTGAGAGTCAAGGGGCTCCGCGAAAAGAAGGATCGCCTCTGATCCTTGTCGATTCGAGTGGTTGGATCGAATACCTGGCCAACCGACCGAAGGCAGCTCGCTTTGCGACCTACCTCGAGGGTGGTAGCGCCCTCCTCGTCTCCGCCATCGAGATCTACGAGGTCTACAAGGTCATTCGCCGAGACCTCAGCGAGGAGCGCGCCGTGGAAGCTGTCTCGGCGCTGCGCCGCGCGACCATTGCGCCAGTGGACGAGCCTCTCGCGCTAGAGGCGGCCGACCTGTCGCTCGCCCATGGTCTGGCCATGGCCGATTCGCTCGTCTACGCAACGGCCCGGCGCTTCGGAGCGACCCTCGTTACCGGCGACACCGACTTCGAGGGACTCCCCGACACCGTCGTGGTGCGATGATCTGAAACGGGGCCATCCAGACGCAGACGTGGCGAGCGACCATCTGACGGCGCTTGGTGTCGGATCATAGGACTTGACCCCTAGGCCCGCACTGCGTAGAGCCGCACAGGATCTGCTACTCCCTTCAGCATCGACTCGCCTCGGTCCTCGAAGGTCACGCTCGCCGAGGTCCGGGCCAGTCCACGGACGGTGTCCGAGACGAGCACCTCGCCGGGCGCCGAGGCGCTGCAGATCCGGGCCGCGAGATTCACCGCGCCCCCATGGACGTCGTTGTCTTCTTCGATCACATCGCCCGCGTGGATGCCGACGTGAAGATCGAGGGCATAATGAGACGCGGCCTCGTGGCATTTGAACGCACAGGCGATCGCTGTTCGGGCCGTGTCGAACAGCGCCATGACGCCGTCGCCCAGGACCCGCCCCTCCACCACGCGGCCTCCCGCCTGACCTATGGCGTTGCGGAGAGCGGCGTGAAGCGCTCTCGACCGCTCGTGGAAGGCAGCATCTCCCAGTCGCTCGGTGAGCTCGGTCGATCCTACGATGTCCGTGAACAGGATGACGCACATCCCACCCCGGACCGCCGTGACCTCGGGACGGGCACGCTCACGACCGGTCGAAGGATCATCGCCGAGAAATCCTGCGATGACCGACCATACGGCATCTGCGTCCTCCAGATACGGCGCAGCCGATCCGCCGGGAAACAATGCGACGCGGGCATCGGGAATGCCATGGGCGATGCGGTTCGCCACATTGACACCGCGGTCGTGGCGCTGAAGGACCAACGTGGGTGCTCTCACTTCGGAAAGGAGTGAAGTCACGTCCACGCCGGCCAGCGAGTCCATCAGCTTCCCCTGGACTTCCGGCGTGATGGCCGCGCGCCACATGCTCGCATAGGCGCGCGCGTGTTCGTCCGCCGACCACGAGAAGCGCGAGCGCGCTGCCGTCTCCGTCATCATGTGCCAGTCACGGTCTGCCATGTCCCGCAGGGCTCGGGTGCCGGGATCATCGAAGAATTCGTGACCACGCGAGCAGGCACACCACAGGATGAGACGAGAAATCCGCTCCGGATGACGTGCGGCATATGCGATCGCCGCATACCCCGAGTTGATGGCGCCCATGAGAATGAACTGCTCGAGCGCCAATGCGTCGGCGACCGTCTCGAGGTCATTCACCATGGTGTCGAGGGAATATTCCGCTATCGCGCGCGACGACAGACCGCAACCGCGGGTATCGAATCGCACGAACTGATGATGCGCGGTAAACCGCTCATACCAGCGTCGGACCGGGGGAAGCTGCCACTCCATCTCGCAATGGGTGGGTGGTTGCCCTGCATCGATGATTGGCGCTCCCACCCCGATCGACCAATAGGCGATGCTCGGCCCGTCCGAGCTCTTGCAATATCGGATCTGCGGCTCCATGGTGGGGCATCTTATCATCCGTGGAGACTCGGAAACGCCTGCCCGCACAGACGCGGATGATGACCGACTCCGACGAAGTCACGGTGGCGTTTCGAGCAGGAGGATCCGGTTGACCCGTGCCGTCAATGTGGCGACAATGGCCCCGCTCGAGGACGGGCCGGATTCTGCACGAGGGCGTGCCTTTCTCAGGAGACCCGCACGATCTGTCAGGAGGAACCATGAACAGCGCGCTCGACCGTCGGACGTTTCTTCAGCTCGGCGCGGCCGGGGCCGCCCTCGGCGCATGGCCTGGCGTGACCAGTGCCCAGGACAAGCCCAAGCGCGGCGGCACGCTCACCATCGGGCGCAATCACGACGCCGACACGCTCTACCCGGGGCGCTCCACGGGGCTCTCCGCCATCGCCACCAACCTGCTCCTGTACGACGGGCTCGTGCTCCACGACTTCCAGATGAAGATCCGCCCCGGGCTGGCGGAGCGCTGGGAGGTCTCGCCGGACGGGCTGACGTGGACATTCCATCTCCGGAAGAACGTCAAGTTCCACTGCGGTGCCTCGCTGACGGCCCAGGACGTCAAGGATCACTTCGATCGTTGGATCGATCCCAAGGAAGCCTTTCCGACGCGCGCGAAGGTGACGAGCCTGGCCGAGACGCGGGTGGTAGATGATCACACGCTGGTCTGCAAGCTCAAGAACCCCACGCTGGTGTTTCTCAACAACGTGAGCCAGACGGAATGGGGCTACGCCTCGATCCCCCATGCCAAGCACGTGGCGCAGTACGGGCAGGACTATGGCGTGGTGCCGGCCAGCATCTGCGGCACGGGGCCTTTCAAGCTCAAGGAGTGGACGAAGGACGACCGGATGGAGCTCGTGCGCCACGAGGGCTACGCGTGGGGCTCGCCGGCGTATGACAACACGAGCGCGCCCTGGGTCGATCGCATCGTCTTCCGCACGCTGCCCGAGGATGCGGCGCGGGCGGCGGAGCTGGAGGCGGGCGGGATCGACCTCGACATCGACGTCTCGCCGCAGCACATCGCGCGCCTCGAAGGCAAGGGCGTGAAGATCACCTCGATCCCGCGCCTGTCCTCCAACCACATCGGCTTCAACGTCGAGAAGGACATCTTCAAGGACGTGCGCGTGCGCAAGGCGGTGGCGCACGCCGTCAACCGGCAGGAGATCGTCCAGTTCGTGATGAAGGGGCAGGCCGATGTCGCGCACGGCTTTCTCCATCCGCTGGTGCCGGGAGCCACGCCGAAGGAGCAGATGCGTCCCTTGATGTCGGACTTCAGCCTGGACAAGTCCAAGCGCCTCCTGAACGAGGCGGGATGGACGCCGGCGGCCGACGGCATGCGGCAGAAGGACGGCAAGCCGCTCCAGGCCTCGCTCTACGTGTTCACCGAGCTGCACGAGCGCATCGTGACGCCCGTGCAGGCGCAGCTCCGGCAGGTGGGCTTCGATCTCCAGATCAAGCGGCTCGAGTCGGCGGCCTTCACCACGGCCACGCGGGCGGGGGAGCACGACGCGCGCTTCCTGCCCATGATCTATTCTTCGCCCGACTTCCTCTACTTCTTCGTCTCCGCGGCCATCCCGAGCCCGAACACCGTGCGCTGGCGCGACGACAAGACGGACACTCTCTTTCATCAGTCGCAGGTGACGCTCAAGGAGACCGAGCGCGTCAAGGCCTTCCAGGGCATCGAGCAGCGCCTGGTCGGCGAAGCCGTGGTGGTGCCCATCCAGCACATCCGCTGGATCTTCGGCAATCGGGCCCGCGTGCGCGGCCTCAAGTACCATCCCATCCACGGCATCTACAAGCTTCAGGACACCTGGATCGTCTAGTCGAAGGGAGATCCATGGCACCAGCAAAGCGGATCGCGATTCGGGCTGGCTACGTGATCGCCTTCGACGGGCGGGGCCATCGCCTCCTGCGCGACGGCGTGGTGGTCATCGAGGGCGACAGCATCCTCCACGTGGGGCCCCGCTTCGACGGGCGCGTGGACGAGACGGTGGACGCCCCCGACCGCGTCCTCACGCCCGGGCTCATCTCCACGCACGCGCACATCAGCGGCTCGCCGCTCGACCGCTCCTTCATCGAGGATCGCGGTAACCCGCAGTTCTGGTACTCGGGGCTCTTCGAGATGCTGCCCGTGCGGAGCGAGGCGCAGGACGAGGAGGCGGGACGGGCCTGCGTGGATTTCTCCATGGCCGAGCTCCTGCGCGGCGGTGTCACCACGGTGATGGAGATCGGCACCCTCGGCGACTATGTCGTCGAGCGTGCTCCGCACTACGGCCTTCGCGTCTACATGGGCCAGGCCTTCCGGTCGGGGCGGTGGCTGACCAAGGACGGCAAGCGCGTGGAATGGGAGTGGAACGAGGAGCAGGGCCGCCAGGGGCTCAAGCGTGCCATCGACTTCCACAGTCGCTGGGACGGGGCGCACGAGGGTCTCGTGACCTGCTTCGTCTCGCCCTCCCAGATCGACACCTGTACGCCGGATTTATTAAAGGATGCGAAGCGCTTCGCCGACGAGGTCAAGCGCCCCTACCAGGTGCACACCTCCCAGTCCGTGGTCGAGTTCAACGAGATGGTCGCCCGATACGGCAAGACGCCCATCGCGTGGATGCGGGAGCTGGGCGTGCTCGGCTCGAACACGATTCTCGGTCACGCCATCATCATCGGCGGCTCGTCGTGGACCAACTACCCCGAGGGCGATATCCGTCTCATGGCCGAGGCCGGCTGCTCGGTGGCGCATGCCGTGTGGGTCTTCGCGCGGCGCGGGGTGGCCATGGAGTCCTTCGCGCGCTATCGCGAGGCGGGGGTGAACATGTCGCTCGGCACCGACACCAATCCGCAGAGCGTCATCGAGGCCATGCGCTGGGCGGCGGTGGTGTCCAAGATGATGGAGCGGAACACGGAATCGACCACGGCGGCGCACGCCTTCGATGCGGCCACCCTCGGTGGCGCGCGCGCGCTCGGCCGTGAGGATCTCGGGCGCATCGCTCCGCGGGCCAAGGCCGATCTCGTCCTGTGGAAGGCCAGCTCGTGGCGGATGACGCCGCTGCGCGACCCCGTGAAGAACATCGTCTACAACGCGAGCGACGAGGACGTGGACCGCGTCTACGTCAACGGGCGCGTGGTGGTGGACGGCGGTCGCGTGCTCGGCGCCGACGAGGGGGCGATCCTCGCCGCCCTCCAGGCCGGAGGGGAGCGCATGTGGCCGCGCATGACGAAGTACGACTGGGCGGGGCGCGGTGCCGATCAGCTCTCCCCCCAGACCTACCCGGAATTGGGGAGCTAGTCTCCACGATCCTCTCATGACCCGCTACATCTTCCGGCGCCTGCTCCAGACGGTGCCGGTGCTCCTCGGCGTCTCCGTGCTCGCCTTCGCCATCATGCACGTGGTGCCCGGCGACCCCGTGCGCCTCATCGCGGGGCCCGATGCGCCCGAGTCCGTGGTGGCGCGGGTGCGCG
>WNGJ01006010.1_pt1 | contig 12810 bp, 7 predicted proteins | sample 5400611 | NCBI WGS metagenome assembly WNGJ01 (sample SAMN13153375, study PRJNA577476) | soil metagenome | isolation source: 40 cm soil or saprolite under Garry oak tree replicate 1 | place: USA:California | collected 2016-06-15
ATTTCGCGGTCATTTCTGCGGTTACCACACGATCGTCCTCCTTTAATCCTTCAACGACTTCGGTTACAATGCCGTCGCTGATTCCGGTCTTGATTTGCACCGGTGTGAGATGGCTGCCGGACAAAACGTAAACTGTCCGCTCGCTCGTTTTCTGCTCGCGTCGACCCATACCTTGTCTCATCGCGCCCGGAGGTCGCGATCCACCTTGACTAGCTGTGTTCTGCGAGGATGGCGGACCTGCTTCTGCAGGCCGGTAACGCAGGGCCGCGTTTTTGAGTTGAAGCACGTTGTCCTTGCGCGCGATGATGATTGAAACATTTGCCGTCATCCCCGGCTTCAATTTCAGATCCGGATTACTCACACCAATCACTGTGTCGTAAGTGACGACGTTCTGGACGGTGATCGGCGCGTTGCGCACCTGAACAACTTTGCCGTGAAACGTCTGCGTCGGGAATGCGTCCACCGTGAAATCGACGTCCTGTCCCACTTGGACCACGCCAACGTCCGCCTCCGCCACGTTCGAATCGATCTGCATTTTTGTGAGGTCATTCGCGATCTGGAAAATCACCGGCGCTTGCAAACTGGCGGCGACGGTCTGGCCAACATCCACACTGCGCGAGATTACTACGCCATCGATCGGCGAGGTGATCGTGCAGTGGTCGAGATCAGCTTTTGCTTTATCGAGTGCGCCCTGTTTGATCTTCACGTTCGCTTCGGCCTGGTGAAGGTTGGCCATTGCCTGGTCGAGATCCTGTTGCGATGAAATTTTTTGTTTAAACAGCTGTTCAGTACGCGTTGCGTTCACTTTCGCCAACTCGAGCGCAGCCTGCGCGTTAGCCAGATCGCCTTCGGTCTGAGTCACGGTAGCTTGAAACAGTGCCGGATCGATTTGCGCCACGACCTGGCCGGCTTTGACCTGCGAATTAAAATCCGCGAACAGCTTGGAGATGTTCCCGGAAACCTGGCTGCCCACCTGCACGTTGACCACGGGGTTCAGTGTGCCGGTGGCGGTGACTGCCTGGGTAATCGGGCCGCGGGTGACGGTCGCAGTTTGGTAAGTTGCAGCGCTACTGTTCCGACACTCGCGACCAACAAATGCAAAAAATAACAGCCCGCCGATTATGGCGAGCCAGGGGTAAAAACGTTTCATTCGATCCGCGGTTGACTGCTCCTGTAGGCCATCTCCTAATGTCACTCTGAGCCAAGCGAAGGATGTCTGATCATTTCTTGTGATTATCGTAGAAAAACCAGGAATATTTAAAAACCTGACCTCATGCTATGCATTTGTTGCAGCGCTTCGCTCAACATGACAGCGCCAATATGAAGTGTGTTCTACAATTCAATGACAGCCGAACCTGATGCGCCGTTACATCGAAATCTATTCCATCATGCTGCGCAACTCGCTCATCCGGGACCTGAGCTTCAAGGCGAACTTCCTGTTGTGGATGGTGGTGGAGATTCTCTGGTTTTGCGGCCAGATCGTTTTCTTCAGCATTATTTTTGGGAACGTCGATCACATTGGCGACTGGACCAAATGGGAAGTGGTGCTGCTGATCGGCACGCACCAGATTATCGCCCAGCTTTTCCAGGCGTTCTTTTTCGTGAACGTGGCGAATGTTCCAGAGCTCGTACGCACGGGAAAGCTGGATTCCATTCTGGTCCTGCCGATCGACGGCCAGTTCGCCGTTTCTACGAAGCAGTTCGGGCTCGACAGCATCGTCAATGCAGCGCTCGGGGCCGTCGTGGTTTGCGTGTCGCTCTTCAAGCTGAACGTCGTGCCGAACGCACTTTCCATTTTACTGTATCTGGTGGCGATTTGTTTCGGGATCGCCGTGCATTATTCCATTATGCTCGGTTTGGCCGCGGCTAGCTTTTGGATCGTGCGCGCACAAGGGCTGGTTTATGGCTATTTCAACTTCCTCAACATCGCGCGTTATCCGGATGTGATTTTTCCGTGGCTGTTTCGGCTAATTTTTGGGTGGGTGATTCCGGTGGTCATTATTGCGAATATTCCCGCGCGTCTGCTCATCAAATCGTTCGGACAACCGGTTCCGCTGATGCTGCATCTGATTATCGCGTCGACGATTGTGTTTTGGCTCACCCGAGCGTTTTGGAAGTTTGCTTTGGGGCATTATTCCAGCGCCAGCTCGTAAGTTGTAGAGTGCGCTGTCCTCAGCGCATTGGGCAATAATATCCGCTGAGGAGAGCGGACGCTACAGCCCGGGAATCACCCGATTTTGACGAAACCCGCCTCGACCGCGACGCTCGATTAGCTTACGTGTCTTCACGATGATTATTGAAGTCAAAATTCCGTCGGTTGGAGAGTCGGTCACGAGCGGAGTCGTCTCTGCCTGGCACAAGAAGTCCGGGGAGTTCGTGAATGAAGGCGAACCGCTTTTTGCCCTGGAGACAGACAAGGTTTCCACCGATATCGTGGCCGAAAAATCCGGTGTGCTTGAGACGAAAGTGCCGGAAGGCCAGGAGGTAAAGATTGGTGAAGTCGTTGGCGTTATCGATGATTCAAAACAACAGTTAGAACAAAACAAAGCAGATAAGCCTCAGCAAAAAAAGAAAGAAGCGAAGCCAGAGGAAAATGCTCCTCCTGTAGCCGCGGGCGCTGACCGCGGCGAGCCAGCGTCAACGCCGCTGGCTACAGCTCTTTCGCCAGCAGTTCGTCGCATCGTGGAAGAAGAGAAGCTTGAACCGCAGAAAATTCACGGCACCGGTGAGGGCGGGCGTTTAACCAAGGCCGACGTCCTGGCGGCAGTAGAAGAACGGCGCAAGCCCGAACCTTCGTCCGGACGTGCGGGGAAAGCGGAAGAGAAAATTGAAGCGCGCGAAGTTCAGCAACGCGACGAAGGTCGATTTGTCCGCAAAAAGATGTCGCCACTGCGTCGCAAGATAGCGCAGCAACTTGTGATGGCGCAGCACACCGCGGCGATTCTCACCACATTCAATGAATGCGATATGAGCGCCGTGCAGGAGCTGCGCAAAACCAGGCAAGAAGAGTTCACGAAAAAGCACGGAATTAAACTGGGGCTAATGTCATTCTTCGTGAAAGCGTCCGTGGAAGCGCTCAAAACCGTGCCGGTTGTGAATGGTCGCATTGAAGGGGATGACTTTATCCAAAATAACTTTTACGACATTGGCGTTGCGGTCGCGACTGACCGCGGGCTTGTCGTGCCAGTTGTGCGCGAAGCGGACAAGAAAAGTTTTGCCGATTTGGAGCGCGACATTGCCGGATACGCAGCGCGAGCGCGCGACGGTAAATTGAAAATCGAAGACTTGCAGGGCGGCACGTTTACCATCACCAACGGTGGTATATTTGGATCGCTTTTCGCCACGCCCATTTTAAATGCGCCGCAGAGCGGCATTCTTGGGATGCATAAAATCATGCCGCGTCCCATGGCGATGGACGGAAAAATCGAAGTCCGCCCAATGATGTATCTCGCGCTCAGCTACGATCACCGCGCAATCGACGGAAAAGAAGCGGTTACATTCCTCATCAAAGTGAAAGAGTGCATCGAGGACCCGACAAAACTTCCGCTGGATTTTTGATGTAGCGCGGGCTTCCCAGCTTGCGCATGATTGGGGTGCAAGCGCGGACGCTTGCGCTACTGTAGTTATGGAAAAATTTGACGTCCTTATCATCGGCTCAGGCCCCGGTGGGTACATTGCCGCAATCCGAGCTGGCCAGCTCGGATTGAAGACCGCCCTCGTCGAGAAGGACAAGGAACTGGGCGGGACTTGCCTCAACGTGGGCTGCATACCGAGCAAGGCGCTTCTCACGTCGAGCGATCACTTCATGTTCGTCAAAAAAGAAGCGGCGAAACATGGCATCGTGATCGAGGGAGCGCGCGCTGATCTCGCGAAGATGCAGGAGCGGAAGAACAAAGTCGTTAAGACCTTCAACAGCGGCGTGCGCTCGCTGATGAAAACGAACAAGGTGACGGTTCTGGAAGGACTGGGCGTCATTACCGAGCCGGGAAAAGTTTCGATCACGTCCTCCAACGGCCAAACGCAGGAGGTGGAAACGAGGAATATTGTTATTGCCACCGGCAGCGCGCCAGTGGAATTGCCGTTCGCGAAGTTTGATGGCAAAACGATCGTCAGCAGCACCGAAGCGCTGGAGTTTACCGAGGCTCCCAAAAAGCTGGTTGTGATTGGCGCCGGAGCGATCGGGCTTGAGGTGGGCTCCGTCTGGAATCGGCTCGGTGCAGAAGTGACGGTCCTGGAATTTCTGCCGCGCATCGCGCTCGGGTTCGACCTTGAGCTGTCGAATTTACTTCAACGTCTGCTTACGGCTCAGGGGATGACGTTCCACCTGGAAGCAAAGGTCAGCGCGGTAAAGGTCGATAACGGCCGCGCCACTGTCACCGCGACCAAAGATGGCCAGGAACTGAAATTTGACGCTGAAAAAGTGCTCGTGTCTGTCGGGCGTCGTCCGTTCTCGGATGGTCTCGGCGCAGAAAAAGTGGGCGTCGAGTTTGATGAGAAGAAGCGGGTAAAAGTGGACAAACATTTCCGCACGAATGTGGAAGGCATTTACGCCATCGGCGATGTGATCGCCGGGCCGATGCTGGCGCACAAAGCCGAGGACGAAGGGATTGCCTGCGTCGAAATCATCGCGGGCAAAGCCGGCCACGTGAACTACGAAGCCATTGCCGGGATCATTTACACGAATCCCGAGCTCGCCGGTGTCGGTCTGACCGAGGATCAGGCCAAAGAGCAGGGGATTGACGTCCGGATTGGCAAATTTCCATTTCGCGCTAACAGCCGCGCGCTTTGCATTGATGACGTGGAAGGAATGGTCAAGTTCGTGGCCGACGCCAAAACCGATCGTGTTCTCGGCGCGCACATTTTGCATCATGCTGCATCGGAATTAATCGCCGAAGCGGTTTCTGTAATTGAATTCGGCGGCAGCTCGGAAGACATCGGCCGTACATGTCATTCTCACCCGACCTTGAGCGAAGCAGTTCGCGAAGCCGCGCTCAACGTCGAGAAGCGCGCTTTGCACATCATTAATCGGTGAGCGTTGTAGCGGCGTCGAAATCCTCGGCAAAGCCCTGGACGAAGCGCACATTCTCCAAATCGCACACACGTAGGAATAAAGCATCGACCGGCAATAACGAGGCGAGCCGCGACTCGTTACGATGGGTAACGAATGCAGCCTAACGCCCCGCTGTTTATCACTTCGGCACGAATGGCCAGAAAATTGGGATGAAAATGCTGCCTACGATCCAGAGGATGACGTTGAGGGGCACGCCGATTTTCGGGAAGTCGGCGAAGCGATAACCGCCCGCGCCAAACACGTAGGTGTTGGTTTGATGTCCGATGGGCGTGGCAAAACTCGCGGCACAACCAAACATGACCGCAACGGCAAATGGTCGCGCATCGACTCCCAGCGTCGCTGCGATCTCGAACGCGATCGGAGTTATTAATAGAGCAACGGCGTTGTTGCTGATCAGTTCTGTGAGAAGAGTTGCAAGTAAATATATTACCGAAAGCGTTACGCGCGGCCCAAAATGGCCGACCGCCCCGGTGACGCCGCTTGCGATGAGATGGGCAGCGCCGGTTTTTTCCATGGCGGCACCGAGTGCGAGCATGCCGAAAATCATGTAGAGAATTCTCCATTGGATAGCGCCGCGCGCTTCCTCGATATCGAGGCAGCGCGTGAGGACGACGAAAATCGCGGCGACAAGCGCGACCGCGGCAATGGGCAGCACGTGAAACGCAGCGAACACAATCACGCTGAGGATTCCAAGGATCGCGAGCGGCGCTTTGTGCCGGCGAAACGCGCGTTGTGTTGGTTCCGTGAGACTGAGGAAGTCGCGCTCCTGCATGAGCCGATGAATCGCTTCCGGTGGGCCTTGCACCAGCAGCGTGTCACCGAAAGTCAGCTCGACGTCCTGAAAATGTTCCCGCAGGTTCTCGCCCTGACGATGCACTGCCAGGATGAGCACTCCATAGCGCTGCTCGAAATTAAGCTCATGCAGCGTCTTGCCCAGAAAAGTAGAGCGATTCCCGAGAATTCCTTCCATCAGGATGCTTGGCGGTTCGCCGATGGCTTCGAGCCCGAGGTCGGCCTCCGATTGGAAAACCAAGCCGGACATTTCCTTGATTCCTTTCACGCCGGCGATTGAGCTTTCGATAAGGAGCTGGTCGCCGGCGGCAAATCGCAAACTACTTAGCGGCGTCTCGAGATGCTCGCCGCCGCGCACCACAGTAATGATCTGCGCTTCGCGTAACCGGGAGAGCGGCGTTTCGGCGATTGTTTTGCCGACCAAAGGCGACGCCTTACTGATCACGGCCTGGGTCAGAAATTGGCGGGGTATCTCCGCGCCGATAAGAGCTGCGAGCGTCTCCCGTTTGGGCAAAAGATAGCGCGCAAACGCGAGCAAATATCCAACGCCGACGACCGTGAAAATGATTCCCAGCGGCGTAATCTCAAACATCCCAAATGGTGCGAGACCCCGGCGTCTCACAATTCCATCGACAAGCAGATTCGTAGAGGTGCCGATAAGCGTGATCGTGCCGCCGAAGATCGAGAAATAAGAAAGGGGAATAAGCAGACGCGATGCTCTTAGATTCGTGCTGCGCGCGAGGGCCAAAACCATTGGCACAAACACAACTACCACCGGCATGTGATTGGTCAGCGCCGAGAGTGGTAACGTCAACGCAGCCAGAGCAAGCGCCGCCCGCCGTTCAGTCGTTCCGGCCATGCGGGTGAAAATGCGCGCGAGAGAATCAATCACGCCGGTACGTTCCAAGCCGGCGCTCAGCACAAACATGCAACTAATCACAACCGGCGCGCTGTTACTGAAGATGCTGAGTGTCTCATCCGCGGTAAGCACGCCGGAGACCAGCAGCACACCCATCGCGCTCAATGCCACCAGATCTGGTGAAAGCCATTCGCGCAGGAACGCGGTGAAAACCGCTACCACCAGGCAGAAGACGATGATCAGATGAAGTGTGTGCACGCTCATTTCTGGGTTGCAGATTTCAGGCCGGGCGATTGTTTCGCAGCTAAACGCCGATCACAACTGCGAAATTGTCGGCTCACTCTGTCCGACGCGAGAGCGCGAGTTGCGTATCGCGCCTCCGGATGATGATCAGTGTGACGAGCGCTGCGATCGCGCAAATGCACGCGCCGAACGCGAGAGCGACCGGTGTCCCAGCCCAGTGTGCAACGGCGCCGGCTTCCAAGCTGCCAAGCGGGATCATGGCGCCGAACACGAGCGACCACACGCCCATGACACGTCCGCGCATTTCATCGGGCACAATCGTTTGCAGCAGGGTGTTTGAAGTTGAGAAAAATAACAGCATGCCAAACCCGGCGGCAAAGAGGAACACCAGCGCGAACGGAAAACTCTTGGTGAACGAAAGCGCCAACATCGACGCCGAAAATAACCAGACGCCGCCGAGCGCGATTTTGCGCGGGGTAAAAATGTGTCCAAATGTCGCGACCAGTAGCGCACCGACGAACGCGCCGGTTCCGCTCGCCGACATCAGAATCCCGTAACCGTTCGCGCCGCGCCCGAGGACATCGCGTGCAAACGCCGGCATTAGCACCGCATATGACCAGCCGAAGATGCCGACAGCTAGAAATAGCAGCAAGATCGTGCGCACACGCTGATGTCTCATCGAGTAGACGATTCCTTCCCATGCGTGCTCGCGCGCGGAAGCGATTTCGATTTTCCGCTCGAAGCGCGGCAGACGCATCATCAGCAAACCGGCGATTACCGCGACAAAGCTCAGTCCGTTGAGAAAAAAACACATCGCTACACCCACGGCGCCGATCATCAATCCGGCGACGGACGGGCCGACGACGCGCGCGCCGTTAACGATTGAGCTATTAAGGGAGATCGCATTCAACAAATCTTCGCGGCTGGTCATTTCCACCGTGAACGCCTGGCGCGCGGGCATGTCGAAACCCATCGCAATTCCGTTGAACGCGGCGATAGCAATGATGAACCCGGTGGAGGCGAACCCAAGCCATACGCCTGCCGCCAGCGAAAATGCGCAGATCATCTGCGCGGCTTGCGTCATTACGAGGATGGATCTTTTCGGATAGAGATCAGCCAGCGTGCCACCCCACACTGACGAGAGCACCATCGGCGCCGAACCAACGGCAGCCACGAGGCCGAGCAAAAGTTTCGAATTCGTTATTTGGTAAACGAACCAGCTCATCGCCGTCTGTTGCATCCACGTGCCGATGAGCGAGACAAGCTGGCCCCAGAAGAAAAGCCGGTAATTGCGATGTCGCAGCGCGCGAAACGTATGCCGCCACGTGATGCCGCCCACCGGCATGCGCCGCTGCTGGCCACTGATGTCCTCCGGCACGCGGGCTGTTTCCGTTGTCCTTGTCGGCATCACTCATCATGGGTGGCAGAGCGACAATTGCAAAAATCGAACACACTGAATGTTCCCATTCCGACTGAATCGAGAAATCCCGGTTCATTTTTCTTAGAGTTCATCGGTCTTTGACAAAACGCCGCTGCAAACGGCTGTCACAATCCGCGTTGTTGCCGCTTGGATTCGCCGCGACGAACTTGGGATTTGGGATTTGATGCTTTAGTATTTCCGCCATGGCTCACGTAAAAATCGAAACAATCAAGAACGGCCCTTACATCGTGACGGGCGAAGTGGAATTGATCGACTCCGACGGCAACAGGTTTCCAGAGGAAAAACGGATGGCGCTTTGTCGCTGCGGCGCATCCACCGAAAAACCATTTTGCGATGGCACACATTCGAAAATCGGCTTCAAAGCCGCAGAGAAAGCGGTTCCCGAATCAAAAGAATAACATTTTGTCAGTCCGAGCTAAGTCGAGGAATTCTGATATGAAATTTAGCCTTTCGGTCGTCGTCGCGTTGCTGTGCGTCGCAACGTTGCGCGCTGAAAAAATTTCACTCGTCGGGGCCACTGTGATTAATCCCGGAGACGGAAAGGTATTGCCCAATGCGACTGTGGTGATCAACGACGACAAGATTGAGAGGGTCTCGATGGGCAAACAGGACGCCGCCACGCTCGGGCGACAGGTCAGTTGCGCGGGCAAATTTATTCTGCCCGGTTACATCGACACGCACGTTCACTTCTTTCAATCGGCTGATTTGTTTACGCGACCAGACGGCGCCGATTTCAACAGTGTGCGCCCGTACAAGGACGAAGTCGCGTGGATCAAATCGCACCTGAATGATGTCTTCGCGCGGTACATTCGCAGCGGCATCACCAGCGTGGTCGATGTCGGTGGACCGATGTGGAATTTTGAGGTCCGCAAAAAAGCGAACGCGACGGCGAAGGCGCCGCGTGTTGCGGTGGCAGGGCCGCTGATTTCGAGCGTCTCGCGCGAGAAACTCGATCTCGGTGATCCGCCGATTGTAAAGATCGACACTCCTGATCAGGCGCGCGAGTTCGTGCGCAAACTGGCGGAGCAAAAACCGGACCTGGTCAAGATCTGGTACATCGTGGACAAAGATCATCCGGTTGATTCTTTCCGGCCGATCGTCCGCGCGACGATTCAAGAGAGTCATGCGCATAAAATTCGCGTCGCCGTGCATGCAACAGAATTGGAAACGGCGCGGGCGGCAGTGGAAGAAGGCGCGGACGTGCTGGTCCACAGCGTAATCGACAAGCCGGTTGATGATGCCTTTGTGAAGCTGTTGAAAGATCGCAGTGTCATTCTGTGTCCGACGCTGGTGGTATTTGAACGCTACGGTCGAACGTTTTCGCACCAGCTGAATCTGACTCCCGAGGAACAAAAGTGGGGCAATCCAGAAGTGATCGCATCACTCGATGTCACCAAAATTCCTCAGGACAAATTGCCGCAGCGGGTGAAAGATGCGCTGGCTGATCCGAAAGCCGCGCTCGACAGAATCAAGAAAACGTACGATGTCGCGCTGCCGAATCTGAAGAAACTCGAGGATTCAGGCGTGACTATCGCCGCCGGCACAGACGCGGGGAACATCGGAACCATTCACGGGCCGGCGCTTTTCCGTGAATTTGAACTGATGAAACAAGCGGGGCTGACACCGATGCAGATTCTGCAATGTGCCACCGCGAACGCTGCGAAACTTTTTGGCGGTGAAACCGGCGCGCATGTCGGCAGGCTTGAAGCCGGTTGTTTCGCCGATCTCGTGATTCTCAATTCAAATCCGCTGGACGACATCAAGAATGCTTCTGATATCGACACGGTCATAAAAAACGGCGTCGTTTATCAAGCTGATTCAATTGTGCGGTGAACGTTGTGTCTGGGTAGCACACGAGTCTTGCGTCCTGGTTTGAAAGCCTGGCCGTCGCTTCGCGTCCGTTGCAGCGGCGTCCCGCCAAAACGAACTTAGTCTACGCATTGTCCCCGAGCGAACGTTCAATGCTTACAGAAAAGTTCGCGATCGCGAGGACGCGCTCGCCAGCACGCGAGACGCGTGCGCTACCAGAGTTTCCGCGATCACAGCTAACAGAGTGAAACCCCTTGCTCGGTGCGAAGGCCAGCGGAAGTTTCCTTATGGCTATGCATCCAACCGAATACGCGCATCCCGAAGCGCTCGTGGAGACCGAATGGCTGGAAAAACATCTGAACGATAAGGGCATCCGGATCGTAGAGTCGAATGAAGATATTTTGCTTTATGACACGGGGCATATTCCTGGCGCGGTGCATATCGATTGGCGCGCCGATCTCCAGGACCCAGTGATTCGCGATTATATTTCGCCGGAAAAATTCGCGCGACTTTGTAGCCGGCACGGCATCACGCCCGATACCACCTGCATTTTTTATGGGGACAAGGCCAATTGGTGGGCGTGCTACGCGCTTTGGGCGTTTCGGTTGTTCGGACATGACAAAGTGAAAATCCTCAACGGAGGCCGCGACAAATGGAAAGCGGAAGGCCGGCCGATGACACGCGAGATTCCAAAATATACCGAGACAAATTATCCGGTGCCGAAAAAACGCTTCGACACGGAGATCCGCGCATTCTTCGACGAAGCTCTTACGCAGAGCAAACGCGGTAAACCGTTGATCGACGTGCGTTCACCCGGTGAGTATCGCGGTGAAATTACCCATATGCCGGAGTATCCGCAGGAGGGCGTGCTTCGCGGGGGTCATATTCCCGGGGCGAAGAGCATGCCGTGGAAGACGGCAACCAATGATGACGCCACTTTCAAGCCAGCCTCGGAACTGGCGAAGATCTACTTCGAGCAATGCGGCGTCAGTCCCGACAAAGACACGGTCGTGTATTGCCGAATCGGGGAGCGCTCCAGTCACACGTGGTTTGTGCTCACATACTTGTTAGGCCTGAACAACGTCCGGAATTACGACGGATCCTGGACCGAGTGGGGCAACAGGGTCGGAGCGCCGATTGAGAAGTCAGCGTAGCGTGGGTTTGCAGCCCCCGGGGAAGCGACCAGGAGCGACGGCTTCTTAGCCGTTCGGGGATGTGACGGCTGGAAGTGCTGACTCCGCGACACGTCCCGTCTTCTTCAGCAGTTCACGAATCAACTGCATTCGTTTTCGTTCTTCGCGACTGGAACGAAGCTTTGCAATCGAGCGCTGAATTCGTCGTGTCCAATTCAGGTTCGCCCTTGTCCCGGGCACGTTGAATCGGTATTTGCGCGCGAGCAGGTCCGTGATCATCACGATGGCGATCCACGAATTGCAGCCGAAGAGCGCTTCCATAATCGCTCGATAGAAACCTTTCTCGTAGTCGATCTGCTCGATTTCGGAATCCGCTCCGGCAAAAATCGCGATCTTTTCGAGTGTAGCTTGCGCTTGTTTTCCCGTGTCGGACTCTGGCCGCTCACGTGCTTGCTCCCATAACGCGCGAATTGGTTCGTGATCGTGTGTTGCGTAGGTTGCCACTGACAAGTGGTCGTACGTGTTGCCCGGAATGATCATCCCATCGCGTATTTCCCAATGCGGAATTTTGAATCCAGCAATGCCAATCGATCGTAAATTGGGCCGCACATAATCGGGCACCACGCCGAGATCCTCTCCGACCACGCGCGCGGCGCCGGCTTCTTGCAGGACCACGCGCAGATTCTCTTCGCCTTCGCCCTTGTTCGCCTCGCGGTTTTCAGGCGTGTCGTCATTGTGCGGAACAAAATGCGGAGCACGCCCTCCCGTCCGTTGCAGCATTTGGTGCGGATCTAATGGGAGGAATTCATTATTCCGCTCCGGCCGCCATGGAAAGGCATAGATCCGATAAAATCCCTGGACGTGATCGACCCGGAACAGGTGAAAGATGCTCCGGATGGCGCGCACCCGTTCGCGCCACCATTGAAGGTTGTTCGCGCGCATGGCGCTCCAGCGATAGAGCGGGATACCCCAGTTCTGCCCCCATTTTTGCGTGAACGCGTCGTGCTTGAAATGCGGCTCGGGCGGCGCGCCGCCGAACCAATCGAGGACGAACTCACCCCGGCGGGAGAAAACGTCGGCGCTGTAATAACTGACGCCGAACGGAATGTCGCCCATTAGCGCCATGCCGCGTTGCTCAGCATGCGCTTTAACGCTCCGCCATTGCTGGTGTGCGATCCATTGCACGTAACAGAAGAAATCCAGACGGCGCGCAATGGCGTGTTGCTCCTCCTTCTGGAGATCACGCATCCAATTGCGAGCATTTTCGATCGTTTGATGCTGTGGCGGCCACTGGTCCCAGGCAGCGCTGCCCTTGTTTTGCTCGATAAGAACGCGGAACAACGCGTAATCACGCAACCAGGACGATTCCTCTTCGCAGAATCGTTCGAATTCTGATTGTCGCTTTTGGTCGGCGCAAGCGGAGAAATTTGCGAACGCCTTCTCGAGGATGCGTTGCTTTAGT
>WNGJ01006334.1_pt1 | contig 12810 bp, 14 predicted proteins | sample 5400611 | NCBI WGS metagenome assembly WNGJ01 (sample SAMN13153375, study PRJNA577476) | soil metagenome | isolation source: 40 cm soil or saprolite under Garry oak tree replicate 1 | place: USA:California | collected 2016-06-15
GACCTTTCCTGATGCCGAGGGACCCGCGCATTTCAATGTCGCGCATGCTATCCGCGTGGCCAACGATGGGATGGTGTATCTGGCCGATCGGGAAAACCGGCGCGTTCAAATGTTCACCAACGACGGCAAGTTCGTGAAGGAGCTGATCAGAACCGGCACGACGTTTGCACGCAATTTGGCGCTGTCGGCTGACGCCGGACAACAGTTCCTGTATGTGGGCGCCGACAAAGGCATTACCGTCGTTGATCCGGAGACGCTCGATGTCGTGGGCACGATCCAGCCGTCTGGCATTCTGGGACCAGGCCATCACATCGCGACTGACTCCAAAGGCAATATCTATCTCGCGCAAACCACCGCCGGAATGCAGAAGCTGGTATTCAAAGGGATGTCGCCGACCCAGTAGTAGGATGCCAGCTCGATCTGGCTCGATCTGGCCGCGTTTAGGAGCAAGGGATGGCTACGCCAGTCGTGCCCAATCAGTTTGCAGTCGGCAAAAACAAAATCATTCACAAGCCGACGAGAGCGACGTTTAGTTTCGAAACCGGCCATACCACCTTCAAGAGCATCAATTGGGGAGGTGCGGAGGAGCAACTCTCATCTGGCCTAGATTACCGCAAAGACGACATCATACGCGTTGCGCAGCAGCTGCTGAGCAAGCTGCCAAGGTAAGGAGCGACACGAAGTGCCGCGATTCATCACGATCCTCGGCGGCGCGGCCGCCGCTTGGCCGCTGGTCGCCCGCGCGCAGCAGCCCGCGATGCCGGTGATCGGTTTCCGGCGGCAGCGAACCCCGCGCACACCCCTGAGATGCCGGCGACTTTGCTTGCACGCGCCGACCAGGTGATCGAATGAGGTGAACCGACAGGGAGGTTCAAAATGAAACTTCCCCGCCGAAATTTTCTGCATCTCGCCGCGGGCGCTGCCGGCCTGCCGGCAGTGTCGCGGTTGGCGAGAGCGGAAACCTATCCGACGCGGCCGGTCCGGATCGTCGTCGGGTTCCCGGCAGGCGGTACATCGGACATCGTTGCACGTGTCCTCGGTCAATGGCTGTCGGAACGGCTTGGACAGCAATTCATTGTTGAGAACCGGCCCGGCGCCAGCGCCAACCTCGCCACCGAGGCGGTCGCCAAGGCCGCTGCGGACGGCTACACGCTGCTCTTGTTGGGCGGGGTGAACGCGATCAATGCAACCCTGTTTGACAAGCTCAATTTCGATTTCTTGCGCGACATTGCGCCCGTTGCGGGCGTCTTTGAGACGCCGCTTGTCGTGGAAGTCAATCCATCCGTGCCGGTTCATACGATTTCCGAGTTCATTGCGTATGCCAAAGCCAACCCGGGCAAGCTCAACATGGCAACACCCGGCATAGGAACTCCGTCCCACGTGGCCGGTGAGTTGTTCAAGATGATGGCAGGAGTGGACATGGTGCACGTACCATATCGCGGTACCGGACCCATGCTCACCGACCTCATTGGTGGACAGGTGCAGGTTGCGTTCGACCCCTTGCCGGCTTCTATCGAACACATCAGAGCCGGTAAGCTGCGGGCGCTGGCCGTCACCACGGCGTCGCGTTCGGAGGCATTGCCGGGAATCCCGAGCGCAAGTGAATCCGTTCCCGACTACGTGGCGAGCACCTGGTACGGCTTCGCCGCACCCAAGAGCACGCCATCTGAAATCGTTAGTAAGTTGAACGCGGAAATAAATGCGGCCCTCGCCGATCCCAAAATGAAAGCACGCCTTGCGGAGCTGGGCGGCGCGCCATTCGCAAGCTCGCCCGCCACTTTCGCGAAGTTTGTGGCAAATGACACCGCGAAATGGGCAAAGGTGATCCGGGAGGCTAACATCAAGCCGCAGTGAAGCTGATCCGAACCGGTCGACATTCCATAAGATCCCGTTAAGCGAAATCATCCCCATGCGATGAAACGGCCACTGTGATACCTTGCGCCGAACGCCGGAGGCCTTCGAGGCTCTCCCAATGGGCCCTTCAATCGGTGAGAATTACAGTCAGTGAAGAGGAGACGCGGCCATGGAGAACAAGTACGCAGAGGTCACCCCCCGCAATTTCAATCCGACGTGGGCGCCGAGGCTTTCAGACGAGGCGCGCAAGGCGGTGAACGACGCCTTTGACGCGATGTCCGCCTGGCGCATCGAGGCCGCCAAAAACAATGAGAAAAACAGCGAACACGTCATCGAGAAGCTCGCCGCCGCCGCCCGCGCGCTGGGTTGGCCGGAGCAAATCGTCGATGCCACCCGCGCGCAAATGCAGGGCATCACCAAAATGCAGATCCAGACGATGGATCAGATGATGGACGCGTGGGAGGAACAGATCCGATCACCCAACCCGATGGCAGGCTCGCCGTCCGCGATGCTGTCGAAGCTAACGTCCTTGGCCGGCGCCGGCCCGGCCGGCAGCTGGCCAAGCGCAAGCGCGTTGGGGGCGACGAACCCCATGGAGTTTTGGATGCAATGGGCCGAGCAGTGGCAGAAAGCCTGGACAGACGCGATGGCGCTTTGGTCCAAGGCCGGTCAGCCGGATTATGGCGTGGGATCGCGCCGCCGCTGAATCTCGAGAACCGTATGCAGCGAGGTGACGTCATGCGCTTGCTTGCCGTTGCGCTCACGCTATCGCTCGCCGGCTTCGCGGCCGCATCCGCGCAGACCGCGACGCCCGATAGCGAAAACGGCCGCTACAGCTTCAATCCCGTGGCCGACGGCGTGCTGCGCCTCGACACCCGCACCGGGCAGGTCTCGCAGTGCAGCCGCAGCGATGCCGGCTGGGCCTGCAAAGTGGTGCCCGACGAGCGCTCGGCGCTGGAGACCGAGATCGCCCGCCTGCAGGGCGAGAATGCGACGATGAAGAAAGAGCTTTTGTCGCGCGGCCTGCCGGTCCCCGGCGTTTCCGCGCCGTCAGGCGCAAAGCCCGGCGAGGGCGAGATCAAGCTGCCGAGCGATGCCGAGATCGACAAGGTGGTTTCGTTCGTCGAGAAAGTTTGGCGCCGTTTGATCGACATGGGCAGGAAGGTGCAGCAAGACGTCGAGAAGAAAAATTAAAGCGAGCTTGAGCGGGCGCTATCACTCATGAGAACGTCACGCAGCCGTGGGACGGGCCATGGCAACGTCCACGCATCGGCATTTGTGCGCTAATGATTAGTCGAGTTTGATGCCGACTGACTTGATGAGTTCACTCCATCGGGCGATTTCCGACCTGAGCAGCTTTCCGAGCTCCTCGGGCGAAGAACCCCCAGCCATGTAGCCAGTTTCCGCCAGCTTGCTTCTGATCACCGGGTCGCTCAGCACCGTATTGGTATCGGCGCTGATCTTGCCGACGATCTCGCGTGGTGTCTTGGCCGGAACGAACAGCGCCTGCGACGACACAAATTCGTAGCCCGGGACATACTCGGCGATGGCGGGCACATCCGGGGCGGCCACATTTCGCGTCGGTCCAGTGCTCGCCAGGACGCGAACCCGCCCCGACCGCGAGTACGAAAGCAGTGTGCCGCTGCCGAAGTAGCAATCGACGCGGCCCGGTATGAGGTCCGAGAACGCAGGCGCTGCACCCCGGTAGGGGACGTGCGTCATCTTGATGTCGGCCATCTGCAGGAACAGCATCTCGGCCAGGTACGGCGCACTGCCAGTGCCCGGCGATGCCATCGTGAGTTGACCCGGTCGGGATCTGACATAGTCGACGAACTCTTTCAGGGAATGGGCCGGTGAGGAATTCGCCACGAACATGAAAAATTCCACCCGGGTGACAAGCGAGACCGGCGCAAAATCTGCAATCGCGTCGTAGCTCAGCTTGCGATAGAGGCTGGTGTTCGCTGCGATGGCACCGGGGTCGAACAGGACGGTATATCCGTCGGCATCGGACCTTGCCACGTATTCGCTGCCGATGTTGTTGCCGGCGCCGGGCTTATTCTCGATGAACACCTGCTGGCCCCACATCGCCGAAAGCTTGTCTGCGAGCATGCGCGCGACGATATCCGTCGGACCTCCGGCGGCGACCGGAACGATGATGCGCACGGGTTTGGTTGGGTAGCCCGGCTTCGGCGTCTGCGCGCGCGCTGCGAGCGGCCAAGAAACCGCAGATGCCGCCGCCGCGCCGCCGAGAAGCGAGATGAAGTCGCGTCGCCTCATGAGGCTCACCCCCAAGGCCACGGACTCATTATAGCAGGTCCTGGACTGGATCGGCGACGTGCGTCGCAACAAAAAGCGGCGCTTCATGTCCGCTTCGGGTGCAGAAGGACGTCGAGAAGAAAAATTGAGGGAGCTTAGGGGGCGCTATCAGCGGTGCCGGCATCGCCGCAGCGAGACGGCGTCAGGCGTGCGTCCCTCTAAGATTTTTTCAACCGCGTAAGGCTCGCGTAAGCGAGCATGTGTAGGCTCGAGTGTCGTCAATACCGTCACTAACCCAGCGACGACGCCCCGGCGGGAGCCCACTGCCGGGGTTTTTTTGTCACCGCAAGGCCATACGGCTACGCGGCTTCCCGGAAGTCTCCGACCTGTGCATCGAGGGCGCGCTTGAAGGCGGGCCGCGCCGTGCAGCGGTCGATATAGGCGGCGAGGCGCTTGTCGCTGGTGACGATGTCGGTGTGCTTGAGGATGCGCAACACCGTCGTCATCATGAGATCGCCAGCCGTGAAGCGGTCGCGGTCAAGATAGGGCTTGTCGCCGAGCGATTTGGATAGGCCGGCGAGACGCCGCTTCGCGAAATCCACGGCGCCCGGTCGCCGCAGCTTCGCCCATTCCTCGTTCGCGTAGAAAAGGTCGATCAGCGCAACATTCATGAGGAAGGGCTCGATCGAGTTGAGCGCCGCGATGAGCCATTGCGCCGCGTGTGCCCTGGCGAGCGGATCCTTGGGCAGGAGAGTCTCGCTGCGCTCGCCGATGTAGAACACGATCGCCCCGGATTCGAAGAGCGTGAAGTCGCCGTCTTGAAGAATCGGCACCTGTCCGAAGGGTTGCAGGGCGCGGTAGTCCGGCTTGTCCTGATCGCCCAGCTCCAGAAGGCGCGTCTTGTAGGGGATGCCCGCCTCCTCCAAGGCCCAGCGCGCGCGCAGATCGCGCACTTGGCCGTAGGCGAACTCTGGAACCCATTTGAAGGCGGAGATGGTGATCATGCGCTGTGCTCCTTTGCGATCTGCGCGGCATAAGCCGCAAGCTTGTCGAAGGACGAGGTCCAACCGCCGACATGGCTGTCGCGGCGCTCGACATTGAGGAAGGGCCTTTGATGGAAGGTCTGGACCGTCTTGCCGCCCTTCTCTTCGAAGGTGATGGTGACGAGCGTCTCGACGCCCGCGGACGGGCCGTCATTGTCCCAGGTAAACGTGAAAACGAGCCGTTTGTTCGCGACGATTTCACGATAGACGCCGCCGAACCAGTTCTCGCCACGCGCCGGCGACGTGATCATCGCGCGGTAAGTACCGCCGACGCGGAAGTCGATCTCGACCTCGGGGCAGGTGAAATTCGCCGGGCCCATCCAGCGCTTCATATGTTCCGGCTTGGACCAGAGCGCAAAGACCAGCGCGGCCGGTGCGTCGAAGGTGCGCGTGATGAGGAGTTCGTCGTCGGCCAGTCTGGCACTCACTTGCGCTTCTCCTTGGCTTTAAGCTCCGCGAGATATACGTCCATCTTGTCGAAACTTTCGGTCCAGAAGCGGCGATAGCGCGACAGCCAGTTGTCGACGGCCTTGAGCGCCCGGGGCTCCAACCGACAGGGCCGCCACTGCGCCTCGCGCCCGCGCGAGATGAGGCCCGCGCCCTCCAGCACCTTCAAATGCCGCGACACCGCCGGCAGGCTGATGTCGAAGGGCTTCGCGATCTCGTTCACAGTCGCCTCCCCCCTGGCAAGCCGCGCCAGGATCGCCCGCCGCGTCGGATCGGCGAGTGCCGAGAGGGTGACGGAAAGAGTATCGGGCATTATTTAACACACTGCGAAATTAACATAGTCGTTAAATATACGGCGACGGCAAGCCTGTCAAGTCGCCCCGAAGCGGTGACGAGTGGTGGTGTCGCCTCGCCAGCAATTGCCACGAGTCCGCTTTCTAGCAAGCGTTACGCGGACGAAGTCGCAGCATCATGTTCTGTTTCGCGACCGATTGCGAACGCAAATGGATAGCGTTTTCAGACACTAACAACGATGCAGCAATCAACCGATCCCCGGAACCGCCAACATTTCCGCCCCCGGATTGCGCGAACAATGCCCCATTTACGCCAATGGGGCGCCATTGTGGCGGTTCGGTATAGGTCCATCCATTTTAGGGGACAGGGGGAATCCAATGCTCACGCTACGCACTTTGGCAATCGTGACAATTGGGGCTGGGGTGCTCGCGGGTCTGCCATTGACGGGTGCGCAGGCGTGCGACGACGATCGGTATCCCTGCCCCATAAGGGTGCCACAAGAGACCGCCGATGCGCCGACTGCGGCCGCGCCGTCGGCGCAGCCGCAAAGGAAAGCAAGCCAGCCTGCGCGCCCAACTGCGAAGGCGCAGGCAAAGCCCGAACGGGAGGCGCCACGCGCCGCTGCCCGCGCGAAGGCGAGCAAGCCTGCTGCGCAGGAGCAGGCGGCCGAGCCCATCTCGCAGAAAGGGGCAGAAGCCGCCCCCGCGATGGTGCCGCCGCCGCGCGCGGATCAACCTCTCAATGACGCCAGCCGGAGCGAAAGTCCGGTGGCGGCCGGGGCGGCGGGCTGGCCCGCTCTCCCAACGACCGAGGGCGCCGGCGCCGGCGCGCCAGCGGCGGCGAGCGCAGACGCCACGGAAGCCGCCAAAACAAATGCAGTGGCAAATGCAGTGACGAATGCGGCGCAAGTGGTCGACCCCAACGAGGTCAACGACCTCGATCGCGCCGCGGCCAGCGTACCGGCCGAGTCGTCCTGGCTCACCTATCTGTTGTTGATCTTGGCCACAGCACTCGCCGCGGCATCGGCCTTCTGGTTCTTTTTCAGAACGGCATCCCCGTTCGCGCGCCGAGCGGCACATCCGCGCATGCACATGAGCAACTCGTGACCCCAGACCGGGCGCTCGGCCTCGAGCGCCCAACTGGTTGCGACTCGCGCCAACGAAGCGATCCAATAACTCGCCAGCCATGTCCGCTCAGGCGCTCAGCGGACATGCCTCGGCGTTGGCGCATGCACTTTTGTGATGCATCCACATATGGTCGAAGCGGACAGGCGACTTACCCGGCGGTATTTTGTAAACGGGCCACCCGCCGAGCGGTCGTGATTGGAGGCGTAGCGGACATAAACGGACGTATGGGGTTGGCCGCTCGGTCGTCTGGCCAAAAACCGACTGCGACGGCCTTGACCAACAGGGCGCGGAGCGTGAGAGTTCCGTCATCCCTTCGACTGACCTTTGTCGGCCCCACAGGTTCCCATGAAGACTCTGTTCGTTCATCCCGGACCGTTGCTCTACACGAACGTTTTCCTTCGGCTTGAACCATTGGGCCTCGAACTCGTGGCGGAGGCTGCCCGCCGCGCCAGGCACTCCGTGCGGCTCCTGGATTTGCAGGTCGAGAGCCACGCCGACTACCACCGCATGATTGCAGAATGGCAGCCGGATTTCATCGCGTTCTCCTGCAACTACCTCGCCAATGTGCCCGAGATCGTCGATCTGGCGAAGGCTGCCAAGCTCAGTTTGCCGCGCTCCTTCATCTGCGTTGGTGGTCACAGCGCCTCCTTCACCGCAAATGCCATTCTGGAACATGGCGAGGGCGCGATCGACTGTGTGCTCAAGGGCGAGGGCGAGGCATCCATCGTCAAGCTCCTTGAAGCCGTGGCGGGCGACCGCGGCGCGATAGCCAAGGTGCCCGGCGCCGTCACCTCGGACGGCGAGGGTCCTCGGCCGGCCTTCGTCGAGCACCTCGACGACATCAGGCCCGCGCGCGACCTTGTACGCAAGCGCCGCAAATATTTCATCGGCGTGCTCGATCCCTGCGCGTCGATCGAATTTTCGCGCGGGTGTCCCTGGGACTGCTCGTTCTGCAGCGCCTGGACTTTCTACGGCCGCAGCTATCGGCTGCTCAGCCCGGAACGCGTGATCGAGGACCTAGCCTCGATCCGGGAGAGGGGTGTTTTCATCGTTGACGATGTCGCGTTCATTCAACAACGGCACGGCTTTGCAATCGGCGAAGCGATCGCTCGCAAGGGGATCCGCAAGAACTTCTACTTGGAAACGCGCGGTGACGTGCTGCTTCGAAACAAGGAGGTGTTCCAGTTCTGGAAGAAGATCGGCCTCACCTACATCTTTCTCGGCATCGAGGCACTCGACGAGGATGGTTTGCAAAAATTTCGCAAACGCATCCCACTGGGGCGTAATTTCGAGGCCCTGGAATTCGCCCGCTCGTTAGGGATCGGTGTCGCAATCAATATCATTGCCGACCCGGATTGGGATGAGGATCGATTCCGGGTGGTGCGCGAATGGTGCATGAATGTACCGGAGGTGGTGAACATCAGCATCAATACGCCCTATCCCGGAACGGAGACCTGGATCACCGAGCAACGCCGATTGCAGACGCGAGATTATCGCTTATTCGATATTCAGCATGCCGTTCTGCCCACAAAGTTGCCACTTGCGGCGTTCTATGGCGAGCTCTTGCGCACCCAGCGGGTGCTCTACCGCAAACACATGGCGTGGTGGACCGCGCCGGCGTTTGCCGGGGTGCTCGCGCGTCTTCTCCTGCGAGGGCAGACCAACTTTTTGCGTGGCATCATGAATTACAGCAAGGTCTATAATGCCGAGAAGATGCTGGCGGATCATGCTCGGCCGGTTCATTACGAATTGCCATTGCCGCCACGGGTGGCGACGGATGAACGGCAGGTGAAATCCTCCCAGCTCTATATTCATGCGCCCCGAGGCCGAGTCGGACGCAGCATCGACGATTCCACCGAGCGCTTCGTCGAGGCGACGCGCATGGGCGCCTCCACCTAACCGAAAAAAACGACCTATTGTCGTTTTAGCCGCATGGCGCAACCCGCGCGCACCCTTGCACGCTCGTTCTTCAGGCGATGAGCGCAACCGGATTTGCCGGCGGGCAAAGCGGACATGCGGCGAAGCGGCTCTGCCTATGTTGGTCCGACGCGATTGGTACTACCGCGCCGGACCTGTCGCGAGTGTGCATTGACCCGCCCCAATTATTGTCGTCGCAATGCTGTCTTTCATCGCTGAACCCGCATAGGTCAGATTGCCGTTTTGGCGATCGAACTCGTAGGACACATCGCCGCTGACAGCGCTGATCCAGCGGTCATCGAAACGGCGGACATTGAGCTTCTTTCCGTCTGCGAGCGTGACGATGTTTGTCGCGTCATCAATCCAGAAGCCAAAATTCTCTTCGGTGCTCGATGAAGTCGCTCCTTTCGGCGCATCTACTATCACTACTTTTTTTGCCGAGCAGTTGAGGTAGCTGCGGGCTAACGCGGTCTCCTCCAAGACGGCGAAAGCCATGAGAACGAGTACGCATTCTAGAGTGACGCTCTTCATTGGTTCTCCCGTCGATTTCGATCGACCAGGAGTCAATTAGCTGTAGCCCACGCGCCCGCCTAAATCCGCGGACCGCCTATGCGCTTGGGCTCTCTAAGCCGGTCTTTAAGTCCTCAGCACGATCCCGACGCCGACTTGCAGACCCCGCGCGCTCATACGCCGGCCGTCGAAGCGTTCATGCCATCAAGGGGCAATTTCGAAGCCGACGGTGATCTTCACTCTTAACGTGTCTTCGCCAGTCGCGATCGGCACGGGCGCCGCCATCGAGGCCGAACCTGCCTGCGCCCGCATCGGAACGGGAAGAATAACGCCGCTGTCCTCGATGATCCACTTAACCTGCCCAAGCCGAAGGCCCGAAGCATGCGCGTAGACCTCGGCCTTCCGGCGCGCATCAGCGATGGCAACCTCGCGAGCCTGGTCGAGCGCTTGCGACGGGTTAGACACCAGAAACGCGATGTTTCCAAGATCGGTGGCTCCCGCCGCGATCAGACGATCGAGAATCTCTCCGATCTTGCCGATCTGGCGTATCTTCACTCGGACTTGATTGGAGACGCTATATCCCGAAAGCTTGGGTTCGGTGTTTGGCCCCTGCGGCGCATAAACCGGTTGGATTGAAAATCGCAAGGTCTGGATGTCCTTTTGCTCAATGCCAGCTTCGAGAAGCGCGGCGGTGACCGCAGCCATCGCTTTCGAGTTGGCGTCAGTCGCCTCCTTGACGCTCTTGGCCCTGGTGGTCACGCCACCTGTGATCTGTGCATGATCCGGAGCCACCGCAATGTCGCCCTCTCCGGTCACGATCACTCGCCCGTCCTGGGCGATTTGTGCCTGCTGCGCCTGTGCCTGGACGGAGGCGAGAAGAAAGGCCGACGCCGCGATAAGAGCCATGCGCCGCGAGGCGACCGGAGAAGCAGAGATTTCGACAACCTTTGACACGGCCATGACGACCTCCATGCTTGTCGGCCTTGAGTCCATAGACCTGTTCTCACAGCGGGTCGATCCGGCTACCGCCGCGACAGGGTGATCGAAGGAAGATATAGTTTGCGTAGCGCATATGTGCTCGTTTGAGCGTGCCTTGCGATACGCCAAACAGACGACAAATTCGAGGAGGGTGCCTTGAACGATAACACCATCTCGCGTCGCGAATTTGGCATGGCGGCCGGCGCGGCCGGCGTGGGAGTGATAGCGTCAAGCAAGAGCGTGGCTGCACGTGAGCCGGGCGGTCCGCCGCTCAACTATGCGAGCGGCCTCATCGAGTCGCCTCCGACTTACTACGAGGTTCTGGAGCCGGCCGGCGGGTCGACGAAGCCGCCGATGATCCTGATCTGCGGCGGCGGCCACACCGGCGCGTGCTATCTTGCGACGGTCGATGGGCGTCCGGGCTGGGCTCAGGCCTTCGTGCGCGCCGGCTACAAGGTGGTGGTGCCGGATTGGCCCGGCGTCGGCCGCAGCGGTTACATCCCCATCGATGATCTCACCGGCGACGTGGTGGTCGAGGGCCTCGGCAAGATCGTGCGTTCCCTCGGCCAACCGGCGATCGTCATGACGCACTCGATGTCCGGCGCTTATGGTTGGAAGCTCATTGAAAATTACGGCCAGCACATCGCCAAGTTGGTGGCCATCGCTCCCGGTCCGCCCGGCAATATCCAGGCCGTGTCCGACATCGCCAGCGAGACCGCGGATACGGTCGTGGTACGCGGCTCTACCACGATGACCATCAACCTCAAGCAGCCGGTCGTTTCCGACCGGAACTTCGTCGAGGTCAAGCTCGTCGGCAAGAGCGCGCAGTTTCCGCGCGAGCACATCGGCGCGTATGCCTCCTCACTCACGCCGATCCCCCCGCGGCTGCTCTACCAGCGCCGCAATATTCGCGGCAGCCAGCTCAAGGTCAGCGATCTGTCCAACTATCGCGGCAAGCGCATCTTGGTGATGACCGGAACCGCAGACATCGATCATCCGCGCGAACTGGACGGGGCCATCGTCGAGTGGCTCAATCAGAACGGCGCGAAGGCGGATTTCCTCTATCTCGGCGACCACGGAATTGAAGGCAACGGCCACATGATGATGCTCGAGAAGAACAGCGATGCCCTCGCCGGCCAGGTCCTGTCCTGGATCGAGAATAGCTGAGTCTCGCAACCCACAGCGGTCATGGGAGCGGCGCGCCGCCCGGTTTACAGGTTCGCGCCCTAGTCCAGCTTCACTTTACGCTCGTAGTACGCCCACAGCAGCGGAAACAGCCTCGGATTGAACGTCCCCTCGGCGCAGTCGCGCGCCTCGTCCTCGCTCAGGGGAATGGCACCGCCCATGACCTCGGCCTGAAGCTGGATTTGCGCGTTCTCCTCCAGGAACGTGCAGGCGAAAAACGCCTCCTCGGCGCTCGCGCCCACCACGACGCTGCCGTGGCCGCGCATCTGCGCGCAGCGATGCCGGCCGAGCGTGTGCGACAAGTCGGCAGCCTGCGCGTCGTTCACCACCAGGCGCGGGTTGTCCCAGGTCGGCACGCCGGTGCAGAGGAACGAGCCGTGCAGGAACACCGGCTTGATTTGCTTGCCGGCGACCCCAAGCGCGCGGGCGTGCGGCGCGTGCAGGTGCACGACGCACATGGCGTCGGGTCGGTCGCGGTGGATCTGCGTGTGGATGCGCCACTCCAGCGGGATCAATCCGCCTGGATGCTCGATGATGGTGCCGTCGATGTTGTAGACGAACATGTGCTCCGGCCGCACCACGGTCTTGTCGGTCGAGGCCCCTGGACTGATGAAGCACTTGTCCGTGCCGGGCACGCGCACCGACACGTGGCCGAACATCCCGATCGTGCCCTGGAGGTTGAGCATTCGCGTCAACGTCGCAGCCTTCTCGCGCAGCAGCGCCTCGTCATTCATGCTTGAAGTCCGTCTTTCGTTCGAATGGGATTACCGAGGCCGCCCGGCCTATTCGGTTCTCGCGAGGCCCGCGCGCTGAATGAGGCCGCCCCAGCGGTCGATCTCCGACGCCAGGAATTTCTGCAACTCGGCCGGCGGCGGGCTGTCGACCGGGATGGTGCCAATCCGGACGATCACGTCGCGAACCTCCGGCGTTGCGGCCACCGCCTTGAGTTCGGCGTGCAGCCGATCGATCACCGGTTTGGGCGTTGCCGCCGGCGCGCAGATCATCGTCCACCCGACGGCATCGAAGCCCGGCACTCCGGACTCCGCAATCGTCGGCACGTTGGGCAATGCCGGGACGCGTGCGGTAGAACTCACGCCGAGCGCGCGCACCCTGCCGGCGTTGATGTGGCCGACCACGCTGCCCGCGTCTGCAAACATCAGCGCAACGTGACCCGCCATCACGTCGTTGAGCGCAGGCGG
>WNGJ01007801.1_pt1 | contig 12809 bp, 13 predicted proteins | sample 5400611 | NCBI WGS metagenome assembly WNGJ01 (sample SAMN13153375, study PRJNA577476) | soil metagenome | isolation source: 40 cm soil or saprolite under Garry oak tree replicate 1 | place: USA:California | collected 2016-06-15
CAACCAGCATGGCGCGCGTCATATCAATCACCGGAATACCCTCTGTAATACACACAATCAATTCGATGCCAGCGCTTGCAGCTTCCATGATCGCATCAGCCGCGCCCGCAGGTGGAACGAAAATGCACGAGGCCGTCGCGCCGGTAGCGGCCCTTGCTTCATTGACCGTATCAAAGACGGGCAGCCCTTCGACATTCTCTCCGCCTTTGCCTGGGGTGACGCCGCCCACCAGGTTCGTGCCAGCCGCCTTCATATTGCGAGTGTGAAATTGTCCCTCGCGCCCGGTGATACCCTGCACGATCACCTGCGTGGTATTATCCAGCAAAATACTCATAACTTATTCCTCTATTCTCTGGCATCTATCGCAGCAACAATCTTCTGAGCCGCCTCGCGCATATCCCGGCCCCAGTCCAGTCCGGCATCTTTCAGCATGGCCTTCCCCTCTTCTGAGCCTGTTCCAGAGAGGCGTACCACGATGGGCATGCCCTTTGGCAGCTCGGCCTGGGCCATAATCACGCCCTTTGCCACCTCTTCGCCGCGTGTGATGCCGCCGAAGATATTCACCAGGATGCCTTTGACCTGCGGATCGCGCGCCACAAAGGTGAGAGCCTTGTACATGGTTTCGGCCTTCGCGCCTCCGCCAATATCGAGGAAGTTGGCAGGTTTGCCGCCCACGCGCGCCACCATATCGAGCGTAGTCATCACCAGTCCCGCGCCGTTGCCGATAACCCCAATGTCGCCATCCAGCTTGACATACGTCAGCCCCGCCTGCTTCGCCTCAAACTCCAACGGGTTGGACTCCTCCGATTCCGCCCATGTCGCGTATTCCTTCTGGCGGAACAGCCCATTATCATCGACCAAAATCTTGGCGTCGGCGGCCTGTACCTGCCCGTCTGCGGTCAGCGCGAGCGGGTTGATCTCCGCCAGGCTGGCATCGCTCTCAATGAAAGCTTTCGCGAGCGCGGTCAAAATAGCTCCACCTTTGGCAATGACGTTGTGCGGCAGCCCGGCGCTTGCCAGGATATCGCGTGCCTCAAAAGGACGCAAACCCCAGCGCATATCGATTGGCTGTCGGATGATCTTTTCGGGGGTAGTTTCGGCCACTTCTTCAATGTCGATACCCCCGGCCTTTGAAACCATCACTACCGGGGACTGCGATTTGCGGTCAAGGATGATACCAAGATAATATTCCTCTTTAATCTCCAGCTTGGAGACGACCAGCACTTTTTCGACCGTCAGCCCCTTGATATCCATGCCCAGCACTTTAGCTGCGGCTGCGCGGGCCTGCTCAGGGGTATCACCAAACTGGATGCCGCCTGCCTTGCCGCGTCCACCAACATACACCTGCGCTTTGATAACGACCGGCCCTCCCAGTTCGCGGGCAATTGCCTCGGCCTCATCTGGCGTATACGCTACTCTCCCCGCCTGAATCGGAATGCCATAGCGCGCCAGAATATCTTTGGCCTGATATTCGTGGATTTTCACAGAACGTTTGCTCCTTATACTTCGTTTTACGTATAGAAGAAATAAAAAACGCCTCTCCAGGCGGTAAAAACCATCTGTTGACCCAACGTCATGCTAACACGCGCATATTCGAATTAGGTATTCGGAATTTATTGTGTTTGCTGCTTGCTAATTGTGACAAACGTTACTGACCAAGAGATGTGAGCAATGGTGTATCGCTACAGGAAAACGACTTTTTTGGAAGATGACATCTCCAATATTTAATGGAGAAGAACAAACTGATCCTTTCTCGGCCATCAATCAAGATCAGACTTTTCAAGGCCAAATTTCCTTCGATAGAAGTGAATCACTCTGGACTGTTCCTCGGTGAGGATTTGCTGGCCCTGCTGCCAAAAGGCGGGGTTCCGTTCAGCCATGTTCACCCAATCGCTGGTTTGTGCGAGCCGATCAAGCATATAGTCAATATCGGCATGACCAGCCCAATAACTGGGGGGAAGCATACTATGGTGAATGCCAAAAGCAAGGGTCTGGACCATCACATTGAGCTTATCGCAGAGAGCTTTGACCTCAGAGAAGAGCAAATCTTCCTGTTTCATGATCGGATCGAAACTCTCCTGAACGAATGACTGATGAAAATGGGCAATGCGAGTATTGCGCAAGTTTCTGGCGCGCTTAAGCAAGTCCTGGACAGAGGATTCATCCCATGCGACTTTCAATCGTTCGCGAAAAGCCTGCTGATATTCGGGCTTGACCATGAGGAAGACCTTGTTTTTGAACTGCCTCAACGTGTAGAGACCATCGCCTGCATCACTCACCATTTTCGTGATGCAGAGCACACTCATCTGAAGCGCATTGCGCACAACCTGACCGAAGAAGATGGCATTGTCGGGACCGCCACCAAAAAGTAGCTCCAGAGGAAACTGGAAGATGCTTTCCACGATGAAGAGATTGACGTTCAACTCGGTGAGATACCGCGTGAAAAAATACATACCCTGCTTGTATTCAGCGAGACTCGCTTCGACCAGTACATTTTCGGCCTGGTCATGGTCGCCTAAGGGAAGATATGGCATGCTGTTAACTCCTTCAAACATTTGCGATGTGTCAAGTATAACAGATAGCATAAGATCCCGAAAGAATATCTATGACCTTTTCTGCCATCGTTGCGGATAGCGGCTCATTAGCACGGTGTCTTTGATAAGTCTCGAAGCGTTTTTGAGTAGCAGATGTTACCTTCGGTGAGTAGCGAACACAATAAAATCCGGATACCCATATTCGCCTAATATGCTTGGAACGTAACCATTGCAAATAGCCAAAAATTGCTATTGTATACTATTGTATATCTTTGGATAACCATGTATAATCATATCAAATGGAAGTATTAGCTGGTTTCTGCATCGTTATCGTATAGCGTTGACTAACCCTGAGTACGCATGTATACTCTACGAAAATACATGTCTCAGGAGGGCGTCTTGTATGGAAGAACTGCTAACCATAGAGGAGGTGGCAAGGATACTCAAAGTGTCAATGCAGACCGTCCGGAGGATGATCGATGAAGGCGAGTTGAAAGCAATCAAAATACGTGGGCAGTGGAGGATAAAGCGGGAAGACTTGCAGGATTACATCGATCGAAGATAATAACTGTACTGTATATTTAGTGCATGTCAGGGGTGTCCACGCCGACAAGCAAGTCACCCCCGACCCTGTCGAACCGGAGCCGTATGGCCGTGGTCCTATGTGTATTATACCACGCGAGACAGGCCAGCGGTGAACCCATTTACCCATCTACAACGAAAGGGATTTGGCACCAATGGCAGTCATGACTCACTACACAACTCAAGATCAGGCGTACTTCTATGCCGACCTGCACCGCCTGCCGCGCCTCTCGCAGGAAGAACAACGCGCCCTGCTTGCCTCGACGCCTCCGACCGCCGCTCATCTCGACCGGGCAGCACGCAATCGCCTCGTTGAGGGACATCTGGGCCTTGCCACCCATATCGCCATCCGAGAGTGCCCACCAACCTACTACAGCTCCTCGTTTCCCGATGTGCTAAGTGAGGTCTTCCTGGCCCTCATAGAAACCGCCGACCGCTACAATGTGCGCACCGGGGGAGACGCGACCCTCTACCTGGGAGCCAATGCAGCATGGGCGGTCAAACGCGCCCTTAACAAGGAAAAGTTTGTTCGGGTGCCGCACAACGCGCTCTCCCGCGCGCGGGCCAACGGCACGGAAAAAGCCCTCTACAACCTCCAACCGGAGAGCCTGGACGTCTGGATGGCGTGGTATGAGATGGAAGAGGCCGAAGAGCTCCCCATTCGGCCCATCACCCCGACAGCCGCCGCGCCAGAGTGCGACCCGGCCCTGCGCACTCAGGTGGAGACGTGGCTCTCGTACCTCTCTGCGCAGGAACAAACCATCGTGCGCCTGCACTACGGTCTCTCGGAGGAGGATGAACGCGCCTACAGCGCCACCGAGATCGCCCGCCTGCAAGGGGTCAAGCCGGGAACGATGCAGAAGCGGCTGCGAACTGCCCTCACGCGCCTCAAGGCGCTGGCCCAGGGGAGTGCGACCATCACCCAGAAGCGCGGCAAGCCGCGCGTGACGAACATCTCCCGGTACAAGCCGCCCACGCTCACCCCTGAGCAGGAAAGCACGCTCATGCAGACTGCGACCCGCCTGCGCGGGGCGGGCGTCCCTGTGACCGCCCCGCGCCTTGCCCAGGAGTCAGGCCTGAGCCAGGCGCGCGTCCAGGTCTTCTTATCCGCGCACCGCGACCAGTTCCCGGCGAACACGGCGGGGGCCGCTCTGCACCAGCAACGCCTTGCCCACGTCGCCGCCGTGTTCGCCGAGCATGTCGCCCAGGGGGAGCGCATCACCTCTGGCAAGCAGTTGGCGCGACTGGCTCGTACCAGTGAGACCACCGCGCTGGAGTTTCTCCATGCCGAAAGGAGCAAGAGCCATGCCACATGCTAACGCTGGCAATCGGGAACCATCACGCAACGCCGACGAACAGATCGAGCGCGCGCGACTGACCCTGCACGAGGCCGACCCGATCACCGGCAACCAGGACACCATCTACACGCTGTTCTATGAGTTCTACCGGGGCTATACCATCTATAGTACCGAGCAAGGGAGATGTTGTATTCATGGGAAGCAGGGGTGCATCAAACTGCGGGGCAAGTTCGTGTGCTTCCCGGGTGTCGAGGAGGCCAAGACCCTCATTAAGCAGTTTCGCAGAGAGGGCTACACCTCCTCTGATACCAATCCGCGTCCCGTGATAGAATAAAGGAGGGAAGGTTTCAAAGAGAGAAGGAGATGACATGGCAAGGATCACGCGAGCAGCAGCGCATCTGACGATGGAAGAAGTGAAGAAGCGAATGAGCAGCGATCCACGTCCCTTGTATCGACAACGATGGCTGATCATCTCTAACGCGCTGGTGGAACCACGTAAGGCAGAGGACATCGCCCGGCACTGTGGGGTCTCGAAAGCGACCGTGCACGCGGTCATTGCCAGCTACAACCGGCAGGGGGTAGTGGCGGTGGAGACAGCAGGCAGGGGAGGCCGACGCAGTGGGTAGTCTCCGTCTGGAAGAAGAGCGAGCGTTTCTCGCACCGTTCTTTGAGCGTGCAGAGATAGGAGAACTCGCGACGACAGAAGAAATCTGGCGCGCCTTTGAAGCGCGTGTGGGACAGCAGGTGGACGATAGCACCATCTATCGCCTGCTCAACCGGCAGGGCTGGCGCAAGCTGATGCCGCGCCCGAGACATCCCAAGGCGAACCTCCAAGCGCAAGAGCAGTTTAAAAAAACTTTGCAACGCAGGTTCAAGCGGCAGTGGCGACCCGGCCAGCTGAGGATCAGCGCCCCGTGCTGATCCTGGCACAAGATGAGGCACGCTTTGGCCGCATCGGCAGACCACATCGCTGTTGGGCTCCTGCTGGCATCCGACCGCATGCGCCCGCTCAACTGATCCGTGAGTTGGTCTACGTCTTTGCCGCTGTGGCTCCTGCGACTGGAGAGCTGATCTCGCTCATCTTGCCCGAGTCCAACACGGCCATGATGAATCTGTTCTTGGAGCATGTGAGCCAGACCCTCTCGAAGTACTTCATCGTGATGCAAGTCGATCAAGCGGCCTGGCATAGCTCTAGCGAATTGGTCATTCCCTCCACTATTCGTTTAATCGAGCAGCCGCCCTACAGTCCCGAAGTCAACCCGGCGGAACATCTGTGGGACGAACTGCGCGAAAAATACTTGTCCAACCGCGCCTTCTCCTCGCTCGACGAGTTAATCGAGGTGCTGTGCCAGGGGCTGAATGCACTCGCTGATGATCCAGCAGCTTTGCGCTCTTTAACAGGTTTCCCTCACATCCTCAATGTGCAGGTTTAGCTTGCGGATTGGTATGACAGCGTCGAGCGGTACCTGCCTGAATGGGAGTTTGTGTGTTTGAACGGGCGGGAACAGCAACGGACACCCACTTTGGTGCATTCCATGCAGCCAGTCTCGTAAATGTAGGAACGGCGAGAGGGGGAGACTACCAGATCTCCCCCTCTCGCGAAGAAGAGGTATAAAGAGACAGAGCGAAGTAGGAGCAAGAGCCATGAAGCAGCGTCAGCAGCGCCATACTAGGCAGGACGAACCGCAAACGATCACCAAAGCCGTGACCCATATCCGGCTGGAAGCGACGAATGCAGGCAAGCTTGCCGCTCTGGATGATCTCGCTCAGGTCTACCTGCCGCTTTGTCAACAGTACGTCACCCTCTTTTGCACCGATGAGCACCCCGATAAGTTTCATGCAACTTGCTTTGCAACCCCGCTCTCTGAACGCTGGCACCGGGTCGCCATTCAACAGGCGGCGGGCATTGCCCAATCCTGGCGTTCTAACCGCGCCAATGCCTATCAGGACTATCTCGACGACCTCCGGGACTATCACGAGCAAGAGGTCGAGGGAACCCTGGATCCAGACGCCAAAGAACCGACGTGGCGCGAGTGGAACATCCCGATGCTTGCGCAGACCTGTATCCAGGCCAACATCAATGTGGCAGTCCTCGAGCCTGCACAGGACTCCACCTTTGACTACTGGCTCAAGATCAGCACCCTCGAATTTCGCAAACCATTACTGGTTCCAGTGAAGCTGGCGGCCTATCATGGTGAGGCGCTGGTGGGCAAGACCATCAACACCAGCGTGACCCTCAACAAGCGTGAGAATGCATGGTGGCTCACCCTCAGTTACGATGAGATCGTGCCAGTACAGACCGAACCCTCAGCCCCGGTGATCGGCGTGGATGTCGGCATTGCCAACTTTCTTACCACCAGCGACGGCGAACATTACGGCACGTTTCATGGCAAGCTACGAGAGCGACAGAAGCGCGACCGAGAGAAGCGGCGGCGTAAGGCCAAACTACGCAAATGCCTGGAAAAGAAAGGCGTCAAGAAACTTCCTTCCACCAGCAGTAAGAGCGGACAGCGCCTTAGCCGCCATGTGCGCCAGGAGATCAACCGCGCGGTCAACCAGTGCTTTGCTAAGCATCCCGACGCGCAGTTCGCCTACGAGCACCTGTCGGTTGCCACCATGAAGTTTAAGGCCAGAGCCATGAATGCCTATATGCGTGCTTCCAATCTCGCACACATCCCTGAACAAATCGCCTGGAATGCGGCCAAACGGGGCATACGAGCAACGAGAGTGAAGAGTGCCTATTCCTCGCAAGAGTGCAGTGTGTGCTATTATGTAGATAGAGCCAACCGACCAGACCAGCAAACGTTTTGCTGTCAGGTTTGCGGCTATCAAGCGCATGCTGACCTCAATGCGGCCATCAATATCGAGCATCGATGGGGAGACACGGAATTAAGTGCCTGCAAGGACCGGAAAGCAGTCAAAGCCTTACTCATGCAGCGACATGAGGAATGGAAAATACAAAACGGTTGGCCGTAGTCCAACCGCCCGCCTAGTTCGTTCGTCAACAGGCGTAGGTTAAGGTCAGGGATGTAGGCGATGTCATAATTGCCTAGATTTTTGGCAACTATAGGTAAGAGGAAACTTACCCTATGACAAAAAAACCAGAGAATATTTCAACAGCGGTAGAAACCAAACAAAAAACACCTGGCCAGACAATCGCCAACAAACCCGAAAGCACACCCCCAAAACCCTTCTGGCCCTGGCTGGCAGCCTTGCTCATTCTAGGCTTGCTTCTGCTGGGCAGCATCAGTTATGTTACCTGGAACTGGCTGAGCCACTTATCATTCTTGACCAGCCCAAGTGCTCTGCATCAGCGCATTACTACGCTCAACATACACCGTACCCTCATCTACGACGACCTCACTATCACCGTCGTAAATGCGCAGTACGCCGCATCGTTTAGTGATGACGAAATTCAGGCCGGGCCAGCCGTCGCGCGCCTGAACATGCAAGTCAGCAATAAAACCGCTGATGCGATATCGGTTGTCTATTACGAGATAGCGCGTCTACTCATCCCCAAACACGCTCCCATCGCACCAACCAACGTCCAACTCGCAACCACTTACTCGCCAGGAGCAAACGCAACTGGCTGGATAGACTTTCCTATAGTCAGAGACCTGCAGCTATCCACCCTTAAACTCCAGCTGGGTTCAACCGCCTTGGACGAAACGCTGGTGCTTCTACCGTTTAGCGGCTCCTTCAATCCCAGGCTCTACGCCGATCACATCTCTCACCAATCCCTGACGATCTCCTATAGCTTTCGCGGATACGCGCTGACGTACCATTTAAACAGCATCGATATCCGCTACTCCTACAAAGGAACCCAGGTAAAAGCAGGCCAGCAGTTCTACATTCTGAATTTCTCCGTCGATAACCCCAACGGCGTGGATGTCTCGCCCGGCCTGGGCTTTGACTACATACGCCTCGTAATCAATGGTAGCAACCTCCCACCCATCGATAATACGCTGCCCTATGGCTTCAAGGCAGGCTCATACGGTATTGGCGGACGGGTCGTGTACATGGCACAGGCCGGGATGAAGTCACTGACGATTGGTTTTCTGCTGCAACTGGTGCAGGGGCAGGATAATTACCCGGTCAATGTGTGAATCGACGATATTTTTATCCTCACGCGGGAACAGCTCCATTCAGTCGCCCTGTATAGTCCTCGTAATCAGTGCCCTGGCGTTCGTAGACTCCAGACATCAGCGGCGATGAAATCATAAAATCCGCATAGCTCTTAGCTCCGAATAAACTCCAGCACCTCATTGCGCTTCTGTTCCATCAACTCGCGGCTATTGGCCTCGACATTCAGGCGCAGCAGCGGTTCCGTATTCGATGGGCGCACATTGAACCACCAGTCCCCAAAATCAAGCGTAATCCCATCCAGGTGATCGACCGACTGCGCCTGCTTGCCGAAATGCTCCTCCAGCGCCTGCAATTTGCCCTGCACATCATTGACCGTGCTGTTGATCTCCCCACTTCGCACACCTTTGTCAAGCGGCTTGAGCAATTCGGAGAGCGGCTTGCCCTCGATGGAAACCAGTTCCAGCGTGATCAAGAGGGCAATCAGGCCGGAGTCGGCGAACCAGTTATCGCGGAAGTAGAAATGGCCGGAATGTTCACCGCCAAAGATAGCGTTCAGTCGTCGCATCTCGGCCTTGATGTAGGAGTGTCCCACGCGCGTGCGTACTGCATTCCCGCCCATTTTCTGGACCAGTTCAGGCACACTCTTCGAGACAATCAAGTTATACAAAATAGTTGAGCCAGGTTGTTTACGCAGTAGACTCTGCGACACGATAGCCGTCACCATCGAGCCATCCACCACGTCGCCATGCTCATCTACCGGGAACATGCGATCAGCGTCACCATCAAAGGCCGCGCCGAGGTCAGCGCCGGTTTCGCGCACCTTCTTCTGTAAATCTTCCATGTTCTCAGGCTCGATAGGGCTGGCAGGATGGTTGGGAAAATTCCCATCCAGCTCGAAATACAGCGGAATGAGTGTGCAGGGCAGGTGCTTGAAGACCCGCGGCATCACCAATCCGGCCATGCCATTGCCCGCGTCAATCACCACCTTGAGCGGCTTAATCTTGCTTACATCGATGAACGACAGCGCGTGCGAGATATATTCCTCCGTCACATCGCGCTGAATTACCTGCCCTTTGTTCGAGGGCTCGGGAAATTCGCCGCGTATAGCAAGATCACGAATATCCGCCAGTCCCGACTCCAGGCTAATAGGAAAGGCCTGGGCGCGGCAGAACTTCATGCCGTTGTACTTTCCCGGATTGTGCGAGGCGGTAATCATGACCCCCGCCGCGTAATTGAACTTGCCCACTGCGAAATACAATTCATCGGTCGTGGTCATGCCCAGGTCAATGGCATTGACGCCCTGATCGGTGATGCCCTGGATTATAGCGGCGGCCAGCTGCGGCGATGAGAGACGCATATCGCGCCCAACGGCAATTTCTGGTACTTGCAAATAGAGGGCCGCCGCTCGCCCTATGCGATAGGCGATCTCATCGTTCAGGTCCTGCCCATAAATTCCGCGCACATCATATGCTTTGAAGATGGCGGGATCAATTGTGACATGTGAGGTATCCAAAAGCTAATTTCTCCTTAGCATTTCTAAGAGTACCCAGGGTTCACCTGAGCTGCGTGGATCAAAAATCGGGCCAACCTCCACAAAGTTGGCTTTTACGAAGGCGCGGCGGGCCGGCTTATTGGCAAGCGCCGTTTCTGCGTAGATGCGCACAAGTCCTTGCACCGTGAAGAGATATTGCACGAGCGTGCGAATCGCCTCCGGTCCATAGCCCTTGCCCCAGCGCGTTTTATCGCCCAGTCCCAGTCCGACTTCGGCCTGGCCCATGCGATAATCGATGTTGAAATAGGTAATAGTGCCAATCGGGACATGGTGTTCATCCTCGATAATGTACCAGAACTGCCGCCCATTGCCCTGTACGTAGTTCCGTTCAAAGGTGGGCAGAAATTCGGTCATCGTCTTCGAATAAGGGCGGCGGGGGTCATAGCGCCAGACCTCGTCATCCCGTTCCCAGTGAAAAACATAGCGCGCGTCTTGCATCGTAGGCGGGCGCAAATACACTCGCTCACCATGTAATATCCCTTGTGTATTCTGCCGTTGTGTCTCAGTCATAACAACCCCAACTCACCTGCGAAACTCGTGCCAGCCGCGAGCGGCTCCACGCCAAGTGCCTGGGCCAACGTTTGTCCAAGATCGGCAAATGTTGCGCGTACTCCCAGGTTGACCCCCGCCCGTACCGGTTTGCCATAAGCCAGCAGTGGCACCTCTTCCCGCGTGTGGTCGCTGCCGCGATAGGTCGGGTCCACCCCGTGATCAGCGCTGAAAAAGATAGCATCATCTGGTCGCATCACTTGCTGTACCTGCGCGAACCAGCTATCGACCTCACGTAGCGCCTGTGCATACCCCTGGCTATCGCGGCGATGTCCCCACAACATATCAAATTCTACCAGGTTGACAAACAGCAGCCCTGTAAAATCGCGCTCCAGCCAGCGCAGCGTGGCCGCCATGCCATCGCGGTTCGTCTCGGTATGTTCGCGCTGCGTCAATCCACGCCCCGCGAAAAGATCTTCGATCTTGCCGATGCCAATAACCTCTTTGCCGCTCTCCTTTAATATATCGAGCAATGTTGTACCTGGCGGGGCAAGCGAAAAATCGCGTCGATGTTCGGTGCGTTTAAAATTGCCCGGTGTGCCAATAAATGGACGCGCGATCACCCGACCTACGGCGTTTTCTCCGGTCAGCATGTTCCTGGCTAGCTTGCACATATGGTAGAGCTCTTCGAGCGGAATGACATCCTGGTGCGCGGCCACCTGAAAAACGCTGTCAGCCGAAGTATACAGGATAGGACGCCCCGTGCGCACATGTTCTTCACCCAGTTCCTTGATAATTTCCGTGCCGGAAGCTGGTTTGTTACCGAGAACCTTGCGTCCAATAGCGTGTTCAAACTGCTCGACCACGTCTGCTGGAAAGCCATGCGGGTAGGTCGGTAATGCTTTTTGTAGCACCACCCCGGTGATTTCCCAGTGGCCGGTGACGCTGTCTTTCCCCGCGCCTGCCTCAGCCATGCGTCCATACCCTCCTTTCGCCCGTTCAATTGGTGGCGTACCCAGGATGGGAGTGATATTGCCCAGGCCGATGCTGCCCAGGTTCGGCAGTTCCAGCCCGCCAATGGCCTGCGCGCAATGTTCGAGCGAACTGGCTCCATCATCCCCATAAGCATGGGCATCGGGGTTCGCTCCCGCTCCCACACCATCCAGTACAACCAGAATGGCCCGTTTGATTCTGCTCATCGCGATATCCTTATCTTTTCCAGCACTGGATATTCAGGTAATGGTGCACCAATCAAGGGTAATGCATAGTCATAAAACGCCCGTGTGACCATCGTCTTGCTTGCGTCCAGGTACTCATCGGGCATCAGGCGCTGTACATTGGCAACCGCCGACAATTCCGCCAGCCCGGTTGTGCAGTGGTACGCTGGTTCACTGTTGCGTAGCAGTGTCACCATCTTATCGTGTTCCCCTTGCAACAACGCCTGTATCCCCATCTTTCCCACCAGGTAGGCTTCGTCACGATCGGTTGTTGAAATTGCATTTGACGCCATGCGCTGCAGATCGCCTGGCTTCTCAAAGCGCGCGCGCAGCTGTAATTCCCTCTTTACTAATTCTACCAGTTGCTGCGCGGCCCCGCTCAAGAGCGGATGCTGGAAAGCATCTTGTCCAACCTGTCCCACTTCGCCGAGCGCATGTCCCTTTTCATCACGGATAGATTCAGCCGTCACGACAATCACATAGCCTACACGACGATAGACCTCTTCAACCTGCTGTAAGAACCTCTGAGCATTAAACGGGTGTTCAGGCACCAGGAGAATATGCGGCGCGTCATCCTCGTGGCGTTTGCCCAGCGCAGAAGAGGCCGTTAACCAGCCCGCATCTCTTCCCATCGTCTCGATGACTTTGACAGGATAATGCCAGGGAATCGATTTGGTGTTCATAGTAGAATCGATGGTATCTATTGCAATGAACCGCGCCGCGCTGCCGTAACCTGGGCAGTGATCGGTAATCGGCAGATCGTTATCGATGGTCTTGGGGACACTGATAGCGCGTATATCATATCCCACATGCTGCGCTGCCTGTGCCAGTTGATGAGTAGTATCGGCAGAATCATTCCCCCCAATATACAGCAAATAATGGACATCATACCGGCGCAGAATGCCAATAACTCGTTCAGGGTCTCCCTCATTAAGCTTATACCTGCACGTCCCAAGCGCCGCCGAAGGCGTATTGAGCAGCCGCGCCCACACCTCAGCAGGCTGGCGCCGCAAATCGATCAAGTCTTCTTTCAGTAACCCCTGCACGCCGT
>WNGJ01006013.1_pt1 | contig 12808 bp, 14 predicted proteins | sample 5400611 | NCBI WGS metagenome assembly WNGJ01 (sample SAMN13153375, study PRJNA577476) | soil metagenome | isolation source: 40 cm soil or saprolite under Garry oak tree replicate 1 | place: USA:California | collected 2016-06-15
CGGCGGGATGAACCAGAGCGAGCGCGGACCCGAGCCTTCGGCCTGGTGACCTGCCATGCCTGCCTCCGGGCCTGGCCACGGTTATGTGAACGGTGTTCACCTTGATGTGCTCATTGTAGCTCGGAACTGAATGGTGTTCACTCGGCCGGCGCTCTTCCGGGTGGCACGGATCGTCGGCGTCAGCCCAGCGGATGTGATCGCTGCGCTGGACAGGGCTGCCATCATCGGCAGGTCGCAAACCACCCAATCACCGCCGGCCAGGACTTTGCCGGCACCTGGCTGACGTACCGGGGTCCCTCCCGCCGGACAGGTCGCGATGGAGAGGAATTTCCGGGGCGCTCACCGTCCTTTGGCCGTGGCTTGACGAAGTTTGCTCGCTTGGCCTTTTGCTTCTGGCCGATCCGGTCCATTGACATTGGATGTCGCGAAGATGTACCGTGACAATATCGCTCCGGACCCTGGCAGTTCGCCCCGCGGATACGGCGGGAGCAGCGCGGGAGCCGGAGTTTTTTACTTCCTGGCCGGCCCCCTTAGAGGCGTGCCTGCCAGAAAGGGCGGTAACTCTCAGGAGACATCTTCTCCTTGCGCTATATGTAGCACCGGGCCGGCTACCCATACGTCAATTCGTCACTGATTGAGGAGTCGGTTATGGACAATATCGCCTGGCTCGTTCCCGGCCTAGCTGATGGCCAAAGACCGCGAGACTCCATTATGAGCGTGGCGAGCCCGCTGTTCTGCCATCTGGTCACCAGCCGGCCCGCTATGGCCGGCCGCAGGACAGGGCGCCGGTGAGCAATCGCGGTCTCGTCGTGCCGGTGGGCAGACGGCGGATGATCAGTACCGGCTTCGGCATCACTTTGGTCCTGGCCGGGGCGATCTTGCGGTTCGCTGTCCCCGTAACGCTCACCTACGGCCTGAATGCGCACGTTGTGAGTGTCATCGTGATGCTGGCCGGCGTCTTCGGCCTGCTGCTGTCGCTGCTGGTCTGGGGGCCGCTGGACCGTCGCCGTAACCACGACGGCGGTTTCGGCCGCGGGGCCCCCCCGCCCGGCAATGGAATGCCTGCCAGGACCAGCCGCCAGCGTGAGGTTCGTCGAAGCCGTGACCGGGAGTCCGTTCTGCGAGAAGGCGAGGACCGGGCGGCGCACCGTGTCTTATGACGGGCACGTCGCCGTTGGGCTCAGACCAGTCCCGGCCCGTCTTCCACCTAGCGGGATGCTGAATCCGTCCGTCCGCGGGTCCGCTGCGCAGGCCCTCGCCGCTCACCGTGAGAGACCGGAGCTGGTGAGTGCCGACGCCGGGCCGGTGACGGCCGGGCCGCGAGCCCGGCGCGGCCGTGTGATCCTTCGTGCTGCGGTGCCGGCCGCCCTGATCGCGGCAGCTTTCGGGCTGGCCCTCCCGCGTGTCGCGTCCTATCGTGCCGTGTGGGCCAGCATTGACGCGATGACCTGGCCGTACGCGCTGCTGGTCGGCACCGCGGCCGCCGCCAGCATGGTGACCTACTGGATCACGATCCGGGCGGTACTGCCCTGGATAGGGCTGCGCCAGGCGGCAGCGGTCAGCCTCGGCTCCAACGCTGTGGCCAGCACCTTGCCCGCCGGCGGTGCCGTCGCCGTGGGCGTCAGCTGGGCCATGCTGTCCAGCTGGGGGCTCAGCACCGCCGACTACGTTCTGTACACCCTGGTGACCGGGATCTGGAACGTCTTCACCCTCACGGGCTTGCCTGTCCTCGCCGTCCTGGTGATGGCTACGGCCAGCCGGCCCGATGCCACCATGATCACCGGTGCGGCCGCGGGTCTGGCCTTGCTCGCCGCCATGGTCGGCGGCCTTGGCCTCCTGCTGCACAGCGAGGCCTCCGCGCTCCGCGCGGGCCGCGTGCTGCAGTACGGCCTGTGCGTCGCCGCCCGGCTGGCACGCCGGACACCGCCCGCCAGCGCCGCAGGTTCGCTGTCCGGCTTTCGCGACCGGGCCGGCGCCCTGCTCGCTGCCCGCGGCTGGCGGATTACCGCAGCTACCGTGGCCAGCCACCTCATGCTGTGGCTCGTCCTGCTGGTATGCCTGCGCGCCGTCGGCCTGTCCCAGGCCCAGCTGCCCTGGCAGACCTCCTTGGCGGCTTTCGCATTCATCCGGCTGCTCACCGCCATGCCCATCACCCCGGGCGGCCTGGGGATCACCGAACTCGGCCTGATCGGCATCCTGGCCGGCGGCGCCGGCCACAAGGCCGGCGCCCAGGTAGCGGCCGCCGTCCTGATATACCGGGCCGTCACCTATCTACCCTCCATCCCGCTCGGCGCCCTCGCTTGCCTCACCTGGCGGTACGCACCCGCGCTCATCAGCGCCAGTCCGCGCAGGCTGCCCGGCAGGCCCGCATCACGACGGCACTCGCCGGTGCCGCACCGGCAGGTCGCTGTCCTGAGCCCCGGGATCCAGTGTCACGATGAAGAAAATGGCCAGGGTACGCTGGGCCTAGTGACTATCGCCCTCGTCGTGCCAGCGTGCGCGCGAGATTGCGACTCCGGCTGCTCTGGACCCCGGCGGCACCTGACAATCCAGGTAGGCCAGGTTATGCGCCATGACAAGTCCTACCCGCCAGCCGAGACCAACGCCGCCTGCTCCGGCGGGCTGGGTGCACCGTGAACTCGCCGAGCTGGATGACCGTGAGCTGCTGGGCATCGCCGGCTCGCTGCCGCGCTTCAGCCAGCGGCGGATAGCGGCCTGCGAGCTGCTGGTCGGCCGCCACCGTGGCCTGGTCTGGTCCTGCGTCCAGCGATATTGGCATGGTGCTGAGCAGGCTGAGGACCTGATGCAGGTGGGGTACGTCGGCTTGGTCGCGGCGATCAACAACTTCGATCCGGCCGTCGGCCGCTCCCTGGCCACCTATGCCCGCTTGCATATTAACGGCGAGATTAGACGGTACTTCCGGGATAAGCGCTGGCAGCTTCACGTCGTCCGGCCCGTCAAAGAGCTGGTGATGCAGGCCCGTACGGCGACCTGGCAGCTGGCCCAGGAGCTCGGGCGCATGCCGACCGAGTCCGACCTGGCCGCTTCCCTGGGGGTCAGCGGCCATGATCTGCGGGATGCCCAGCTGGCTGAGATGGCTTTTCAGCCGACCTCGCTGGACGCTCCGCTGGCCGGCCAGCCCGATGCGGCCATGCTGGCTGACCTCCTCGGCGAGGAGGACCCGCAGATGGATCACATGCTCTGCATGCAGGCCCTCGCCACGCACTGGGGCGAACTGCCGTCGCGCGAGCAGGAGATCCTGCTCATGCGCTTCTACAGTGGCATGACCCAGGATCAGATCGGTCGGCGGCTTGGCCTCTCCCAGATGCAGGTCTCCCGTCTGCTCGGCCACGCGCTCCGCTACCTCCGCCCGCGCCTACTCGGGTTTGACGAGCGCGCAGCCGCCAGGTGAGGGGCCGCTTGCGGGCCACGGGCCGATCCTGAGACCGCCCTGGCGGCACCAGTGCCTGGCTAAGCGGCGCCTCGCGGGGTTCGGCGCATCATCTTGCGCAGCGGCGTCATCGCCGTGCGCCACATGCCGCCTGCGGCGGGCCGCTGTGTGCGGTCGTGCCCGTTCGTGACCTCCGACGGCATGGGCGGGACGGCGCGGTCAGGGGATGAGAATGGCATGGGCGGGACGGTGCCGTCAGGGGATGAGAGTGGCCGGCTGATAGTAATGACCGGATCCGGATCGGATGCAGCTGGCTCGGGCATGGTGTCTTCCTTAGGCGGGTGGGGTCCCGGGGATTGATTCTGGCCTGGCAGCGTGGATCAGATGCGGGCAGAGTCAGGCGATATGCGGCACTGCGAGCGTCATGAGCGCGGCCGGTCCAGACGATCGCGCCGATGTTCATGAGCTCCTCCGGCAGCCCCGGGAAGCTAGCCGTCGCAGGCGGCTGACGTCCGGTGCCTGATCACAAGCTACGCTCGCACGGGAAAACTGGCAAGTATTTTCCGGAATCTGATTACATGTTATGATGAGGAACTGGACCTTCCTGACCAACCAGGCCCGGGTTCTGCTGTGCGTCGCTCATTGACCCGGGTGCGCCTGCGCGACATCGCGGCCAGCCGGAGCTTCGCCCGCGGGGAAACGCGCCATCGGCGAGGTTCTGACCCTTCTGACCGGCAGCAACGCGACCGAGGCCTGAGCAGGACGAGCCGCCGTGCGCCCAGGGCGGTTGCAGGCGAAGGGCGAACGTGAGCCGGAGGAGGCACTTATGGATGTGACAGGCGTGTGGGTCGCGAATGATGAAGGTACCGAAATCGTTCGCGCGCGGGACATCGCGGGCGTCAGCCTGGACTATGACGGAAACGTTACGGTGCGGTTGACCGGCGGAGACGGCGCGGTCGTGACGATCGCCGGGCACCGGACGCATCACGAGGAGCACAGACCTGACGACTTTCACCGCCAGCTGGCCCGCGTCGTCGCCGAATTGTCGGACGCGGCGGGGTCCTTCCTGGTGCGGGCAGTACACCACGAGGCGCGTGGCTGGCAATGGGTCAGCGAGCCGCTGTAGTTCCGGCACAAACGAGCGGACTGCGGCCGGCCGACCGGGGGAAGCTTCCGGGGCCCGCCGCAGCCATGGCAGGCGCGTTTGAGGGAACTCGGATCCCGGCCCCCGCGTGATCAGCAGGCGAATTCGTCTTGCCCCGCGTTTGCGGGGATAAATGCAGGGTAGCGTCAAAATGTTGCTCCGGACCCCGGCAGCGGTTACGCCCGGTAAATAGCGGGTTGTGCAGCGGGATCCGGAGTTTTTCATGCCCGGGACATTACGGGTACAGAGCTATCGCTAGCCGGGAGGCTGGAGCCCACGGCAGATACCCTGCACCGCTATTTATGTGGCGGGGCCGACGACCAGGCCTGCCGATTCAGGGCAGCCTGCTGGCACTGCCGCGTGTATTTCCCAGCCTGGCCGTTGCCGTGTTTTGTGCGTTTCCGGCATCGCCCAGAAAGGAACGACCGCGATGACTGATCAGCTCGCTGCCCGTTATGAAGGCACGGAGCCATTCCCGGACGCCGGCGGCCTGCCGCGCACGGTCGCGGGCGCGGTCCGGGTAGCGGTGACGCTCGCGATCGTCATCGTGCCGTTCGCCGGGCTCGGGGTGGCGGTATGGCTCGCCTGGGGCCACGGCCTGCGCCTCGCAGACGTGCTGCTCGCGACGGCTTTCTACCTGGTTACGGGGCTTGGGGTGACCATCGGCTTCCACCGCCTGCTCACCCACCGCAGCTTCACGGCGGCGCCGGCGCTGCGGGTCGTGCTGGCCATCGCGGGGTCGATGAGCTTCGAGGGTGAGGTCATCGGCTGGGTCGCCATCCACCGCCGTCATCACGCCTTTGCCGACAGGCCCGGCGACCCGCATTCGCCTTACCGGTACGGAACCAGCCTGTCCGGGCAACTCCGCGGTCTCGCCCACGCGCACGTCGGCTGGCTGCTGCGGGATGACCCCACCCCGGCCGCGCGCTATGCCCCGGACATGGTGGCCGACCCTGCCATGCGGGCGATCTCGGCAGCGTTCCCTGCCCTGTGCGCTGTGTCACTCGGGCTGCCGTTCGGCGCGGGCTGGGTGATCGGCGGCTGGCACGGCGCACTGACCGCCCTGCTGTGGGCCGGACTGGTCCGCGTCACCCTGCTGCAGCACGTGACCTGGAGTGTCAACTCGCTGTGCCACGTGATCGGCGCCCGCCCCTTCAGTACCCGGCGCTACGACCGCGCCACCAGCTTGTGGCCCCTCGCGCTGCTCTCCCTCGGCGAAAGCTGGCACAACATGCACCATTCCGATCCGGCCTGTGCCAGGCTTGGCGCCGATCCACGGCAGGTCGATATCTCCGCCGCTGTCATCCGCATCTTCGAACGCCTCGGCTGGGCGACCGGCGTGCACTGGCCTGTCCCCGCCCGGCTGAACGACCACCGCCGCGATCACGGCCGAACCCGGTCGCGACCGGTACTCCAGGACAGCGAGGCGCTGCTGCCGTCGGAGTCCCGGTTGACTGTGAACGGTGTTCACGCTACAGTGAACACTGTAGCTCGGAACTGAATAGTGTTCACCTGAGCGGTGTTCTTCCGGGTCGCCGGGCCCAGCGCCCGGCCAGATGCAAGGGAGAACCAATGACCACCACGACCCCCATGACGAGCTGGGACCTGTTCGAGGACCTGCGCGCGGCACAGGACGAGATGATGCGGGCGACCATGGGACGCGGCTGGCGGCCCGGCCAGCAGCAGTACGCCGGCGATGCCGGCACCGCGGTCTGGGCGCCGTCGGTCGACATATCAGAACGCAAGGACGCCTATCTGGTCACGGCCGAGCTTCCCGGCGTCAAGGCCAGCGAGGTGGAGATCACCGTCGAAGATGGCCTGCTGACCATCCAGGGCGAGCGGCACTTCGCACACGACTCCGCCGAGGAGAAGATGCACCGCACCGAGAGGTTCTACGGCGCCTTCCGCCGCTCGATCACCCTGCCCAGTCACGTGGAGGCGGACAAGATCGAGGCCTCGGCCCAGGACGGCGTGCTTCAGATCATGGTGCCCAAGGCACCCGAGGTACAGGCCAAGCGCATCCAGGTGCGTGTCGGCCGGGGGCACACCGCCCTGAAGCCAGGCTCAGCGGCCAAGAACGGCAGCTGACACTAGGCCCCGGCCGCACGGGCTAGCACCCGTCGCCCGGGGAGCCATGACCTTCCTGCTGTCACCGCTCAGAACGGCGGTGGCAGCGGGAGGCACACGCCCGTCACGCACGGGAAGGACGAAGACCATGTCCAGTAGCCTCGGTGCCATCTCCCGCCATGCCGGGGGTCGTCCGGGAGCAGGTCCGCCGACTGGCCGCACCATCGTCAGGCTAGATAGCGCGCTGGACGTCGCTGCGGCCCCGGCGCTGCGAGAACGCCTGATCGGTTTGCTTCACCCCGGCACCAGGCTGCTGGTTCTCGACCTGTCACGCGTGTCGTCCTGTGACTCGGCCGGGCTAGCCGTGCTGGTCGGCGCGCAACGCCGCGCCAGAGTGCTCGGCATCGTCATGCGCCTGGCCGCTCCCACCGTCCCGGTCGCGAAGCTACTGCGCCACACCGGCCTGGACCGCACCCTCACCATCTGTCCCGATCTGCGCAGCGCGCTCGCTGCGGAGCGGCACGAACCCGCGAACCCATCCCCGCAAGTCCTGGCGGGTGGCATGGCGGCCCTGGACCAGAGTTGGACGTGACGTTCCCCCGCACGGGCTGCGGGTCCTGATCGCGTCGGGCCTGCTGCTGGGCATCGCCGCGATGATCTACCTGACCCGCCGTGGCACAATGAGCTGACATGGAAGACGGCGGCCCTTCGGTAACCGCCCGCTGGGTCGCGGCACACCGGCTCGGCTTCACCCGGGTCGCTACCGACTACGGGGATCCCGCCGCCGACGAGGCCCTGGCTGCCGACGTCGCAGCCGGGCGGGCCGCCCCGGCGAACCGGATGCACGACTACCTAGCCGCGCGCACCTCGTTCTTCGACCGGACCGTTGTCAGCGCGCTCGATCGGGGTGTGCGGCAGGTCGTGGCCGGCGCGGCCGGCTACGACGGCCGCGCGTTCCGGTACGCCAAGCCAGGCGTCCGCTGGTTCGAGGTCGACCACCCCGCGACCCAGCGCGACAAGCTCGGGCGGCTCAAGCGGCTCGGCATCGCCGCGTCCCACGTCCGGTTCGTCGAGGCCGACTTCACCCGCGACCCGGTGGCTGACCGGCTGCGTGCGGCCGGGCTCGACCCGGAGGCGTCCGGCTTGTTCCTGCTCGAGGGTGTCGCCGTCTACCTGGAGCCGGCCGTCCTGGAGGACGTCCTCGGGCAGTTCCGGCAGGTCGCCGCGCCCGGGAGCCGCCTGGCCATCAGCGTGTCCCTGTCCCGGCCGCCCGGCGACGCCGGCCGCGCCCGCTTCCAGGCCACGGTGGCCGCGCTCGGCGAGCCGGCCAGGTCCACGTTCGAGGCCGCCGAGGCCGAAGCGCTGCTCGCCCGGACCGGCTGGCAGCTCGCGGCGACCGGCGACGGCCGCCCGGCCGCGGCCGGGCGCGACCGCCTCCGCGCGGCCGGGCTGCTCCTGGCCAGCGCCGGCCCGGCCGCACCCGCGGGCGCTGGGCATCCTGACCCGGGCTGACCTGGCGGCGGAGGAGCCCGACCCGGCCGCCAGCCGGGGCAAGGTCGCCCGGCTCACCCCGCGGGGCCTGGACGCGCAGCGCCTCTATCACGAACTCGCCGGCGATATCGAGCGGCGCTGGGACGACCGCTTCACCCCGGCCGTGACCGGCGCCCTCCGGGCCGCGCTCGAACCGCTGGCCGCCGGCCAGCCGTCCCCCCTGTTCGGAGGGCTCGAGCCGTACCCGGACAACTGGCGCGCCTCGATCCGCCGTCCGGGCACCCTGCCGCATTTCCCGATGGTGCTGCATCGCGGCGGCTATCCCGACGGCAGCTGACCCCCTTGCGCGCTCGTGAATTAAGAGGTTACTGTTCTGGTTGCGCCCTGACCCGAGGAAGCCGGTGAGAGTCCGGCACGGTCGCGCCACTGTGAGCAGGCCCCGGCCTGCGAGTCAGATCTTCGGGCAGCGCGCCGCTCCACTGGACGGAGGGGACGCACGATCCCCGTAGGAGGTTCCTGAGATGGCCGTTCTTTCCACTCCGAGCGCTGCCGCCAAACCTATCGCCCTGCCGCTTTCCAAGGGGCTGTTCTGGCTGCTCGGCGCCGCGCTCCTCGCGGTCGCGGTGTACTACTTCATCGGCGTCGACCAGGGCGCGACGTCGGTATTCGGCAAGTCCATGGCCATCCACGAGTTCGTGCACGACGCGCGGCACTTCCTCGGCTTCCCCTGCCACTGACCTGACCGGATCTGTCGCAGGCATGGAGAAAAAACTCATTCTCCGCGGCATCCTCGCGGGCGCGATAGCGGGCCTGCTCGCGTTCGCCTTCGCCCGGATCTTCGCCGAGCCGGTCATTAACCAGGCGATCAACTACGAGTCGGGCCGGGACGCCGTGATAGCAGCCCTCGACAAGGCGGCCGGGCTGCCCGCCCCCGACGAGGGGCCCGACATCTTCAGCCGGACGGTCCAGGCCAACATCGGCATCGGCGTCGGGATGATCGCGTTCGGCGCCGCCATGGGCGCGCTGTTCGCGGTGGCCTATGCGCTCTACCTGGGCCGGGTGGGCGCCGTCCGGGCTCGCACCCTGGCCCTGCTGGTCGCCGGCGGCGGGTTCGTGGCCATGTACCTGGTGCCGTTCATCAAGTACCCGGCCAACCCGCCGTCCATCGGCCATCCGGAGACCATCCGCCAGCGCGGCGAGCTGTACCTGGTCATGGTGGTGGCCTCGATCGCGTTCGGGGTCCTCGCGGTCTGGCTCGGGCAGCGGCTCAAGGCGCGCTTCGGCACCTGGAACGCGGCCCTGCTCGCCGCGGCCGCCTTCGCCGTGCTGATCGGCACGGTCATGGCGATCCTGCCCGAGCTCGGCCAGCTGGCGGTGAACCAGCACCTGTACGGTAACCACGCCACCGAGACCCCGCTGCCGGTGACGAACGCCAAGGGCGTCATCGTCTACCCCGGCTTCCCGGCCGACGTGCTGTTCAACTTCCGGCTGTACTCGATCGCCGCCCAGCTCGTCTTGTGGGCCGCCATCGGGCTCATCTTCGCGCCGCTGGCCGACCGGCTGCTCGCCCCCGGGCCGGCCCGGGCCGAGCTGCGCCAGGCCAGGGAACCCGCCGGAGTGTGACCCAGGACGCCCCGCCAGCAGCTGCGGCCCGGCTGCTGGCGGACCTGGCCGCCCTCGGCCCCTATTTCGCGGTGGACGTTCACCGCCCCGGCTCGCCGCTGCGCCCGCCGTGGCAGCCGCTGGACGCGCTGATCGGCTCACCGGACGCGCTGGCCGGCCGGATCGGCGAGGTCCGCGAGCGGCTCGCGGCCGCGGCAGGGTGCCCGGCCGCCGCCGTCGAGTTCCGGGTGGCGGCCTCGATCGCGCAGCTCGGGCTGTGCGCCCGGCTACTGTCCCCGGCCCTCGGCGCCGCCGCGACCGGGCGTACGCTGCCCGTCGACGTCGGTCAGGCCCGCTGGGTCCCCGCCCTCGGCGGCCCGTTCCGGCTGTCCCTGCCCGAAGCGGCGGTGTCCGAGGCGGCGGTAGCCGCCGAACCGGGTACGGCCGTGACGGCCGCGCTGCTCGCCGGGCCCATCACCCAGATCGTCCGTGCCGTCGAGGCAATGGCGGTCTCCCCGCGCGTCCTGTGGGGCAACGTCGCCTCGGCGGTCAACGGCGCCGCCGCCATGATCGCGGCGGCCCGGCCTGACCTGGCCGCCCCGGCGGCCGAAACCGCCGCGGCGATGCTCGCGAACCCCGCCCTGACCGGCACCTTCCAGGGCCGCCCGCTGCAGGGCTTCCGCCGCCGGAACTGCTGCCTCATCTACCGCCTGTCGCCCGCCGCACCCGCCTACTGCGGCGACTGCGTCCTGGGCCGTTAGCGTCCGCGTCGGCCTTTAACCCGGACGCAACACATCGTCACGCGGCATCAACAATGCGGGGCTAGCATGTTCCTCCGCTGCGCCAGACGGCGCGGCGCCAACGGGGATCACGAAGGTCGCACATGAACATGACCGTCTGGGATTGGTTCGAGCAGCGATCGTTTTCGCATCGGGAATTCAGCGAGCTGGCCGGTTCGGCCGCGGCGACGCGTTCTCCGGTCGTCACGCTGGTCCTGCCGGCCCGTGAGGTCGCGGGCACCATCGGCCCGATCCTGGACACGGTGGCCAGCCTGAACGATCGTAGCGGGCTGGTCGATCAGGTACTTGTGATCGACGCGGACTCGGCGGACGGCACCGCGGATATCGCCCGGGCGCACGGCGCCGAGGTCTACTCGGAAAACGAATTGCTGCCGGAATACGGGCCCGCCCAGGGCAAGGGCGACGCGATGTGGCGGGCCCTGTCCGTCGCCCGCGGCGATATCGTCATGTTCGCCGACGCCGACACGCGTGATTTCGGCGAGCATTTCCTCTACGGCACGCTCGGCCCGCTGCTGATGGTGCCCGGTATCCAGTTCACCAAGGCGGCCTATCGCCGCCCGTTCAGCAGTGAGGGGCGATACCTCGCCGACGGCGGCGGCCGGGTCACCGAACTGACCGCCAAGCCGCTGCTCAACTTCTTCTTCCCCGAACTCACCGGGTTCGTCCAGCCGCTGGCCGGCGAGTTCGCCGCCTCCCGGGACCTGCTGCTGCGCATCCCGTTCCTCACCGGGTACGGGGTGGAGATCGCGATCCTCATCGACGTGCTCCGTGACGCCGGGCTGCCCGCCATGGCGCAGGTGGACCTCGGCTCACGGCAGAACCGGCACCAGCCGCTGTGGGACCTGACCAGGATGAGTTCCGCCGTGCTGCGCGCGCTGGCCCGCCGGGTCCCGGCCCTGGAAAACGCCGCCCCGGCGCCGGGCCTGTGGGGCCTGCCCGGACCGGTCGCACCGCAGGCCTACCTGCACGCGGTCGCCACCCCGGACGGGCTGCGCCTGGACGAGCACCTCAGCGACCTGCCCGAACGTCCGCCCATGGGCCGCATCCTCGCGGAGGTCCCCGCCTACCAGGCGGGCATGTGACCGGCGGCGGCTCGTACCCGTGAGGTTCGGGCCCGGCCTGGCCGCCGTCTCCATGATCAGCGACGACAACTTCAGCGCGACCCAGTTCACCCGGGTCCTGAACCTCCTGGTCAAGCTGCCGTAGCTCAGCTGCCGCCGTCGTCGGCGAGTACGTCGAGGATCGCCTGGCCGTACCTGTCCAGCTTGGTGGCGCCCACGCCATTGACGCCGGCCAGTTCAGACAGGGTCGACGGCGGCGAGGCCGCGATCAGGCGGAGCGTCGCGTCGTGGAAGATCACGTACGGCGGCATGCCCAGTTCCTTGGCGACCGACGTCCGCCACGCGCGCAGCCGCTCGAACACCGGCTCCGACCCTTCGACCTCGGGCGGCAGCTCCGCGGCCGCGGGCCGTCCCCCCACGGAACCCGCACCCGCACCCGCACCGGAACCCGTACCCGCACCGGAACCCGGCGTGCCCCGCCGCGCCCGCGGCGGGGCCGGGAGCTTCGGCGGATCCCGCCGGAACGCGACCGGCCGCTCGCCGCGCATCACCTCGCCGCTCAGGTCGGTCAGCGCCAGCGTGCCGTGATCGCCCTTGACCGCGAGCAGCCCGGAGGCCAGCAACTGCCGCACCACGCCCCGCCACTCGCCCTCGCTGAGCTCCGTGCCGATGCCGAACGTGGACAGCGAATCGTGCCCGTAGGAGAGCACCCGCGGCGTCTTCTTACCGAGCAGGATGTCGATCGGCTGCCCGGCCCCGAACGCGGGACCCCCGAGCCGTCCCAGTCGTACCAGGGTGGAGAGCAGCTTCTGCGCCGCCACCGTGCCGTCCCAGACCGACGGCGGCGTCCGGCACGTGTCGCAGTTCCCGCAGGCTTCCGGCGCGTCCGTCTCGCCGAAATACGCCAGCATCTGCCGACGCCGGCAGCCGGCCGTCTCACACAGCGCGAGCATCGCGTCCAGGTGTGCCACCAGCCGGCGGCGGTGCGCGAGGTCGCCGTCGGAGTCGTCGATCATCCGCCGCTGCTGCACCACGTCGGCCAGCCCGTAGGCCAGCCAGGCGGTGGCCGGCAGCCCGTCCCGGCCGGCCCGCCCGGTCTCCTGGTAGTAGCCCTCGACCGAACGAGGCAGGTCCAGGTGCGCCACGAAGCGGACGTCTGGCTTGTCGATGCCCATCCCGAACGCGATCGTGGCCACCATGATCAGCCCGTCCTCGCGCAGGAACCGCGACTGGTTCACCGAACGGGTCAGCG
>WNGJ01006014.1_pt1 | contig 12808 bp, 11 predicted proteins | sample 5400611 | NCBI WGS metagenome assembly WNGJ01 (sample SAMN13153375, study PRJNA577476) | soil metagenome | isolation source: 40 cm soil or saprolite under Garry oak tree replicate 1 | place: USA:California | collected 2016-06-15
GGGGTCTGACCCACGCTCTCAGCGGCCTCGGCGGCACGGGTAAGACCCAGCTTGCCGCCGCGGTCGCGCGGTCCCTGCTGGACTCGCGCGGGATCGACGTGCTGGTGTGGGTATCCGCGTGCAGCCGGCAGGCCGTCCTCACGAGCTATGCGCTGGCTCTGCGCCAGGTCAGCACCTTCGATCAGGACCAGGACGCCGAGTCGGACGCCAGGCTGTTCCTTGAGTGGCTGGCCAGCACCAGCCGGCCGTGGCTGGTGGTCATCGACCAGCTCGCCGACCCTGAGGACCTGGACGGGCTGTGGCCGCGCGGCAACGCTGGGAGGACGCTGGCGACGACCCGGCTTCTTGACGCGTCGCTGGCTCAGGCCGACGGGCGGATCGAACACGTCGGTGTCTTCACTCGCCGGGAGGCGCTCACCTATCTGAAGGCGAGGCTTGATCGCGAGCAGCGCGTCGGGGCCCTGGACCTAGCCGACGACGTCGGGTGTCTTCCTGCCGCACTCGATCACGCGGCGGCGGTCATCGCGAGCGGGCAGTACAGCTGCAGCGAGTACCGCATCCGTCTTGCGGAGCGGATGGAGCGGTTGACCGGCCCTGCGGCCAGCGGGTATCCGGCGATCGTCGTCGCATCGTGGTGGCTATCCCTGGATGCGGCAGACCAGTTGCCCCCGGCCGGCCTGGCCAGGCCGGCGCTTACGCTCGCGGCGTTGCTGGGACCGAGCGGCATTCCCGGGGCGGTTGTCACGAGCCGGGCCGCCTGCGCCTATGTATCAGGGCACGGGAGCACGCGGGCGGGCGACGACCAGAGCCTGACCCGCCATGCGCTGCACAACCTTGCACGCCTCGGGCTGGTGATGATCGACGCGGATGCCGACGCGCGCACGATCCGCGTGCATTCCCTGGTCCAGGCGGCAGTCAAGGACAGCCTGTCCGCAGAAGAGGTCGCACAGGCGGCCAGGGTGTGCGGCACCGCGCTGCTTGAGGCGTGGCCGGCCGCAGAAGAAACACAGCCGCAGGTCCCGCTGGCCCTGCGCGACTGCGCGAGCAGCCTGCTGGAGAGCAGCGGCACGCTGCTGTGGACGCCAGAGGCACATCCTGTGCTCATGCGCGCTGGCGAGAGCTTGGACAGAGCGCGCCTGACCGGCCCCGCGATCAGGTACTGGCAGGCGATGACGGAAACGGGCAGCAAGATGCTGGGCCCCCGTCATTCGCACACCCTTCATATGCGTGACAAGTGGGCATCCGCGTGCCTGGCGGCTGGCCTGTACGACGACGCGATCGAGATCTCCAGGCGCGCTCTCGCCGACCGGGAGCGCCTGTTCGGCCCCGGCCATCAGGAGAGCCTCACCGCGCGCGCCAGCCTGGCCGGCGCTTACCATGCCGCCGGCCGCCTGGCCGATGCCATACCGCTGTTCGAGCAGACCATCGCTGAGCAAACATGGCTGCTCGGCCCCGACGACACCGGCACGTGGGCATGGCGTGCCAGCCTGGCTAGCGCCTACCAGGCAGCGGGTCGCCACAAGGATGCGATTCCGCTCTACGAGCGAACCATGTCCGACGCCGAACTGGTCCGTGAGCCTGGTCACCCTGACATCCTCGCCGCTCGCCGCAGCCTCGCGGCCGCCTACCAGGCGGCCGATCGGCCGAAGGAGGCAATCAGGACGCATGAGCGAATCGTCACCGAGGCCGAGCGGTCCTACGGGCCAGATCATCAGGAAACACTGACGTCGAAGGCCAGTCTGGCCGGCGCCTATCTCCTGGCAGGCCGCCTGAAGGATGCGATCAGGCACAGCAAGCGAAATCTGGCCGACCGCGAGCGCGTGCTGGGACCCAGCCACCCTGACACCTTGGCCACGCGCGCTGGCCTGGCCGACGCGTACCTGCTGACCGGGCATCTGAAGGAGGCGATCGTGCTGCACGAGCACACGCTCGCGGAGCGGGAGCGGGTTCTCGGAGCCGGCCATCCTGACACGGTGACGTCCCGTGCCAGCCTGGCGTCGGCCTATCACAGCGCAGGACGACTGGCCGATGCCATTCCTATGTACAAGCGCGCCATCGGCGATTCTGAGCTCCTGCACGGCGTCGGCCACACGGACACCATCACCTTGCGCGGCAATCTTGCGCATGCCTACCACACCGCGGGCCGTCCCGCCGACGCGATCGCCTTGCTTGAACGGACACTGGCCGAAGCCGAGCGCTTCCTGGGTCCCGATCAAGAGCTGACGCAGACGATGCGCGAAAACTACGACGCCATCGCCTCGGCCTAGCCGGGGATGGCCGGCCAGGGCATGCGGGTCGCGTCAGGGCGGCGCCTGGGGGAGGCGGAACGAACCGCGCTTGGGGGCCGGCGCCGACGGGGGCGGCACCACGGGTCCGATGTCGCCGTCGGGCGCGTCGTCGAGATCGACGATCACCGGGGCGTGATCGCTGGGTCCTGCGCCCTTGCGCGCGTGCCGGTCGACCCAGCCGGCCCGCACGCGGGTCGCGACCGAATCCGTGGCCAGCACGAGGTCGATGCGCATCCCGAGGTTCTTCTGGAACATTCCGGCGCGGTAGTCCCAGTACGTGAACACGCGCTCATCCGGCCAGCGCTCCCGCAGCACATCGTGCAGCCCGGCCGACTGGATGCTGGCCAGCGCGTCCCGCTCCGGCGCCGTGACGTGCGTCTGGCCGATGTACGCGTCGGGGTCGAAGACGTCGGCGTCGGTGGGAGCGATGTTCATGTCGCCGCACACGATCGCGGCGCCGGGGTCGGCGCCGACCGCCTCGCGCAGCGCCGCCAGCCACGCGAGCTTGTACCGGTAGTGCTCAGAACCGGGCTCCCTGCCGTTCGGCACGTACACCGAGTGCACCCGGATCCCGCCGCAGGTCGCGGCGATCGCCCGGGCCTCAGGCTGGGGGAAGCCAGGGGCACCCTCGATGCCCGGCACGATGTCTTCGAGGCCCGCCCTGGACACGATCGCGACGCCGTTCCATCGCGCTTCGCCGTGGGCCGCGAACTCATAACCCCTGCTGCGAAGATCCTCGCCGAGCAGCCCGGCGAACGCGTCATCGGGGAGCTTGGTCTCTTGGAGGCAGAGGATGTCCGGCTTGCGCTGGTCGAGCCATGGCAGCAGGCGCGGCACCCGCTGCTTGACCGAGTTCACATTCCACGTCGCTACCCGCACCGGGCCTAGGCTAGCCGCTCGTCGCTGACCGCGGCCGTGCCCGGCCTGGCGGCCTGGCTGTTGCCGGTCAAACCCGGCATTGATTAACTGTGCGGGTGTCCAGCCCCCCGCCGCCTGGCCGTGTCGCCGCGGCTCTTGCAGCCCGGCGGGTGATCGGCGAGCCTGCGATTGAACTCCCGCGGATAGCGCTTGGTTGCGGAAATTTCGGCGGTGTCGGCTCCGCGCCCGAGTTCTTCGGGCAGGGGCTAACGCAGGACCGGGCGCTCGAGCTGATGGATGCGGCGTGGGAACTCGGCATCAGGCACTTCGATACCGCCGATGCCTATGGCGGCGGGCGCAGCGAGCAGGCCATCGGCCAGTGGATCAGATCGCGCGGCGTCAGGCCGCTGCTGACGACGAAGACGTTCAACCCGATGTCAGCCGGCGGCGACCACGGCCTCGCGCCCGAGCGGATTGCCAGGCAGCTGCGGGCGAGCCTGGACCGGCTGGGGCTCGACAAGGTCGACCTGTACCTGGCGCACGACTTCGACCCTGAGGTGCCGCTCGCCGATACCCTCGACGCCTTCGAGTCTGCCCTGGTCGACGGCCGGATCCGCGGCTACGGCGTCAGCAACTTCGATGCCCGTCAGCTCGCGGACGCACTGTCCGCCGGCGCGCCGCGCGCCATCCAGAACAGCTATTCGCTGTTCGCGCTCCAGGACCAGCCAGAACTCCTCCCGCTGTGCGCGCAGGCCGGCGTCGCGTACCTGGCGTTCAGCCCGCTGGCCGGCGGCTGGCTGACCGGCAAGTACCGGCGCGGGGAGGCGTTCCCGGCCGGCTCGCGGATGACGCAGCGGCCCGAGCCCTATCAGGGCTTCCTGGTGAACAGGACCTTCGACCCGCTCGAGTACCTCGAGCGGGTCGCCGTGCGCCGTGGCATGTCGATGGCTGGCCTCGCGCTCGCCTGGCTGGCCGCCGACGACAGGGTCACCCAGATCGTCGTCGGGCCAGGACGCCCCGGGCATCTCGAGCCGGTCGTCGAGGCGCTGGATAACCCGATGACCGCCGATGAGATGGCCGCGATCGAAAGGACGTTTCGTGATTGACCTGACCGAGATCGAGGCGGCGAGGAAGCGGATAGACGGCGCGGCGATCAGGACACCGCTGGTCAGGCTCCACGTCGGCGACGCCCCGGCGGAGATCTATCTCAAGCTCGAGAACCTGCAGCCGGTCAACTCGTTCAAGATCCGCGGCGCGACCAACGCGGTCGCCCTGGCGTCTCCCGGCGAGCGCGCGAAGGGCCTGGTCACCGCCAGCGCGGGGAACATGGCGCAAGGCGTCGCCTGGGCCGCCAGGGCGATCGGCGTGCCGGCCACGATCGTGGTACCTGAGCAGGCGCCAGCGGCGAAGCTCGCCGCGATCGAGCGGCTCGGCGGTCAGGTGCGCAAGCTGGCGTATGACGCCTGGTGGAACATCCTCGTCACCGGCCACGTGGACGGCATCGATGGCCTGTTCGTGCACCCGGTATCCGATCCCGCGGTGATCGCGGGCAACGGCACGATCGGCCTGGAGATCCTCGAGGACCTGCCCGACCTTGACGCGGTCGTCATCCCGTATGGCGGGGGCGGCCTGACCACCGGCATCGCCAGCGCCATCAAGGCGCTGCGGCCGCGGGCGAGGGTCATCACGGCCGAACCAGCCACCGGGTGCGCCCTGAGCGCGGCGCTGCTGGCCGGCCGGCCGGTGGACGCCGGCTACCAGCCCTCGTTCGTCGACGGCGCGGGCAGCGGGAGGGTCCTGGACGCCATGTGGCCGCTCGTCCGCGAGCTGGTCGACGACGCCGTCGCGGTCCCGCTCGATGACGTGGCCGCGGCCATCCGGCTGATTGCCGAGCGCGTCCGGGTCATCGCCGAAGGTGCGGGCGCCTTGTCGGTAGCCGCCGCCCTGTCAGGCCGGGCCGGACACGGGAAGGTCGCGTGCGTCGTCTCAGGCGGCAACATCAACGCCGGCACGCTCGCCGAGATCCTGCAAGGGCGGCGGCCCTGAGCAGGTCGGCTAGCGCCTGCTGGCCGACTCGCAACTGTTACCAAATCCCAATTGCCCGCCCTTGCACGATTACGCGCCAGATGGTTTGATCAGCGGAACAAATTTGAACGCTGGGGAGGGCGAGTTTGACTTTCCGCGTCGTCCGCCGTGCCCAGGCAAGCTGGCGCGGAACGTTGCCGCAAGGAAGCGGCCGGATCGCGCTCGGCAGCGGCGCCTTCGACGGGCCCTACTCGCTCCGCGCGCGGGTCGAGGACGGCGAGCACGCGACCAACCCGGAAGAACTGATCGGCGCCGCCGAGGCGGGCTGCTTCACGATGTCGCTGGCGAACCTGCTGACCGAGGCGGGCCACCCCGCGCGTGAGCTGCGCACAACCGCCGAAGTCACGCTGGCGGAAGCCGGCGGCGGCTTTGACATCACCCGGATCGCGCTCAGCACCGAAGGCGAGGTGCCAGGGGTCGACAACGATGTCTTCGCCGGCCTCGCCCAGCAGGCGAAGAACTGCACGGTGTCGCGTGCCCTCGCGGGCACCGAGATCACGCTAGAGGCGCGTCTCGTAGCGAGCTGACCAAGCGACCCCGACTGACCCCCGAGATATCTGGCATTGCGGGAACTGGAGGCAACGTCCATGAAAGGACGAGGAGTAATTGTCGCGTCGGTGCTCGGCGCGCTTGTCGTAGCCGGGTGCGGCAGCAGCGGCGGCAGCGCGAATGGCGGCAGCAAGGCATGCACCGCGGCGATCGGGATCGAGGCGCCGATCACCGGTCCTGTCGCCGTCCTCGGCCAGGAGCAGCTGCACTTCGCGCAGCTCGCACTGTCGCTGGACAACAAGGCGAACAAGACCAAGATCACACTCGTGCAGGGTGACACTCAGCTCGACCCGGCGCAGGCGACCACCGTCACCCAGCAGTTCACCTCGAACTCCAAGATGCTCGCGGTCGTGGGTCCGGCCGGAAGCCAGGAAGTCGAGGCCGTCGGTCCGCTGATGGCGCGCGCGGGCCTCCCCTTCATCTCAGGCTCGGCGACGAACGTGACGCTCACCGAGGGTAAGTACCCGACCTTCTTCCGGGTCGTCTCCAACGACCGCGTGCAAGGAATGAACGACGCGAATTACATCGTCAAGAACCTGCACCCGAAGGCCGTCATGATCGTCGATGACCAGGAGGTCTACTCGACCGGCCTCGTCGGATTCATGACGCCGATTCTCAAGGCGGCCGGGATTAAGGTGGACCACGAGTCCGTCCCCCAGAAGCAGAACGACTTCTCCTCGCTGGTCACCAAGATCACCTCGGCGACCACTGTCGTGATCCTGCCGTGGCAGGTGGCCGGCAACGCCCAGCAGTTCGGCCGAAACCTTGCCCAGCAGCACAAGAAGGCCGTGATCTTCGGCACCGACGGCTTGTTCTCGCCGGGCACCTTCACGATCAACGGCTCGTACGTGTCCGCGTTCGGTCCGGACATCACGGCGCTTCCAGCGGACGCGTCACTTGTCGCCGCTGCGAAGAAGTACGGCACGTTCGGCACGTTCGGCCCGCCGATCTTCGCCGCCACCCACGTGATCGACGAGGCCATCGCGTCGGTCTGCAAGGCCGGGCAGACGCCGAGCCGCGCCAATGTGCTGGCAGCGATCAAGAAGACGAACGAGCCGACGTCTATCCTCGGGCAGCCGATCAGCTTCGACTCGCACGGGGACAACGCACACGGCAAGTTCTTCCTGTTCAAGATCGACTCGTCCGGCAAGTACAACCTGATCCCAGGCTGACCGGGCAACTGAGGTAGCCGCCGTGGCGCGCCGGCCGAACGCCGGCGCGCCACCTGGCGGCCTGGCAATGGGGCGGATTCGCACCTGATGGGATTCTTCTTCCAGGAACTGCTCAACGGCATCGTCGTCGGGGCCTTGTACTCCCTGGTCGCGCTCGGGTTCTCGATGGTGTACGGGGTGCTGAAGCTGCTCAACTTCGCCCACGGCGACCTGTAAATGGTCGGCGCCTTCGCCGGCTATTTCGTGATCCAGTGGTCCGGCGGCCCGAAGGCCCTCGCCATTCCCGTGCCGCTGCTGCTGGTGATCATGTTCGTGCTGGCGGCGTTGCTGACCGGCGGCCTCGGCGTCGCGATCGAGCGGTTCGCCTACCGGCCGCTGCGCAACGCGCCGCGGATCGCTCCGCTGATCACCGCCATCGGCATCTCGTTCTTCCTGGAGAACGCGGCGCTGCTGCTGTTCGGCGGGCAGTACCGGATCTACAACACCCCCGACTTCATCCCCTTCTCCTCCGGGTTCCGGATCGGGTCGGTCAGCATCGACGCGGTCCAGATCCTGGTCATCGTCCTCGGTGTCGCGCTGATGATCGGGCTGCGGCAGCTGGTCGTGCGGACAAAGCTCGGCAAGCAGATGCGCGCCGTGGCCGCCGACCGCGAGGCCGCGGAGATGCTCGGGATCAACGTGAACCTCACGATCGCCGCGACATTCTTCCTGGGTTCCGCGCTGGCCGGCGTGGCCGGGGTCATGGCAGGGCTGCTGTTCAACCAGGTCACGAACACGATCGGGTTCCTGGCCGGGCTCAAGGCGTTCACGGCCGCCGTGGTCGGGGGTATCGGCTCCATTCCCGGCGCGATGCTCGGCGGCCTGCTGATCGGCATCGCCGAGTCCTTCATCACCGGCTACATCTCCTCGACGTTCACCAACCTGCTCGTCTTCGCGCTGCTGATCATCGTGATGCTGGTCAGGCCCAGCGGCCTGCTCGGCCAGGTCCAGCTGCAGAAGGTATGACGCCGCAGTGAACCTCGAGAAGCAGCCACCCGCCGGCCCGCAGGTCGGGGCCGACGAGTGGGTCGCACGGGAGGAAGGCAGGCGCGAGTACCTGCCGTCCTGGCTGGGCTCGGCCCAGCGCGCCGGCGAGCGGGTGGGATGGTGGCCAAGGCTCGCCGTGATCACGATCGCGGCGCTGCTGCTGCCGATCTCCGGTCTCGGCGGCTTCCAGCTGCAGGTCGGTATCGACGCGCTGGTGATCGCGCTGCTCGCGGTGGGCCTGAACATCGTCGTGGGCTGGGCCGGCCTGCTCGACCTCGGCTATATCGCGTTCTTCGGCTTCGGCGCCTACGGCTTCGCGCTGCTGTCGTCGAGCCAGATCGGCACGGCGGGCATCCACCTTCCCTCGATCTTGTCGGTGCCGGTCGTCATGATCGGCGCGGCGATTCTCGGCCTCATCGTCGGCTGGCCGTCGAGGCGGTTGATCGGCGACTACCTCGCGATCGTCACGCTGTTCTTCGGCGAAGCGTTCGTGGAGTTCACCAACAATGTGGCGCCCGGTACTTTTGGCGGACCGAATGGGATCGTCGGCATCGACGCGATGAACTCGTTCGGCATCCAGCTGACGACCAACCAGTCCTACTACTACCTGCTCGTGATCCTGCTCGTGCTCGTCATGGCGGTGCTGCGGCTGCTGGACACCTCGCGGACGGGGCGGGCCTGGCGGGCCGTGCGCGAGGACCCGCTCGCCGCGGCGGCGATGACCATCCCGGTCAACCGGCTGAAGCTGATGGCGTTCGCGTTCGGCGCGATGGTCGCCGCGCTGGCCGGGACGGTCTTCGCGGCGCAGCAGATCAGCGTGTTTCCGCTCGACTTCGACACGCCGATCCTGATCCTGATCTACGCCGGGCTGATCCTGGGCGGAGCCGGCAGCATCGCGGGCGCCGCGACGGGTGCGCTCGTCGTCATGGTCATCTACGACGGCCTGCTGCGCAGTCCCACCGACTCCGGCTATTTGTTCTACGGCCTGATCCTGCTGACCCTGCTGGTCAAGCTCCGCCCGTGGCGCCGGCTCGGCGTCGTCCTCGCGGCGGCCGTGGTGCTGGGGATTGCCGCGCACGCTATCGCGGGCGCCATCTCGCCCGGCGCGGTCGCGGGCAGTCCGACCTCGGGCGGCTGGATCGGCGCCGCCCTGCGGGACTGGGTGATCGTCCCGGCTAGTCCGCGCATCCCTGGGAGCTACGGGTTCGTGCTCTTGATCTGCCTGCTGATCGCGCTCGTCCATGTCAAGGACCGGTGGCGGACGATCCTGCTCGTGCCGGCGATCTACCTGGCGGCGTTCGTCTGGGAGACCAGGCTGGCAGCCGAGCCGTCGGTGACGAGGCAACTGCTGATCGGCGCGATCCTGATCGTGATGATGAACGCCAGGCCGCAGGGCCTGCTTGGGCAGCGCCGGGTAGAGACGCCGACATGAGCGATCCGCACGAGGCGCACGAGCCGAGGGAGCCGCGCGAGCCGAGGGAGCCGCGCGAGCGGAGCGAGCCGAGCGAGCCGAGCGAGCCCGTCCTCAGCCTGGACCGGCTCTCCTTGTCTTTCGGCGGGCTGCGCGCGCTGGCCGGGCTCGACCTGCGGGTCGGGGCCGGCGAGATCGTCAGCCTGATCGGGCCCAACGGGGCCGGCAAGACGACCGTCTTCAACGTCATCACGGGCGTCTACCAGCCCAGTTCCGGTGACGTCCGGTTCCTGGGTCACTCGATCGCCGGGCTGCCGCCGCACCGCATCGCCCGGCTCGGGATCGCCCGCACGTTCCAGAGCCTGCGGCTGTTCCTGAACATGTCCGTGCTCGAGAACGTGATGGCCGCGACCTACGGCAGCACCAGGGCGACACCCCCCGAGTCGGTGCTGCGGCTGCCATGGGCCAGGCGCGAGGAGCGCCAGGCACGGGAGCTGGCCAAGGAGGTGCTGTCGTTCTTCGGCCAGCGCCTGGCTGGCTATCGCTGGGATCAGCCCGCGTACTCGCTGTCGTACGCGAACCGACGCCGGCTGGAGATCGCCCGCGCGCTCGCGACCAGGCCCAGGCTGCTGCTGCTCGACGAGCCGGCGGCGGGGATGAACCCGGCCGAGACGCACGAGGTGACCGAGATCATCAGCCGCCTGCGCGACGAGCTCAGCGTCTCGATCTGCGTGATCGAGCACGACATGCACGTCGTGTCCGGCTGCTCCGACCGGGTCGTCGCGCTCGACCACGGAGTCAAGCTCGCCGAAGGCGAGTTCGATCACGTGGCCAGCGATCCCGCCGTGGTGGAGGCCTATATGGGCCGCGATCCCGAAGCCCTGGCGGAGTCCTGATGAACCTGCTCCTGAGCCTCGACAACGTCACCACCTACTACGCCCAGATGCGGATACTCGAGGGCGTCAGCCTGCAGGTCGGCAGCGGCGAGCTTGTCTGCCTGCTCGGCGGCAACGCATCGGGAAAGTCGACCACGCTCAAGACGATCCTCGGCATCGTCCAGCCCAGGTCAGGGCGCGTGCTGCTCGACGGAGAGGACGTGAGCCGCTGGCCGGTCCCGCAGCGGATCGCCAAAGGCATCGCGATCGTGCCGGAGAACCGCAGGCTCTTCGGGCAGCTGACGGTGCGGGAGAACCTGGAGCTCGGGGCCGTGCTGCGCGGGCGCGAGAAGCTGGACGAGGACTTCGACAGGATCCATCGGCTATTCCCCCGCCTGCTGGAGCGCCGCGGCCAGCTGGCGGGCACCCTGTCCGGCGGCGAGCAGCAGATGGTCGCGATGGGCCGCGCGCTGATGTCGCGGCCGCGCCTGCTGCTGATGGACGAGCCGTCGATGGGCTTGTCGCCCGCGCTCGTGCAGCAGAATTTCCAGATCATCAAGGAAGTGCACCTGTCAGGCGTGGCGGTTTTGATGGTCGAGCAGAACGCCTCCATGGCGCTGTCCATCGCCGACCGCGGCTACGTCCTGTCCACCGGCGAGATCGTGCTCGAGGGTGCCGCCGCCGAACTGCTGCGCAGCGAGGATCTCAAGCGCGCCTACCTCGGCCGATAAGGGCGAGGGCAACACTCTCCCCCCAGTAACCGTGACCACCGACAAGCCGAGGCGCCCATCCGCGCGGTCAACCCCACCCTCGCTCACCACTCAGCACGGCCCCCAGTCACTCACCAGTCGATTCGTCCGATTTGCGGCTACCCAAGGCGTGCTATGTCGAGGGGCGGAGGGCCGCCACTCACGCTGTGTGAGTGCCCGATCGCGCCCTGGGGTAGCTGGCGAGGACCCGGGGCGTTGACCCTGAGAAGATCTCAGCCTATTTTTCATTCAATGAGAAATTCGTCTGCCGACGTGGCTTCGGCACACCCCGCCCCAGCCCACATTCCAGCATCAGACGCCGGCAGCGGATCGGCGCCGTCGGCTGCGATCCTCGGCGCGCGCGCCCGTTTCAGCTCGCTCAGCGGGGACTTCGTCTATCTCGACGCGCCTGGCGGCACCCAGACGCCCGACGAAGTGGCCGCCGCCGCCGCGCAGGTGTACCTGGAGTCGAGCGGCAACACCGGTGCGCCCTACGCGACGAGCAGGCGGCTCGAGGCCCTCGTCGACGAGGCCAGGGCGGCCTCGGCTCGGTTCTTCGGCTGCACATCCGACGAGATCGTCTTCGGCGCGAACATGACGTCACTGAACTTCACCTTCTCCCGGACACTCGGCAGGCAGCTCAGCCCCGGCGACGAGATCGTCGTGACCAGGCTTGATCACGACGCCAACGTGGCGCCGTGGCTGGACCTGGCAGCCGACCGCGACCTCGTCGTCCGGCACGCCGACGTGCAGGCCGACACCAGCCTGGACCTGTCCGACCTGGAAACCCAGCTTGGCCCGCGGACCAAGGTCGTGGCGTTCCCGTGGGCGGCGAACTCGACGGGCACGATCGTCGACGCCCGCGCGATCACCGACCTGGCCCACCGGGCGGGCGCCCTTGCCTGGGTCGACGCCGTCCAGTACGCGGCGCACGAGCCGATGGACGTGCACGCGATCGGCGCCGACGTCGTGATGTGCTCGGCGTACAAGTTCTGCGGCCCGCACCTGGGGATCGCGTTCGGCCGCCGTGATCTGCTGGAATCCTGGCGTCCCTACAAGGCGCGGCCGGTGGGGTTCGAGCCGGTCGGGCACCGGTTCGAAACGGGAACGCTGCCCTACGAGCTGCTCGGCGCGCTGCTGGCCACCTATTCCTACCTCGACAGCCTCGGTGGCATGGCCGCGCTGGCCGGCTGGGAGCGCACGCTCGGTGAGCGGATGATGGCCGGATTCCCGGATGGCACGCGGCTCTACGGCCCGCCGACGATGGCCGGCCGGGTGCCGACCTTCCTGATCAACTTCGACGGTGTCTCCTCCGCCCAGCTCAGCCAGGAGCTCGCCGACCACGGCTTCGGCGTATGGAGCCACGGCAGCTACTACGCGCTCGGCCTGCACGAGCGGATCGGGTGGGGCGAAGCGCTGCGGGTCGGGCTGGCGCACTACAACACGCCCGAGGAGATGGACAGGTTCAACGAGGTCCTCGCGGAACTCGTCGCCAAGCACCAGCAGGCGTCGCCGCTGAACGGCGGCCAGGGAGAACCGGCGGCGAGGCAGCCATGACCAGCCCGCAGCCAGTACCGGGCGGCGTGGTCGTCCAGACGGACCAGATCCCGGCTCAGCCGGGCTCAGGCGGTGCCAGCGTGCGAACGCTCCTCGACACCGGCGCGGGCGGCCCCGGCCTGGTGCGCCGGCAGGTGGAACTGCGTCCGCGATCCAGCTACCAGGGGACCGCGGGCGCGGCAGGCGACCTGTGGTTCGTCATCGACGGCGCCGGTCAGATGGATGTCAGCGGGCAGCC
>WNGJ01006015.1_pt1 | contig 12806 bp, 20 predicted proteins | sample 5400611 | NCBI WGS metagenome assembly WNGJ01 (sample SAMN13153375, study PRJNA577476) | soil metagenome | isolation source: 40 cm soil or saprolite under Garry oak tree replicate 1 | place: USA:California | collected 2016-06-15
CTTCGGGAACGGCCCACACTTCACCCGTGAAGCGGAAGGTTTTCAAGTAGTCGAAGAAAGCGTCGCTAACGTGAGCGAACGCAGAGTGCCGACGAAGGAAGCTGATGTCCTCGGGCTGGAAACGCACGTCTTCCAGGAAGTCGAGGGCCTGCTCGAGTCCGGCGGCAAGGAGATAGCCTCGTTGCGGAGGCAGCGAGCGCACGAAGAGTTCGAAGCTGGCGGTGGCGCGGAAGCCGTTCTCAAAATAGGCCGCCGCCATGGTGAGCTCGTAAAGGTCCGTGAGCAGGGCAGAATGGCGAAGGGCTTCGGACACGAGGAGGGCCTCTGGGAAAATTATAGAGGACCGAGGCGCGCGGTAATGGCGTTTGAAGGTAAAGATGGTTTGTTGCTTGCCGTCGAAGTTGCACTGGCGCCTCCCTGCGTCTCTTGCGCGAGAGCTCCACTCACTCTCAGCGAATGCTCAGATACTCCTTTCCTTGTGTGCCAGTCAAAAAAGGACTGGATATTCACCTTCGTGCTATCGAGGACGTTGGCCACGCCCGCGAGCGTGTCCGACCGATTCTCAATCGGGTAGAGTAAGCTTCTCTGCTTGCATTGGTGGTCACTCCTTCTGCGGGCAAACTGGGAGTCCCGGTTTCAACTGCCGCACCGGCGCGGTGGTGATTTCCGACACAACAGCTTTCGACATTTCTTACGCCGCTTTCCCCGCCGCTATCTTGTGAGCAGTGGAGCTATCGACGTTGAACCTTCTAATAGTCGGGACCACTTCAATCAGGTGGGCTAACAACCCGTAGAGTGTCGGGTACTCGTCTCCGTGATAACGTTCGGCGTCTTCTTTTGTGTTCCAAAAGCTTAGAGCCAGGACGTGATCAACCTCGGTGTCCGACACCAGAACGATCTCATCCACAAAACCAGATTGTTTTCTGAGGATTGGCAGAGCTCTCTCCCGAATTGTGTCAGCGACTTCCAGCGTCTTGCTGGGTTTAGCGATTACTTCGACGCCTCGGGCAAACATAAAAGTGACTCCCTTCTCGTTTATTCGAAACTGGCCTGCTCTTACCCTTCGAAAATGCTTCTCACGCGCTCTCTTTTGCTGAGACAGGCCAGAAAGTCAAAACACGTTGTTCCACTTCTTCGCTGCCGCAATGTGGGCATACGACCTTGCGTTTCTCATAGTCGGCGGGCGCAAGCACTTTCGAGAACGTGCTCCTACAAGCGTGGCAGAAAAAGGCGTAGTAGTGAGGCATACAGACCTTCCGCTGTTAGAACTGTCTGGCAAAATTCTAGGCTCGCTGCCTGTGCCCTTCAACCCGCCTGCATTTTGCAGAATGGCAGTGCGGCGGCGTGCGACGACGGCGGAGAAAAACGGAAGCCGGGGCTCGCTGGTCTCTCAACTTCGTCCTCTTGCGCAATCGCCCGAGAACAGCCCACAATTGGACAGTTACCGATGGGGGAAACGTCGTGAAAAACCTCTTTGTTGGAAACCTGGGTTCTGAGGTGACGCACGAGGAGCTTCGGCGGCTGTTCGAAGCCTACGGAGAGGCGCAGGTTCATATCATCGTGGATCGCGACACCGGGCTGCCGCGAGGGTTTGCATTCGTGGAGATGGCAAACGACGCTGAGGCCAAGAAAGCAATCCAAGCTCTGAATGGCAGCATTTTAAGAGATCGCACCCTGGACGTGAATTACGCTCGACCTAGACCAGAACGCCCAGCAGCTTAGGGTGAGCGCAGACCGCGACGCCGCGGGCTTCGTGGGCGTGTGGGCGAATGTTTCTGGCCCTGCGCCGGAATCCAGGGCCTTCTCGGCCAATTGCGGGAAGATCACAGTGGTGTTCTTCTTCACGCCGATTTCCGCCAGAGTCTGCAGATAGCGCAGTTGCACGCTCACCGGTTCGGTGGCCAGCAGCTTGGCAGCGGACTGTGCAAGTTCTGCCATCCGTTTTATCAATCGCTCTGGCACTTTCTTCCGGTACAAGTCTTCTCGGGAAGATCTATTCGATCTCAATCCTTCGTAAGAGTTTGAAGTCGCTGAGAATCTTGCTAGTGCCCAGCACCACACAACACACCGGATCATCGGCGATGCATACCGGCAGCCCGGTTTCCTCCCGGATTCGCTTGTCCAGGTTTTTCAGTAAGGCACCGCCTCCGGCGAGCACGATGCCGCGGTCGATGATGTCGGCGGAGAGCTCCGGCGGAGTGCGCTCCAGCGCCACCCTAATAGCGCTCACAATGGTCGAGACGCATTCGCTCAACGCCTCGCGGATCTCGCTGTCGTCCACGGTGACCGTCTCTGGCATACCCTTGATGAGGCTCCGGCCTTTGATCTCCATGGTTAGCGGCTTGTCCAGCGCATACGCCGAGCCTATCTCGATCTTGATCTGCTCCGCCGTGCGCTCCCCGATCAGTAGGTTGTATTTTCGCTTTAGATAATTCACGATAGCTTCATCCATGTGATTGCCGGCGATGCGCAGCGAGCGCGAATAGACGATGCCGAAGAGCGAGATGACGGCGACGTCGGTGGTGCCACCGCCGATGTCTACCACCATGTTGCCGCCGGGCTCGGGGACGGGCAGACCGGCGCCAATGGCGGCCATCATCGCCTGTTCCACCAGGTGCACTTCTGCAGCCTTAGCCCGGTAGGCTGATTCCATCACGGCGCGTGTTTCCACCTGTGTGATCTCGGAAGGGACGCTGATGACGATGCGAGGGTGCACGAGTGTTTTGCGGTGGTGCGCCTTTTGTATGAAGTAGTGGAGCATTTTCTCAGTCACTTTGAAGTCGGCAATCACGCCGTCTTTCAAAGGCTTGACAACTCGGATATTGCGGGGCGTGCGGCCCAACATTTGCTTGGCTTCCTTGCCGACGGCCTGCACTTCGCCGGTACTGTCGTCGAGAGCGACGGCTGAGGGCTCGTTGACCACGATGCCCCTACCCCGGGCATAGACCCGCGTGTTAACCGTCCCCAAGTCAATCGCCAAGTCCACAGAAAACAAGCTCAACAATGGGCGCAGATTGTTGAGGGAGACTCGCGTTACCCAATCGAAGCGCATAATACCAACTGGTTTGATCGGGCGAGTCGGCTGACGGCCAAGGAGACTGGCTGGCTTTTCATTGCCGGCGCTGCTCAGCCCGATTCCGGGAACCCGCTGGGCGCACTGCGCCTAAGACCCACGTTGCTGATGCGGCGATGAAACCAGCATGGGTTGGTGATGCACAGAGACAGCGTGCTCATTGACCGCTGTCGCGGCTTGCGTGCGGGTGTTGCCGTCCTTGCTCTGGAAGTCAAGAGTGGTGACGCTGTATTCGCACTGTACGCACTTGAACGCGATCCCGCCCTTGATCGGTTTGGTTGTGTAGCGTCTCGCAGTTTTCATTGATCAAACCTTTTTGATCCAAGGCCGCCCGAGTGTCATGCGAACGTTATTGTCCCACATGACTACGACATTGTGACCTGACCGATCTTTTTACGGCATGCCTCGTAAACCCACTTGTACCCACCATTTTGGCGATAAACGCCGATCTATAAAAGGGGAAGTCAAGGGGCCGTAGCAAGCAGCAAGCATTCGTGTGCCGCCTATGTTCTTTTCGAGCGTGTCGAGCAACGAATAAAACGTGATCAAATGTCCGCGCCGTTCATCATTCATGTTTTAATGCGTCTTTTCACATTTTGCGCCATTGTCAGCATGCGGCGAAAGAGGAGCGAGCACAAGCCTGTCTGTAAGCGAGACAGAAAACCCGGTCATCGAGGAAGACCGCCTATGCGGCGGCCTCCCTCGGCTGTGCCTGCAGCCTGTTGAGATAATCGGCAGCGCGTTGCGCATGGCTGGCGGCCGTGAATATCGCGCGGCTGTCATGCTTGAGGACTTCCAGCCAGGTAGCAATGTAGGAAGCATTTTCCTCGCGCGACTCAAGAGCGAGCTCCAGGTCAGCGCACAGGAACGCGGAACCCAGTTCGGCGACCAGTTCCTCGGCGGCATAGCCGGCATCGCCCCAGCTCTTGCGGCCCAGATCGCGGTCGAGGCGCGAGGGGTGCTTGGTCGAGTGAACCAGTTCATGAAGGATCGTGACGTAGTAACTCTCGGCATCGCGGAAAGCCTCGAAAGGCGGCATCTGCACATAGTCGAGTTCCTGCGCGTAATAGGCGCGGTTGCCGCCGTGCTTTACGGTGGCGCGCGTGGCGGCGACGAAGGCCTCGGCGCGTTCGATGCGCTGCGCGGGGTCGAGCGTCGCGGCGGCTTTCGGGTAGTAGATTTCGGGCAGGCCGTCGATCTGGTCGACGTTGAACACGGTGTAGCCCTTCATGTAGGGGATTTCGCGTTCGGTGTCCTCGCCGGTCGCGTCGTCATGCTCGGTGCGGGTGATGCTGTTGGCGTACACGACCAGAGAGCCTTTTTCTCCCTGACGGACGTGCGCTCCCAGCTCCGTGGCCTGGCGGTAGGTGACCCAGATCGGTGCGCTGAAGTTCTGCACCATGGCGGAAGCCCACAGCGCCAGAACATTGATGCCGGAATAAGGCTGCCCGTTATGACGCAGCGGTCGGGTGATCCGTCCGGCGGCGTGCTCGGCGTTCCAGGGCCTGATCCACGGGCGGACGCCCTGTTCGAGACTGGCGACGATCTGTGAGGTGATGCGGCTGTATACGTCCTTGCGTTCGGTGTTCATTGTCTTTCTCCTTCGCTTTGAGTTTTTTTGGCGTTACCCCGCGACGAAGTGAAAGGCGTTTCAGCGGCACGGACCCGTCAAGGGCGGCGAAGCCGTTCATCTCGACCCTTGACAGGGAGTACCGCCGGAATAAACGCCGATACGAAGGGCGCGGGTGACGAAAAAAAAGCAGAAGGAGAAATGAACACAAGGATGAAGCCCGCGCAAAGAGTCGCATGCCGGGAACAGGCTTCCCCGTTATCGCCCGTCGCCGGGCAATCTTCCAGACGGTCCGCGCTGGACCACGGATTCAAGGGCAGGTTGCCGCGGCTTCAATGGGGACATGAGGCTGCGACAGAGACCTTCACGGCAGCGATCGGTCCTGAGCCGGTCCGGAATCGGCGTCAGGTAACGAAATATCTCTGTTTGCGTGACGCGGTATCGCACCTAAAACGACGAGACGCAACAGCCATCTCGATGCGTAATGCCGGGAAAACAGCTTGTTCAGCAGTCGAACTCACGCCTGTGCAGAGGGGCGGAAGCACGAGACCGGCTTGGGGGGCGTGGTTCATTGCGTGATGCCGTATTTCGCGGCGAGAAATTTCTGCAGAGACTTGGGCAGCACAGCGGTCAGTTCCTGCCAGGTCAGCAATTGCAGCCGGCAGCGCAGAACGCAGCTTCTGACCGCCCGCATGACGGCATACCAGTTCTCGATCAGATCCGGACGCCTTGCATCGCAGAGAATGCAGAACGATCCGCCCGTCGCGTAAGCAGCGAGCACGCCGCGAATCAACTGATAACCGCGGATAGCATCGCCGGACATCATGAGGTCTTCCCGATCGAAAACCTCATCCAGGTCGCGATACCGTTCGATCATCCGTGCAGGCGCCGTTTGAAAATCCGTCTCCGTGAGCTTGGCCTCCACCATGAGGTCGCCGAGTTTCATGTCGATCTCGGTGCGGTCCGTCTTCCCGCTGCGGAGCGGAATTTCCGGCTTGAATCCAAACTGCGGCACCAGCCCGGAAGGTACGCCCAGCATTGAACTCAAGGCAGGATTGCTAAATATGCGCCGGCAGCAAAAGATATTCATGAGCAGCGCGTCCGAGCTGTTCGCACAATCCAGTTCCCTCCATCGCCAGGCCGCGCGGGGCGATGCCCTGCGTGATCCGGTATGGACCTTCGCCAGCCTGCGCGCCCATTCGGGGTTTGCGCAAATGTTCCGGTAGGAGGCGGGATAGAAATTTCCATGCTGCCGGCTTTCGTTGCTTCCGAAGATGACGCTGGGCATTTCGCCTGCGGTCAATTCGTGTAGCGATCCATTCGTGGTCGCGATCTGCTGGTTTCTGGCGCTCAGTTCCCGCCGCAACGCCCCGGCCCACCGCATTGATCCTCCTTAGTATTGTTTGTCCATGCCAAGCATGTGACGCAATCTCGTTTTCAGCGCTGTGTCTGCCGGGCTCTTGCAGCCTCGGTTCAGCCAGTTTTCAAAATCCTGAATTTTGACAACATGCGTAACCTCGGGATGCCGGACCTTGACGGTAACGGTGGTCAGGCCCTTTTCCGATGTCGCCGACCCAGTCGTGACCGCGCAGGGCGGCGAGGGCCTGCGCGATGGCTTCGTAAAGGGATTCGGCCGTCACGTCGATCGCGTGCGCGGTCTCGTTCAGATCGTGGACAACGACGGTACAGGCTTTGAGAGCCACGATGGCAATTTATCATATTCGCCATTTGTTCGCCCGTTGGGCTTGGCCGTTGACTTCCCCGGCGCGCACGGTCAGACTTCGACGCTAAGGACCGATGAAGCCCGGCGGGCATTGCGCTACTGTGTAACAAAACCCCCTGTTTCAGGGGGTTTAGTTACATTTTTAGATTGATCCCGGACCAGAATACCGCTATACTGTTCATCAAAACCTCCTCTTTCGGGGGTTTCGTTACAGGGAATGACATGGAACCCATATCCCGATCCTTATCGACGCAGGAAAGCAAGGTCGTGCTGGCGCTCACCGAACGGGGGCGGCGTGAAGCGACGCGGGCGGAGATTGTCGATCTGCTCGGCGGCAGCGCCAAGGCCGCCGACCATGTGATCGAATCCCTGCGCCGCAAAGGCTGGCTCCAACGGGCGACCTGGGGCGAGTATCTTCTTATACCGCCGGAGCAGGGGCCGGACGCCCTGGGCGACAGCAACCTTCTGGCGCTCGCCAGCCGCGTCGCCGACCCTTATTACATCGGCTTCAGCACAGCCGCCGCCCATTACGGGCTGACGACGCAGCACCGCAACGTGATCTTCGTCGCGACGCCGGTGCGGCTGCGCGCTCGCGAAGTAGGGGAGGCACGCGTCCGGATCGTCAATCCATCAGCGAACAAGTTTTTCGGCTTCGAGCCGGTCGATGTGCTTGGCTACAAGGTCATGATCTCCGACCGCGAAAAGACCGCCATCGACTGCATCGACCGCCCGGCACTGGCCGGCGGGGTGGGCGAAGCCGCCACCATCCTCGCGACCGCCAGCCGCCGATTCGACTGGACCAAAGCGGCTGACTATCTCGAACGGATCAGTTCCGGCGCCCTCGTGCGGCGCTTTGGCTGGCTCGCCGATCACGTCAATGCCGACATACCGCCCGAGATACGCGAACGCCTGACGGGACTGACCGGCGGCGGCAGCACGAGAGCCCGGCTCGGCCCGCCGCACTACCACACAGTGCAGGACGCCATTGGCTATGACAAGACCTGGCGTCTGTTCGTCAACGTACCGCGCGAGGAACTGCACGGCAGCGCCGGGCTCGGCCGGCGCAAAGCCGTCAGGAAAGAAAGTTAGGAATGCTCACGCAGCCGCAGGTGCAGCGTTACTCCACCGACTCTGGCCTTCGCGACATCATGATCGCGGAGAAGGAGGTGGTGCTGACATTCCTGCTTCAGCTTCTATCCGAGCGCGGCATACTGGACAGGCTGGCCTTCAAGGGCGGCACCTGCCTGCGGAAAATGTTCATCGGCAGCCAGGGACGATTTTCTACCGATCTCGATTTCACGGGGATCGAAGAGCACGATCACGAGGACATCATCCTCGAAATGATGGATGCGTTCGGGCAGCCGTTTCACGGCATCCAGTTCGCCATTCCTGACGGCCGCTACTATGAGACGCAGGACGGGCTGTCGTGGGGCGTCAATCCGACCTATTCTCATGACTGGAATGCGAGCGGCGTGAGCGAGGTGAAGCTTCAGATCAGCCGGCGCGAGACACCAACGCTGCCGACAGAGCGGCGGCCGCAGATCGAGCAGAGTTATTTCAAGCTGTTGCCTTTCGCGCCCGCGGAAATCGCCTGCCTTGCGCTGTCCGAAATCCTCGCCGAAAAAGTCCGCGCCTGCTATCAGCGCAACAAGGCGCGCGACATCTACGACCTCGGCATATTCGCCACGCGGCCGCTCGACCAGCCGCAGATCCGCCGCCTGGTGGTGCTGAAGCTCTGGCAGGCGCGGGTTATTTTTGATCCTGCACGCCTGATCCAGAAATTCCGGGACGGCAGGGACTTCGACTGGGATGACCTGCGCCAGCTCCTCAACCGCGCGGCGGTCATCGACCGTGACAGGATCACCGCCGCTTGTGTCGCAGGCTTCGGATTTCTGGCGAATCTGACCGACGATGAGCGAACGCTTGCCCGCGACCAGTATCAGCGGGAGCAGGCTGTGGCGGAAAGACTGCGCGCGGCGCCGGCGCGGGGTTGACGCCGCATGTTCGGGGCAGGCAGAAAAGCTGTTGTAGCATCACTGCGTTTTAGACTGCGCAGCAACAGGTTTTGTGGACTCTGCAAGCACGGTCGGCTTCAGCTCTTCAGCGTCATCGATCTCCAGTTCGATTTCCTTCTCTCCTTTGAACTGAAACTTGGCTTCTCGAAGGGTGTTTGAGTAATAATCTTCGGCGGCCTTCCAGGTTCGGAATACGCGACATCTTATTTTCGAAACAAATACCTGAGGTTCAAGAGCTAGGAACAAGCCTGAAGTTGACGCCATATTCTCGAAGATTTCCTGTCGAAGCGGGTGATCCTGGGGGAGAAGGCTGCCTGGCTTTCGGATGTACGATCTTCGCCACCACGCCATTACCGCTCTGCTGGAAAATCCGCATGTCTCTGAGGAAACCGTCGAAGCCATCGCCGGCCACATTTCGCGGGAAATGAAGAAGCGTTACAGTCACGTCCGTATGGACGCCCGCCGCAAAGCTGTAAGCCAGCTAGATGGCAGTACTGCGGATCTCTCCAGTGACACGGTACCGTTTCGGAATCAGGACGTGCTCAACATGCTGAGTGGGTTGTCTCCTCGAATCGTGGCAGAACAGATCAAACACTCGCTGGGCAATTTCGATACATCGCCTGAAGCACTCAAGAAATTGCAGTCCGAGGGAGTGCCCGAGGTAGTCATTCTGGCCATGTTCCATGCGAAAAAGAGGAAACGCGCCTGAAATGGAATGTCTTGCGATGGTGCAGGGCTGGCAAAGCTATTCAGCCTGTGGGAAACTGTCGGCATGAAAAAACAAGAATTGACCGACGTCGGTTGGCTTGGACCAAAGGACGAAATGGATCGCGCCAGTCATCGCTTCGGCAAGTGCTCTGAGTGCCATGAGATCATCTGCGTCGAAAAGGCCGTGACTGATACACGGGATACGCAACCAGAAACCAATGAAAGGCTGTATAAAGCATTTCGCACACACGTTAGGCTGAAGCACTCCGAGGATGCCAGCCAAGACGCTGCGCGGATCGCGTAGAGAATCTTTTTTCGACATGAAGGCCGCTGAAGCACAATCATGCGCGCCCCTTGTCGATAGCACTCTCAAGTACGATGGCGGCCCGATAATGCGATACGGCCATTTCAGCCGCTCTGATTTCAGATTCAATCGCATTCCTCGTTTACTGTGAGGACACATCTTGCGACGCGCAGACGTTTTCTTCTACGGGTTATTCATGGACGAGGAACTTTTGCACGCTAAGGGCGTTAAACCCGAGAGTGCTGAACACGCCGCAGTCGACGGGTTTGCCCTGCGGATTGGCCAGCGTGCGGCACTTGTCCCGACCCCCGGTGGCCGAGTCCACGGGCTAGTATTCTCGCTCACGCTCTCTGAGCTGGACCGACTCTATTCTGAACCTAGCGTCCAGGCGTACAGACCCCAGGCCGTGCTCGCACAGTTGGCGAATGGAGGGGTGATCGCCGCCCTTTGCTACAATCTTCCACATCCGCCGTCGCCCACCGAACGCAATCCAGAATACGCCGACAAACTGCGTGCTCTCGCGTTGAAGGTCGGACTCCCTGCCGAGTACGTTGCATCGCTTCAGTGATCGAGTGTTCGAAGTTGGCGAAGAATGATGCGCAAAGAGGACAAAGCAGATGAGTACCTCGCCGCAATATCCCTATGACACTCGCCTCAACGTGCTGCACCAACACTTGGAACTGATCGACGAGAAGGGCGCTTTCGGATTGCCGCTCCTCACAAGTGGTATAACCAGATGCTTTGCCAAGTGAACGCCTCGGTAGTGCGATTGGGAGTGATCGAAGGCGAGTACCACTGGCATAAGCACGATCAGGATGACGAGTTTTTCTACGTTGTAGAAGGCAAATTGCTGATCGACCTGGAAGAGTGAGTTGTTGAAATTTCACCGCGCGTCCAGAGGCACACACAATGAGTGAGTATGTGTACCAGGAATACCCGAAAGTTAAGTATCACCCGAAGCACGAGCCGAGGACCGTTCAGAATATCAAGGAAGAAAAGGCTCTGGGGCGCGGATGGGTAAACAGCCCTACTGAGTTTCCCAAACCATCACGTATCGCCGGTACGCTGCGCGATGACGTGAAGCCGTGGTGGGATGAGTGGAATTGGAGTTTCAAGGCCACTACGACAATTCTCGGAATCATCGTGGTTCTGGGAACCATCATCGCGGCTGTCTATCGCATGATGCGGTAGGACATGGACTACAAGGACATCTCGGAACGCATTGCCCTCTTAACGCAGGAAATTCGGGATCTGCAACGAATGGATACTGCTCTACACTGCGATGGTAGCCAGAGGATTAGCCGCGCATCCCGCAGAAAAGAACGAGAGCTTCGCCTCAGACAGATAAAGGAGGAGCTGTCGAAGATGATGTTGAAGCGAAGTGCCTAGCGCGACGCGAGTTACTTCGGAAAGAAAACCCGCCGACCATTGGCGCGGTTGCGGCGGGTGGAGGTGACTCTGGAATGAGGTACTCTGGAAATAACGTATCGCATCGAACAACTCACATCTGTTGCTGTGTCATCTTACGCCCCAGCATTCCCTATGCCTCGAGAAAAGGCAGTCGACGAACAGGCCCCTCACGCAACCCATCCTCCAAAGGAGCGCGGCACACATGGCATTGATCTCATCAATCCTAACGATGCGGCCCGTTGGTTAACCTTAGCGGACGCTGCCTTAGGCCGAGGTGCCAGCGAACAGGCTGTATCGGAGATGGAAGCTCTAGCGCGGAAAGAGCAGACCGCCATCAAGCGACTCATTCGTCTCACTGCTGAGAAAGTTAAGAAGCACAGCAAGTCGAAGCAGTAGGAGGCGCGTTCATGGCTACTCAGACCTCACATCGCAGACGGCTTCTGTTCGTAGATGACGAGGAAGGGACTCTTTCGGGGTCGTTATCTGCAAGCAACGGTGAGAACTACACTTAGCGAGAATACTCAATGTTTATGCGGGTTGCAAGCACATTCGTAACTTCCGCTCCAGTTTCTACAGTTTCTCCAAGTTGCCTCATTTTCATGAAAAACGGTATCACTGGTATCAGTCGTTACATGGTGTGTTTATCGGTCTGTTTATGGTGCCGAATACGTGCTTCGACACCTTCGCCGACACCTTCGGTATCACTGGTATCAGGTCAAAGATGTCCCCTCGGCACCGAGCTAACTCGTCGACATAACTAGCTCACTCAATTAAAAAAAAAAGGGGAGGGTGATGTGAATCACAGCCTCCCATGCTATTCACGCAAATTTAGGCGGCACGCTTGGACTTCTTCTGACTTGTTTGGCGCTTCTCCGCTTGCCCGGCCTCTTCATTCGCTTGTGCATTGATTTGCTTCGCAAGGTCAGTGAGTTTTTCGTCGGTTTCCTTTTCTTCTTCGAGCGTTTCCTCCAGTAACGAAACGTGCTCAGATTCACCAAGCTCCTCCGCAAACGCACGCACGGTTCCGTAGGCAGCGATTTCGTAATGCTCCACACGTTGAGCAGCACCTATCAGTGCCGCATCCAGCAGAGCGTCTTCAAAATCCTCTTCCATGAGTTCCGAACCTTCCTCCACCAATCCTTCCATTCCTTTGCACTTCTTGCCTTTGGGACTCTCATCCAGCATTTCAAAGATTTTGTCCAGACGCTGTACGTGACCCTTGGTCTGTTCAAGATGCTCTTCGAATCCTGTTCTCAATTCCTCCGAAGAAGCAGCTTTGGCCATCTTCGGTAGTGCTTTTACAAGTTGGCTCTCGGCGTTGTAAATGTCCTTTAATTCATCTATGTAAAGCTCCTTCAATCCTTCATTCGGCATGTCTTCTCCTCAAAATAGAATGTGTACTCGCGCTTTTGATGCTGTGGTGGCTCCCTATGTTTCCATACCGAGAATCGCATCTCCTTGTGTTCGACAACGGACCACCGCGAGAGTCTCTGCCGAATTGGTTCCTCGTCCGTCACCGTCCAAGCATCAGCCCTGTGAGGAACAAGCATCTCAGAACCGTTAGACTAGGAGGTCTACACATGGCAGACGAAAAAAACCAAGGTCAAGGCTCTGAGCAGCAGAAACAGCGTCAGCAGCCCGGACAAGGACAAGGTGAAGGCCAAGGACAGGGTCAAGGACAAGGCCAGAGCGATGAGCAACGGCGTCGCAACCCCGGAACCGAGCAACAGGATGAAGGTCAAAACAAAGAGAGAAAACAGGCGTAACGCGTTAACCCGGACAGCTCCCAACGCAAAAGCGGGAGCTGTTTTGTTTTTGAAGCTAACCACAGACAGCATATTTTTTCACTTTACCAGTTGCCGAGCTATCGTGAGTGGCTCATCAAACCTTCCCTTTAGCGGTCGCATCCAGATTGTTGCCACGAGGTCAAGATTAAATGGGCAAGAAAAACGGTAAAAACGGGGGTGCAGACCTTTCTCGCCTGAATCCGCTCGATTCCAAGG
>WNGJ01019935.1_pt1 | contig 12805 bp, 10 predicted proteins | sample 5400611 | NCBI WGS metagenome assembly WNGJ01 (sample SAMN13153375, study PRJNA577476) | soil metagenome | isolation source: 40 cm soil or saprolite under Garry oak tree replicate 1 | place: USA:California | collected 2016-06-15
ACCCAGCGCAAACAGCGGCAGCGCCGCGAGCCCGTACGTCCGCGCCAGCTCCAGCACGCGGGCGACAGCCCCGCCTGGCAAGCTGCCCCGGGCCGAGGCGGAAAGCACCTCGACGGAACCCCGCGCGATCGAATGGCTCGCAGGGCCATAGCCGAGCTGCACGAAGACCAGCAGCGCGACCGCCGGGACCGCCCATGCTGCGGCGGCGAGTGGTCGCGCAGCACGCCGGGTGAGGCGAGCATGGATCGCCTCGATGACTACGAACCCGACGGCCGCGGCGATCCAGATCCATGCCTTGGTCGCGGTGACCGCGGCCAGCGCTGCGAGCAGGGCGGCCAACCGCATGCGATGGCGAATCGCGGCGAGTGCGGCGCCGGCCAGCAGGACCGTCATCAGAGGTTCGACCACGGCCGAACCCGAGGTCAGCAGGAAGACCGGGTTGAGCGCAAGCAGGACAACGGCCAGCCACCCCTGGCGGGCATTGGGCGCAATCCAGTAAACGCATGCGAGGGTGGCGAGCCCGAGCAGCGCGCCAAGTGCCTTGAGGGCGGCCAGCTGGTGCCATCCGAAAACGCTGAGGACGGCGGCGCCCAGCACGTGATATCCCGGCAGCCAGGTGTCCTCCATCCCGAAGAGCGGGTCGTGCAGATGTCCGGTCTGGGCGAGGTTGGCCGCGATGAGCCAGTGGCCGTAACCGTCCTCGAACGGCTCTGGCATCTGCGCCGCGAGCAGAAAGAGAATTCCGCACATACCGAACAGTCCGAGGGCGGGCGTGAAAGCCCGAACGCGCGCCAGCGCGCGAGCGCCGAGCCGCCGCAGCGCCACCACCTGGACGAGGTCCGCCGCGCTGAGGGCGGCGACCGTCAGGAACCCGAGCCCGAACATGCTCGCGTAGACCGCGACCAGGCCCTGGCCCATGCCCAGTGCCGCCGGCACGATCGCCAGCGCGCCGAGGCCGACGACGGCCTCTGCCAGTGCGCGCGGATCGCCGACCTGCACATACGCCTGGTCACGCCACTCCTGGCCGCGCTCGACGATACGGTGCTTCGGCGTGCGCACGAACTCGCCTCCGCGCCTCGTGGCGCGCGCGATGGCGATCAACGTGTTGAGCGACATGCCGGCGCCCACCACCTGGCACAGGAACGACGGCACTCCCGCCCACCAGCGCCGTCCCTGCCGCACCTGGGCGACCATGAATCCGATCCAGGGCGAGATCCCGACAAGGATGGCCACAGCGGCCGCGTCTTTGATGTACCAGGGCAGCTCCAGTTTCTGATGGGCGAATACGACTAGAAGCAGCGGATAACAGGCGAGCTGCACCAGCATCACCGGGCCGACGCCATAGGCGACGAGGTGAACCGCGGCCTGGAACTTGACCGCCATGGGGTTCGAGCTCCGCATGACCGGGACGAGCAGGAGAAACGCCGATTGGAAGCTGCCAGTCGCCCAGCGCGACTGCTGGCGCCGGTATGCATCGATGGACACCGGCAGCTCTTCCGGTACCACCAGGTCCTCGACGTAAGCCGCCTTCCAGCCTCGGAGCTGGGCGCGATAGCTGAGCTCCAGGTCCTCGGTGAGCGTGGCAGCGCTCCATCCGCCGGCGTCGTCGATGGCCTGACGCCGCCAAACTCCCGCCGTGCCGGTGAAGTTGGTGAAGAAGCCTTTGTCCGAGCGCACGGCCTGCTCGACGAGAAAGTGGAAGTCGATGGCCAGCGCCTGCAGGCGCGTGAACCACGAGTAGCCCTCGTCGAGGTGCCCCCACCGCGCCTGCGCGAAACCGACCTGCGCGTCGTCGAAGACGCCAAGGATGCGGCGGAGGAAGTCGCGGGGCGGCACGAAGTCGGCGTCGAAGATGGCGATGAAAGGTGCGGCGGTGAGGTTCAGTCCGTGCGCGAGCGCGCCGGCCTTGAAGTCTTCACGCGAACCGCGCCGGACGTGAGTGACCCTTGTCCCCTTTCGCCGCCAGTGCGCTGCCCGGCGGCTGACGATGAAACAGGTCTCGTCATCCGAGTCGTCGAGCAGCTGCACCTCGAGGCGGTCACGCGGCCACTCCATCGCGCACACCGCGTCGATGACGCGCTCGGCGACGTAGCGCTCGTTGTAGATGGGGACCTGCACGCAGACTCTTGGTTCTTCGCCGGGCTGAACGTCCGACGGAATCGAGGGGCGGATGCGCGTGGAGCTCCAGGTGAGGTAGAGAAGATTCAATCCGAAGCAGAGCAGAGCGAAGCTCGTCGCCGCGAGCACCCCGATCGTGATCGCGGCGATCACGTCGGGTGGTTCTCGTCGAACAACGTGTAGGGGCGCATGGTGGCACGCACGTAGGCGACTCGCGCCAGCGCATCCGGCTTGCCGCGGCGCGTCCACTGCATGAAGCGCCACGCAGAGCCGCCGATCTTCCTCGCGAAACCGTCGAATATCGCTGGGAAGAGCCAGACCGGCAGCCACGGCCGCGCCGGAGCTTCGATGACGAGCGTCGGCGATCGGGATTCGAGCTGCGGAAAATGGTCCAGGAGAGCGGGGTTCGCCTCGACGACTTCATCGAAGATGTCCAGGCCGAAGATCGGCCGTGACATCAGCAGCTCGAACGCCATGTCCTCGTCCTGGCGCGCCAGCGGATGGCACTGGGACCGCTCGAGGATCAGATTCGCCGTCATCAACCGTGGTGCCAGCGGTCGCCGCGTCAGGTCGTCGACAGGCTTGGCACGATGACGCAGTGCGTGCAGCAACCCAAGCACGTTGACTGCCAGGTAGGCGAGGTGGCGCCGGCCATCATCGACGATGAGGTTCAGGTCCACGTCATCGGACGCTCGAAAGCCTCCGCTCGCCAGCGAACCCGCGATCGAGACGCTGCGGATGAACGGAGCGACGCGGACCAGAGTGCGGACGAAGAGCACGGTCATCTCCAGGTACGGGGGGGCGTCAGTGGCGTGGGCCGCGGCCCGCGACCTGATGGCAACGGCGCGCGTTCCGTCCGAGCACAGAACCACCAGATCTTGTGCAAAGGTCAGCTCCGGCGAGGCGGCGACGGCCCAGCGAACGTCCTGCTCCGCAAGGGCTCCGCCCAGGCACGTGCTTGCCAGCCGACCTGCGTCGAGCGCAAAGCCCCGGCGCGAGAGGAGGGCGGCGGTTCGCCGGACCCGCTCCGACGTGGACGAGGATTGGGCTGGAGAATGGCCGATCACCGCAGTGCCTCCCACAATCGGACTGCTCACCAATCCGATACGACCCCGGGTTACTGAGACCTCCTAACATCAACGTTTGGCGCTGGCCGATTCACCCTCCAGGAGCTGACATGACCGCCGACGGACACTTCAAGGTCCCCACCCCCGTCAACGAACCTGTGCGCTCCTACGCGCCCGGCGATCCCCACCGCAAGAGCCTCAAGGCGCGCCTGGCCGAGCTGACCGACGCCCGGACCGAAGTTCCGATGCAGATCGGCGGTGAGCGTCGATGGGGGGCGTCTCGCGGCGACATCCGGTCGCCGCATCGGCACGAGCTGGCGATCGCCGAGTACGCGGTCGGCTCGGACAAGGATTTCTCCGATGCCATCGACGCTGCGCTGAAGGCACGCAAGGCATGGGCCGCCACCTCATTTCACGAGCGGGCCGCTGTGCTCCTTCGGGCGGCGGCGCTGCTGGCCGGACCGTGGCGGGACACCATCAACGCGGCCACGATGCTGGGGCAGTCGAAGACGGTGCATCAGGCCGAGATCGACGCCGCTTGCGAATCGATCGACTTCTGGCGCTACAACGCCTTCTTCGGCGACCAGCTTCTCGGGCAGCAGCCGTACAACGACGGCACCGCCTGGAACCGCCTCGAGTACCGGCCCCTCGAAGGTTTCGTTTTCGCCGTCAGCCCGTTCAACTTCACATCGATCGCGGCCAACCTGCCCACCGCCGCGGCGCTGATGGGCAACACCGTCGTCTTCAAGCCCGCCACGCAGACGCTGCTGGTGACGCATTTCCTGATGGAGCTCTTCAATGAGGCGGGACTGCCGCCCGGTGTCATCAACATGGTCAGCGGCAGCGCCGCGAACATCTCCGAGCACGTGCTCGCGCACCGCGAGCTCGCGGGCATCCACTTCACCGGATCGACCGAGGTATTTCAGGGCATGTGGCGCACGGTCGGCCAGAACGTCGACCACTACCGCACCTATCCGCGGCTGGTTGGCGAGACGGGCGGCAAGGACTTCGTGGTCGCCCACGAGTCGGCGGACTCTGACGCTCTCCGCACCGCGCTCATCCGCGGCGCCTTCGAGTACCAGGGCCAGAAGTGTTCGGCCGCCTCGCGCGCCTACATCCCGCAGTCGATGTGGAAGCGGCTGCGATCCGAGATGGCCGAGGAGGTCGAGGCCATTCCCCAGGGGGACGTCGCAGACTTCCGCAATTTCATGGGTGTGGTGATCGATGGCAATGCGTATGCAAAGCACATGAGTGTGATCGAGTTCGCGAAGAAATCGGACTCGGCGAAAGTGGTTGCCGGCGGCAAGGGTGACGACAAGGTCGGATGGTTCGTGCGGCCCACCGTCATCGAAACCACCGACCCCGACTTCAAGCTCCTGAAGGAAGAGCTGTTCGGCCCGATCCTCACCGTCTATCCATATGCGGACGGAAAGTACGAGGACACGCTGGAGCTGGTCGACCGCACCAGCCCTTACGGCCTGACGGGCGCCGTCTTCGCGACCGAGCGGAAGGCAATTCGAAAGGCATCGGAGACGCTCGTCAACGCGGCGGGCAACTTCTATATCAACGACAAGCCGACCGGCGCCGTGGTCGGGCTGCAGCCTTTCGGTGGTGCTCGCGCATCGGGCACCAACGACAAGGCCGGCTCCATCCTCAACCTCATCCGCTGGACGAGCCCGCGGGTGATCAAGGAGACGTACGCGCCGCCAACCGACCATCGCTATCCGTTCATGGACGCGGAGTAGTCCGGGGGGCCAAAGCCCATGACCGTTCGTTACGAACCCGACGGCCCAGTGGTCGTGGTGACCATCGACCGTCCCGAAGTCCGCAACGCGGTCGACCCGGAAACGGCAAGCCGGCTCGTCGAGTATTTCGAACGCTTCGAGGCAGACGATGCATTGGCGGTGGCGGTGCTGACCGGCGCGGGCGGGACGTTCTGCTCCGGTTTCGACTTGAAGACGATCGCGCGTGGCGAGGCGACCCTGGTCGAAGAGACCGGGCCTGGGCCGATGGGTCCGACCCGGATGAGCCTCGACAAGCCGGTCATCGCCGCCATCGAAGGCTTCGCCGTCGCCGGCGGGCTGGAGCTCGCCCTCTGGTGCGACCTCAGGGTGGCGGCGCGTGACGCGACGCTGGGAGTTTTCAACCGGCGCTTCGGCGTCCCGCTGATCGATCTCGGCACGGTTCGTCTGCCTCGAATGATCGGGCAGGGCAGGGCGATGGATCTGGTGCTGACCGGACGCCCGGTGCCCGCGGTCGAGGCGCTGGGCATCGGCCTGGTCGAGAGGGTGGCGCCGCCGGGCGAAGCGCTCACCGAAGCAATCGCGCTCGCGCACCGGCTCGCCGCGCATCCGCAGGGCGCGCTGCGCGCGGATCGGCGGAGCTTGCTGAGGCAGTGGTCGCTCGAGATGGACCAGGCGATGCGACAGGAGTATCGGGGCGGCATCGACGTCATCGCCTCTGGCGAGGCACAAGAAGGCGCGCGTCGCTTCTCCGGCGGCGCCGGCCGGCACGGCGAGTGACAGACCGCTCGCTGCTAGAGTCGATTCAAGTGATGGACGGCAGCGTCGGCGCGGAGGCCGTGATCCAGGCAACGGGCCTGGTCAAGAGATACAAAGAGGTAGAGGCAGTGCGGGGCATCGACCTCGAGGTCCGGCACGGCGAGATATTCGGTTTCCTGGGTCCGAACGGCGCCGGGAAGTCGACCACCATCTCGATCCTCTGCACGCTTCTCACGCCCACAGCCGGCACGGCCCGCGTGGCGGGGATCGACGTGGCGCACGACCCGGCGCGGGTGCGCCAGCGCATCGGCCTCGTCTTCCAGGACCCGTCGCTCGACGACCAGCTCACCGGCCGCGAGAACCTGGAGTTTCACGCCTGGATCTACAGCGTCCCGTCGAGCGAACGAGGCAAGCGCATCGACGAGATGCTGGCGCTGCTGCAGCTGACCGACCGCGCCAACTCGCAGGTGCGAACCTATTCGGGAGGCATGAAACGCCGCCTCGAGATCGCGCGCGGAATGCTGCACCAGCCACAGATCCTGTTCCTCGACGAGCCGACCCTCGGCCTGGACCCGCAGACGCGACAGAGCATCTGGACGCATCTCAACGAGCTGCGCGCAGACAAGGGCATCACAATTTTCATGACCACCCATTACATGGACGAGGCCGAGTTCTGCGATCGCATAGCGATCATCGACCAGGGCAAGATCGTGGCCCAGGGCACACCGGACGAATTGAAGGCGATGGTCGGAGGCGACGTTGTGACGATCACCTCGAGCCGTCCTGATGAGGCCGCCGCGGAGATCACCAAGATGCTCGGAGTCACGCCCGTTCGCGACAACGGAAGCCTGCGCATGGAGGTGCCGGACGCCAAGGTATTCGTGCCGCGCCTGGTGCGCGAGCTGACGGCCCCGGTGGACACGGTCACGCTCAGGCGGCCGAGCCTGGACGACGTCTTCCTGAAGCTGACGGGCCACGCCATCCGCGACGAGGCGGCGGGCACCAAAGACCAGATGCGAGCGATGGCGAGCAGATGGATGGGCCGGAGGAGATGAGCGTCAAGACCGCGGCGCAAGGCACCAGGCAGTCGGCTCCTGCTGTCGAGCCCATCGACACGCGGCTTGCGAGCCTGCGCGCCATCTACATCATCTGGTACCGCGACATCCTTCGGTACTGGCGAGACCGCTGGCGGCTGGTGGCATCGCTTGCGCAGCCGTTGTTGTTTCTTGTCGTGTTCGGCTCGGGTCTGAGCTCAGCATTGGGACGCGGCTCGCTGTTCGGAACGGCCGGGGGATTCTCATACATCCAGTTCGTATATCCCGGCATCATCGGCATGGCGATCCTGTTCACCGCGATCTTCGGCGCGATGTCGATCGTCTGGGACCGAGAGTTCGGCTTCCTGAAAGAAGTCCTGGTGGCGCCCATCGACCGGTCCGCGGTAGCGATTGGAAAAGCGCTCGGCAGCACCACCCAGGCGATGATCCAGGGCTTGATCCTGCTAGTGCTGGCGCCTTTCGTCGGCATCAAGCTCAACTTGCGTCCTCGATGAAATCGCTGCAGGGCTTCCAGGTGGTGATGAACTTCCTGATGATGCCGATGTTCTTCCTGTCCGGCGCTCTCTTTCCGCTCACCAACCTGCCGGGTTGGATGACCGTTTTGACCCGCCTGGATCCGGCGTCGTACGGGGTTGATCCTCTGCGACGTGTGGTGCTTGCGGAGTCAGGCCGATCCAGCGCGCTGGTCGATAGCTTCGGGTTGACCATCAACGGTCAGGTGCTGCCGATCCCGCTGGAGGCCGGCATCGTGCTCGGGTTTGGCGCGGTCATGCTCGGCATCGCCGTCGTCATGTTTCAGCGCCGCGACTGAGAGCAGCGCCAAGACCGCGAGTTCGCCGGCGATGATCGGCAGGGGTCCCCATTCCCCGATCCCCTCTGCCGCGATGATGAGCGCCAGCATCAAGGCCCACGACCATCGCGGCCGCCCGGAGATGCGGAGGTAGAGCCAGGCCGCGAGGCCGAGCATCACCAGGTCGTCGATGTGCAGATATGGGCTCGCCAGCAACCCGCCCACGATGGCCGGCACGAAGATCCACTCCGGTGTTCTCTTGCGAAATCGAAATACCAGCGCGAGGGCCCAAATCGCGATCGCGCCCTGCACGATGCGCGTCACCGTCAGGTCGCCGATGTATGGCGCCAGCGTGAGCTCGCGGTTGACCGGCACGCCGGCGGCGAACGTCAGCCGCTGCTCGTAGGTGGCGACGCCTCCCGTCCCCACGTTGAGCGCCGACGCCAGCACCAGCAGGCCGATCGCGATCGCCGCGCCGGCGAAGGCGCGATAGCGACCGCCAACCAGGAGTGCCACCGGCACGAGGAAGCCGAGCTGTGGCTTCAGTACGGTCAATCCGAGGGCAAGCCCAGATTCGAGCGGGCGGCCCGACCGCAGCAGCGCATACGCCGCGGCCACGCCGAGCGCGACGAACAGGCCGGGCTGGCCGAGCTGGAGGCCGTAGATGACCGGCAGCCAGCCCAATGCCGCGACCAGGTAGATGAGCCTCGAGCGCCCCGCGCCTGGGGCCGCGAGATACCAGGTGGCGGCGAGCGCCGCCAGCAAGAGCCCGCTCCACAGCCAGTAGGCGGCGGGATAAGGCAGCAGGGTGAACGGGAGGGCGAGCCAGGCGACCGGAGGCGGGCTGATGAACCGAGCCAGCTGAGCGATGCCGATGCCGGAGCCCATCGCGTCGAGCTGAGCCTGCTGGCGACCGAGGTCGTATATCGACGGCCAGCCGTGGGTGACGCCGATCACCGCCGCGGCGTAATAAAAGGTGAAGTCGTTGTGGAAGTGATCGGAGGCGTAGGCGACCACCCACTGGTAGACGTCGAAGGCAGCAAACATCACGGCCGCGGTCGCGCCTGCCGCGATCCCGAGGTTCTGCCACCGTCGCGTGCCGCCCATCGACGCGGATGGTATCCGTAGGTTCCCGTACATTTCACCGGCAATGGCATCACCGGGGTTCGAGCCACGCGTCCTCGAGCTGAGAGACGGGACCAAGGTCCACGTGCGGCCGATCGTCCCCGAAGACGAGCCACTGGTCGACTACAACGACCGTTTCGCGCTCGTCGCCACCACCCGCAAGCACGACGGCAAGGAGCGGATCGTCGGCGTCGCCCGCTACGACCGCGCCGTCGACACAGACGTCGCCGAGACCGCGGTCGCCGTCATCGATGAGTTCCAGCGTCGCGGGCTGGGCAGCGCTCTCCTCACGATCCTCGCCAGTGTGGCTCGCGACCACGGCATCAAGATGTTTACCCTGATCGTGCTGCCGGAGAATCAGCAGATGCTCGGCCTGCTCCGGAAAATGGGCTGGATCCATCAAGCCAAGCTGACCGGCGGCGTCTACGAGATCACGTTCGACCTTCCGGGCGATCTGTGAGCTTGGATACGCAGCTGCTCGCGTTCGCCGGCGTCTCATTGCTTCTGGCGGTGACGCCCGGACCCGACATGGCTGTAGTGACGAAGAACGCGCTCGCACATGGGCGGCGCGGAGTCGTTCTCACGACTACCGGTATCGCGCTCGCGCTTGCGATCTGGGTCACCGCGACCGCCGTCGGCCTATCGGCGCTGCTGCGCTCGTCGGGCGAGCTCCTTTTCGGGCTCAAGCTGGTCGGCGCCGCTTATCTCGCGTACCTCGGCGTGCGCGCGCTGCTCGAGTCGCGGCAGCGTCCCTCGGACTTGCTTGCCGATGCGCCGCCGCCCGCGCCCGCCCATGCCATCTTCCGCCAGGGTTTCCTCTCGGCGATCTCGAACCCGAAGCTCGGCGTGTTCTTCGTGACCTTTCTGCCTCAGTTCGTGTCGCCTGGCCAAGCGCTGTTACCGCGTCTTCTGGAGCTCGGCTTGACCTTCGCGATCATCGGCTGGTCGTGGATGATCGTGTACGGGCTGCTCATATCGCGCATCCGGGACTTCATCACCGCTCCGCGAGTGAGGCAGTGGATGCAGCGCGTGACCGGCGTCGTGCTGCTGGGGTTCGGAGCGAGGCTGGCGGTAGATCGCGTCTAGCTCGACGTCAGGTCTGGCTCCACTGGAACTGCTGGCACACCGCGTCGAACGACTCACCTTCCGGAATGCCGTTGGGATAGGTCTTGGGATCGGCGGGGTTGACACCGAAAATAGAGATGGTGGTTCCGCCTTTCGTCGCCGCGATCACGAAGAACCGCACCTTGGTCGCTGATCCGCTGGAAGCGATCAGGTTGGCTGAGTAGACGATCCCGACTCCGTCCTGATCGCCGATATGAGCGCCTTTGAGCTGGTTGACCTGGGCGACGCTCTGCCACGTGGACGACGGCAGCGCGCTGACCACGGCCTGGACGACCTGGTCCAGTGGCTGGCCAGACTTGGTGCCGGCAACCTGGAGCAGCCCGAGCTTGGTGGCGAGGACGACACCCTGAGCATCCTGGCTGCGCACGGTCCAGGTGGGGTCGTAGTCGACCTGGTATCCGAAGGCCGAGCTCTTGTACGTCGCAGGCGCGGCAAGAGGCGTGACTATCCTCGGCCCGCAGTTCGACGTGCATGTGCTGTGGTTGCCGATTGCTTGCGACACCGCAAACGCGCTCAAGCCCACGGTCACGACCGCCAGGATGGCGAGCAGCCCGACGGCCACGGCGATCTGTGTGCCGCTGTACCTGCGCATCGTGGATTGCGGCCGCGCCGGCGCGTACGCGTAGTGATAGGCCGGAGCGGTGGCGGGTTGGGCGGGATATTGCGGCGCTCCGCATTGCCCGCAGTACGGCGCGTTCGCAGCGATCGGGGCGCCGCATCGCCCGCAGAATCGTCCCGGTGCGGCCATCAGCCTCTGGGCTCAGCGTGCATACGCGTCGGTTTGGCAGCCGCCCGGGCCACTCCGCAGGCGGGACAGAAAGCCATAGTCGGCACGATGCGGTGGCATTCAGGGCAGGGTGCGTCAGGACCGATCCCGTGGGCCGCGCCTTCGGCGAGCAGTGACCGGTGAATGACGAGCCTGACGTACATCAGCAGCGCGACCGCAGCCAGCGCTCGCAGGCCGACCTGCAGGGCGAGGTCCGGCACCGTGACTGACAGGATGCCGAGGACGACCTGCGCGCCGGCTGCGATGACCACGGTTGCCGGCAGGCTCGCCTCCCAGCCGCGTCCGGCCTTGCGAAGGTCGTAGCGCTGCAGCCAGAGAGCGGCCGCCACCACCGAGGTGGTGCTGGCGTTGATGAGCATGAACAGGATCCCGGCGGTCAGAAGGCGGAGCGCCCAGTCGATGGTCGAGCCAGCGCCCACCAGCGGGCCTGCGAGCAGTGGCCAGGTCGCTGTGAGCGTCGTCGCGAACGTGAACCCCAGAGCCGAGGCCGCGCCGAAGGTGAGGCCGTCGAGCGGCTCGCGCAGCCTCGCCCGGAAGAAATAAAGGAACACGGGCCCCGCCAGCATCAGAGCCTGGGCGACGATCGGGATCACCACTCCAGCAAATACGAAGTTGGTTCCGACATCGCCGCTGATGGCGAGCCGGGCCACGGCGCCGCCGGTGAGAATCGTGAACACGTACCCGAGGATGGCGCCGGCCACCATCGTGGTCCCGATCAGCAGCCAAGGCTCGGACTCGTACACCTCGACCTCGTACAGGTACAGCCCATATAGCACCGGGAGCAGAAAGACGGCGGCGATCGTCGCCGGCGCGAACAGGTGTAGGGCCGCGAGGATGACCACTGTCGCGACGCCCGCGAGCAGCGCCCAACGAAATGCGCCGCCGCGGCGGTGGGGCAGGTGCGGAAAGAGCGTCGAGACGATGGAGAGGTGCACGACCGGCTCGGAGGGAACCGCGGCGAAGGCGTGCTGCCTCGAGGCGACCCCCCGCGTCAGATGGGCGCCGCAGTGACCACAGAATTCGCCGGCGGGAACCATGTTTTCGCAGTGCGGGCATGCGACCAGCTCTGGGCCTGAATGCGGCTCGGACGGGATGGGCGTTTCCGCAGGCCGGCGCTTCTTGGGGCCGCCTTCGTCGGTCACGCCCCCCCTCCTTTTATGTACGTGATCCAGGCGGCGTCGAGAGCAGCGCCGTCCATGCTTCCCCAGCCGGTGGCGAAGTCCCAGCCCGCAACGGCGTCGAATGCGAGGTTGTTGCCCCCGGTGACGTCATGGAACGGACGCGCAGGCAGGCGTGATGTGTTGGCACCCATCCAGTAGATGGCCGGGTTGGCGAAGCCCGTCTCACGCAGGCCTTTGCGCTTGAGGTCCTGGTCGATGAGGGCGACGGTCGCCGCCCACAGCGGAGCCGCCGCCGAAGTACCGCCTGCCTGGCCGTCACGTCCTCCGAAGACGATGTGAAATCCGGTGGAGGGATCGGCGTCCGCAGCGACATCGGGCACCTGCCGGAAGGAGTGGCCGGCGGCCTGGCTGACGGTTTTCTGATAGTCGGGAATGGCATAGAACTGGCTCGCGCCGCCGCCGCTGCCGCTCTCCGTGAGCGGACCGCCCCAGGCCGTCTCTTTGAAGTAGACGCCCTGGACCGATTCGAAGACGGTGGTGCCGCCGACCGCGGTCACGTTGGGCAGCGTTGCGGGAAAGCTGGTGGCAGGCGTCGCGGTCACGCCGCATGTGTAAGCGCCCCCGTCTCCGCTGGCCACGAAGTGCGACATGCCTTGGGCGGCCGATCGGTTCTGGATGCTCGCGTACAGGTCGCGATGACCGCTTGGCGTATCCGACTCGCACGCGCCCAGGCTTTCCGAGATGACGGAACCCAGGTGGTCGTTGATCATCTGGTCGAACGCGCGATCGGCATGGGCGAAGTCCGGGGCTGAGAAGTAGACGACGATCTTTGCCGCCGGCGCGACCTGGTGGATGATCTCGAGGTCCAGCGCGGTCTCACCCTGAGGCTTTTCAGGCGTGCCCCACGACGTGTCGCGCTTGAAAGTCAAAACGGCATCGTACGGCGGCAACCCGAACTCGCCGGCGAACTTGTTCAGGTCGGTCAGGTTGGGGAGGTCGTCGATCTCGGGGAGGACGACCGTGATGCCGGCGCCGTCGAGCCCGGCATCACGCAGTGGCTTCAGGTTGTAGAACGCGAGCACGTCGGTCGGCGTCAGTCCGCCCGGCCGCACCGCG
>WNGJ01006017.1_pt1 | contig 12804 bp, 12 predicted proteins | sample 5400611 | NCBI WGS metagenome assembly WNGJ01 (sample SAMN13153375, study PRJNA577476) | soil metagenome | isolation source: 40 cm soil or saprolite under Garry oak tree replicate 1 | place: USA:California | collected 2016-06-15
TTGCCCTGGAGCTGGATGAGGTAGGTTGCCGACAGCGTATTCTGGCCGGTCTCGTCGAATTTCACGCCGCGATAGCCGATCATGAGCTGCTCGGGCTTGAGGTCGGTCTCGCGCAGCGCCGTCTGGATCTTCGCCGGCTCCGTGGAACCCGCGCGGTTGATGGCATCCGCCAGGACGAGGAAGCCTTGCATCCAGCGCGCGCTGGTATCGTCGAGATCGCGGCCGAATCTGGCCTTGAACATCTCGTTGATCTTGTAGGTATTGCTTCCGGGTTGGCCGATGTCCCAGGCGCTGCGATTGATCGCGCCCTGCGCGAGATCGCCGACGTTGGGGATGAAAGCCGGGTCGGAGAAACCGGCATCGTCGCCGATGATGATCGGCGGCAGGTAGTCGAGATTCTTGAGCGTCTTGAAATAGAGGATCGTGTCGGTGGTGTAGCTGACGAAGATGACCGCGTCGGGCTTCAATTGCTTGAGCTGGAGAACTTGGCCGGAGACGTCCGTGCTGTTGGCGTTGTAGGGAATTTGCGCGCCGACATTGATGCCGGCGCGCTTGGCCGCCTCGTTGATGGAGGCGGCGACGGACGTGCCGTAATCCGTGTTTTCGTTGACGATGGCAATCGTGTCGATCTTGCGCCCGGCCTTCTTCAGGTCGTTGAGGAATTGGGTATAGGCGTTGGCGAAGTCGGATGCGATCGGTCCGGTGCGGAAAATCCATTTGAAGCCGCGGCCGGTAATATTGAGCGCGACCGAATCTCCCACGAGAAAAGGAATGCCCTGGCGTTCGGCAACCGCCGTCGCCACCAGTGCGACGGAGGAATGGTAGGCGCCGAGCATGGCCACGACCTTGTCTTGCGTGATCAGCCGCAAGGTCTGGTTCTGGCCAACCTGTGGATTGCCCTGGTGGTCGACGTTGATGAGCTCGATTTTCGCGCCGCCGAGATTGGGCAGCCCGGCGGTCGCGGCGAGCGGAAGGCCCGCGAGCTCGGGATACGCGGTGTTGACGATGTCCGCTCCGAGCTCGACCGCGTCCTTGGCGGACGAGCCGGCGCTGGCCGCGTTGCCGGTCAGCGGGTAGATCACCCCGATCTTGATGGTGTCGGCGGCGCAGGCTGTCCTTGCGGTCATCGCCGCGAGCAGCGCGACCGCCAAAACGCACAATGCTTTCATGCCATCCTCCCGAGGGTCGGCGGCATGACGAGCCGCTTCTTGCCGCCATATTAGCTCCTCGAGGATGGCGCGTCAGCCGGCACGAACGCCATGGCGGTGCGTGCCGGCGCGGCTGCGCGCACGGACGATCGCGGCCACGGCGCGGTCTGCAATTCGTCAGCGCGAGAGCGATGGATGCGTAGCGGCAGGCGCGGTGCCGAGCGGTCGCGGGCTGCCGAGCGGCGCCGCCGAGCTGCCCGTTGTTCCGTCCATCTCAAAGCGCGGAACGCATTGGTCACGCGAGTTGGGCTGCTTGGCCTGCTCGCACAAGATCATGGTCTGGTAGCTGCAGTTGACCGCACCCGACGTCGGCTTGAGGCAGAACGCGGCGCCCTGCGCGAGGGCGAGCCGTGGCGAAGCGGCCAGGACCGCCGCGACCAGGCCCACTGCGGCGATGCGCGTTTGCATGGCCATACCTATCCGCCCCCGCTGACGCTGCAACGAACGATGCCGCTTATCGTTCCCGGCGGCAACCGGTTTTTCGGGTGAAGCGCGTGATGTCGCCGCATGAAACCATAGCTGAAAATTTTTACCGGTTGATTGATCGGCTCTATCGGCGGGTATGTGTCAGTGCTCGTGCGCATGTATTATGCGGAGCCCGACTTGATGGGGCCATGGACTATGCTTGTGCCAATGAGGCGGGGCGACAGAACTGGAGCAGCATCATGATTGTCTGGACGCCCATAGCTGTTGACGAGAAGCCCTATCTTAGAGGACAAGGGCATATTCCGCCTTACTCGGCCACGGTAATAGGGACTTCTGTGGTGTTACGCATGTATGGCGGCGGGGTCACCAGTTTACCTTTTGCCCTCACCACCATTCCATTTCCTAGTGCGAGCGATGCCGTCGCTTGGATCGAAGCTCATCGGAGCGACAAGCAGAATACGGCGCAAAAATCAAACTGAGACACTACTCGAAATTAGGACAGACCGATTTTCGAATTAGGACAAAGGCCTCGGAATTAGGACACCGCCCTCGTCCCCTTATGGCGGTTGCGCTGCTGGTCATAATCCTTCTGCAGCGTCCGAAGCAGCCGCCACATTCAAACTGACCCACTAGCAATGGGCAGCGTTTCAAGTTGGCTGTCCGCTCTTTTGCTCCCACACCAGCCGCTCTTGCGCCCGCCTCGCCAGCTTCTCGTAGTCCTCGGCGATTGCGAGCATCATGCGCTGGGCCTCGGGATCGGTCATTTGCTGCGCGTGGGTGCGCGCTTCCTGCGCACGCTCCCGCCAGTGGCTCGGATCGTTGAAACTGCGGTAGGGCATGACACGCCATATGCCGCTGTTGGTTTTGCGCCCGTTCGCATTCATCCGTCAATAGCGCGCTGCTTATGCGACATCAATCGGTCCCTCGTGTCTAGCGCAACTTCGGTTCTCGTTTCAGATTGACGAATAGTCCGCCCCCAAACACGATGGTGTCATCAGAGGAGAGAATTCGCATCTTACATCGAAGGGAGGCTCAAATGACTGCGCCCTTAACCGGCGGCTGTACCTGCGGCGCCGTTCGATATGAGTGCACGGCTGAACCAGTCATGGCCTTTAACTGCCATTGCCGCGATTGCCAGCGGGCGACAGGCGGTGCCTATGTCCCGGCTGTTGTCGTGCCGAGAAACGCCCTGAGAGTGACAGGCGAGGTGAAGTATTTCGGCGTACGTGGGGGAAGTGGTGAGTTTCTCAACCGAGGCTTCTGCCCAAACTGTGGTTCGCGACTATTTGGTAAGCCAGACCTTAAGCCAGAACTCATGGTGATCACGGCCGGGACTTTAGACACTCCGAGCCGTCACAAGCCAACGATGGACATTTACGTGGAAAGTGCGCAGCCGTGGGATTACATGAATCTACACTTACCCAAAGTCCCCAAGGCGCTGAAGCTGCTTAGCGAGCAGTAGGTATTGGCACTTTTGCGACCTGCAATGATGGACGTGCGAAGGTCTGCTCGCGGCGGCAATCCCGACATCGAGCGGACATGGCCGAAGGAGCGAGTCTGGCACTTTTATCGGACGCGATCTCTTTGCAGCATCCCGGCTCTATCGAGCGCCCGACACAACTGGTCGGTCGCCAATTTAATTTCCGATCGCTTCCCGCTTTTCGTTGCTTTGAGCAATAATTCGCCCGCGTACACCCACCACGCGTGCTTAATTTCCGACTCCCCCAGCCGCAAAATCAGGTCCAGTACATCGGAGAGAGTTTTTCAAAATTCGCCCGTTTTTCATCTTCACGGGCTCCGATAGCTTGCGACTCCAGCCGTTGGCCATGTCCCTGAATATGTCCTATATCACCTGACGTGCACCCCCTTCGGGAGTGCAAAAAGAGTGCAAAAAATATCAGCGCGGTCGAAAAAGACCAAACAAATCAACGTTGGTCCCGTAGCTCAGTTGGATAGAGCAGCGGTTTCCTAAACCGAAGGTCGGAGGTTCGAGTCCTCTCGGGACCGCCAAGACGTCCACCCCCGCCGGCGCGATTCGAGGCGCGGCGCGGAAGGCGGCGGAGACGGACGTGATCTGCGTATGCGAGGATTGGCCATGTCGGATGCTACGGAATCGGATGACGAGCGACCCTGTCTGCACTGCCTGATCGGCGACGTGATCGACGACTTCTATGCCGAGTATGGCTCGTTGAGCGGGGAAAAAGACACCATCGATGTCGACGAAATTATCACGGCGCTTGCCAAAACCGTCGCGGAGATGACGTTCGGCTCCGATGCCGCGCTGCGCCAGCGGATCTTGGAAGACTTGACGCGGGAGATTTCGCAGTTCGAGGCGGAGTTTGCGAACGCACCCACGAGCGAGGTGCGGCACTGAGCGCTCATCTCAGCGCCTCGTCATGCCTTATCGGATCGAGAACGCCAGCGCCGGCGACCGATCGATTATCTCTGTGGGAAAGCTTGGCGCAATCGGACCAGACGAGATATGCCCCCGCCGGCGGTGGCCGACGGGGCAGGTCTCACGTATCGGCGCCAGCGGTTAAACCGCCATCTTCAAGTGCTTGGCTGGCCGGAAGGCGATTTTCTTGCTCGCCTTGATCTTGATGGCTTCTCCGGTCGCAGGGTTTCGCCCCATGCGGGCGGCGCGTTGCCTGACCTGCAAGATGCCAAATCCCGAAATCCGGATCCGCTCGCCTTTCTTGAGATGCTTGGTGATCAGGCTTACGAGATCGCCGAGGATCGCCTCGCCCTCGCGTTTCGTGAGTTCATGATCGGCCGCCAGCCTTGCCGCCAAATGCTTGAGCGTAACGGGACGGCTGGCCTTGGCACTCATTGGTGTCGCTTTGCCCGCCATGATGGATTGCCCTCCTCAGAGGCGCGAAATGCGCACACGCTAGGAGATATGATTCGAGACCGGAAGGAAAGCGGTCTTTGCGCTTTAAGTGGCCAAAACACAGCGCTTTTCGCGTTCGCGCCAGAAGCGGGCCGCGCGCTTTGCGCAGTGCACGTTGGCGGCACATTTCGGAATCGATCCGGGAACGAAGCGGAATCACAACAGGAACGTCGTTCCCTCCTCGCGGGCGTGCCGGCGCCCGCGAGCGCGACGAGGAGTGCGGTGCGTGGTTCGCGCGCCCTCCCGGATCGCGTTAACGAAGCGCTTACCACGTCGGCGACATGGTTGCGATCGCAGCGCGATTGGCGGACGCGGGCGGGGCTCGTTGTTCGCGTCGCCGGGTACCCATGCCACGTCAACGACCGCAACGGCTAAAGCTCGCGACGCGGGAGACCTCGCTCTACCTCCCGGTCAAGCGCTTTCTCGAGTGTCTTGGCTTCGAGGTGAAGGGCGAAATCTGCAGCTGCGATCTCGTCGCGATCCGCGGCGATGAACCGCCGCTCGTCGTCATCGGCGAATTGAAGCTCGGCTTCAATCTCGAACTGGTGCTGCAAGGCATCAACCGGATGGCGGCGTGCGATCAGGTCTGGCTCGCCGTGCGTTTCTCCGGACGGCGCGGCCGCGAGCGCGACCCGCGCGTGCGCAAACTTTGCCGGTTGCTTGGTTTCGGCTTGCTTGGCGTGTCGACGAGCGGCCGCGTCGAGGTGTTGGTCGAGCCCAGGCCTTGGCGGCCGCGCCGCGATGCAAGGCGCCGCTCGCGCCTCGTCGACGAACATCGGCGGCGTCTCGGCGATCCGGTCCTCGGCGGAAGCTGCAAGGCGCCGATCATGACCGCGTACCGCCAGCAGGCGCTCGCGTGCGCGGCGTCGCTGTCGAGCGGTCCGCGACGCACATCCGAGATCAAAACCGCCATACCGGAAGCGCCGAAGATTCTGCTGCGCAACGTCTACGGCTGGTTTTTCCGTGTCGAGCGCGGCAAGTATGCCCTCACGCAGGAAGGTACGGCCGCACTGTCGCGTTGGCCGCGGCCGCAGGCGTAGGCGTTTCGGCGGTGCTGTCGTGATATCGGCGCCGTCCGCGCGGGACGTCCAGGCCTGGTGTGCGCGTTCCCGGCCAAGAAAAAAGCCCCGGCAAGCGGGGCTTAGTGAAGGAGGAAACGCCCATGATTAGGCGCGAGTAAGGTGACCTGATTTGCCCGTTCTGCCAACCGGAAATTCGGCCACGATTTGATATTTGGAATACGTGTGACTTTTTCGTCACAGCGAGGTCTGACGTGTCGCGACCGACGGGAGCCGAGATGGCCAAGGACGGCATGAATCGCCGGCGCAACCTCGGCTTTTTCTTCGATCAATCCGTGGCCCGCCGGCCGGACAAGGTTGCGATCATTGATTTGTTCGGCGGGCGGGAACGCTGCGCGACCTATCGGCAGCTCGACGAGCGGATGAACGGCGTCGCGAGCATGCTCGCTCGGCTCGGCGTGGTGCCCGGCGAGCGCGTCGCCATGCTGATCGGAAACCGCACGGAGTTCGTCGAATTCTTCTTCGGATCGATGCGCGCCGGCGCGATCCCGCTGCCGCTCAACACGCGGCTCGCTGCCGGCACGCTCGATGAGATCATCATGGAGGCCGCGTGCGCGCTCGCGGTCGTCGACCCGTCGAGCCACCGCGATGCGCTCGCGATCGCGCAGCGTTTGCAACTGCGCCAGCGGCTGCTGCTGGATGAGCGCCACGAGGGCTTTCTGTCCTTCGAGGAGGAAATGGCAAAGCCCGCGGTCCCTGTCGATCCGCCTGCTCTTGCCGACGACGCCCAAGCATTCCAACCCTATACGTCGGGATCGACCGGCCGCCCCAAGGGCGCGATCATGACGCACCACGGCATGCTGTGGTACGTCGCCTACAACCAGCGCTATTGGCCCTCCGCCGAGAGCGACCGCGGGCTCGTCGCGCTCCCGCTCTTCCACAAGAACGCGCTGCGCGGCACGGTGAAGCCGATGCTTTACGCCGGCGGCTCCTTCGTGCTCATGCCCGCCTATGAGCCGCGCGCGTATCTCGATGCCTTGGCCAAGTACAAATGCACCTATTCGCGCGGAGTGGCGGCGGTGTTCACGATGTTTCTCCAGCATCGCGACTATCTGCGCACGCTCGACCTCAGCGCGCTGCGCGGTATGACGATCGGATCGGCGGTGGTCACGCCCGAGCTCGTGGACGCGGTCGAGCGCGCGCTTCCGCACGTCAAGGTGTCGGAAAGTTACGGCTTGACCGAAGGCGGAAGCCCGCTGCGCGCGCCGATCGACGGCCGCGCGGTCCCGCGCGGCAGCCCCGGCGTGCCTGCGCCCGAGATCGAGCTCAGGCTGATCGATGCCGAGGGCAACGGCGCCGATGAAGGCGAGCTTCTGATCCGCTGTCCCTATGTCTGCCGCGGCTATTACAACGAGCCGGAGATCACGCGCGCCAAGCTCACCGACGGATGGCTGCACACCGGCGACGTCTTCTGCAAGGACAAGGATGGCTTCTTCTACTTCCGCAGCCGCGTCGACGACATGTTCAGTTGCGGAGGGGAAAACATCTATCCGAAGGAGGTCGAGAATCTGCTGTTCGGCCATCCTGAAGTGGTCAATGCGGTGGTCGCGCCGGTGCCGCATCCGGTGAAGGGCTTGGTGCCGGCCGCGATGGTGATCGCGCGCGCGGGTTCGACGGTCACGGCGGAGGATCTCAAGACCTATTGCCTGGCCAAGGGTCCTGCTTATTCGCACCCCCGTTTTGTCGACATCGTCGCTGCGCTGCCGCTCAACGGCGCCGGCAAGATCGATCGCCGCGCGGTGGCGGCGAAGCTCAACGCCGCCTACGAGGCGAAATCCGGCGCGGACGACGCGACGGCATGACCGCCTTGGGCCGCTTGCGGCTCACGTCCGACCAAGCCCAGTCCCCACCGAGCATCGTACCTGTCGTTGACAACGCGCCGGTGCCGGCTTGGAATGTTTGCGATCGGGCCCGCATCCGCCGTTGCAATGGACCAAAAAGACGACCGCATGACGCACGCCGCCGCGAACACCGCCTCTGGCGTCGGCGCCTCGCTTCTGCGCAAGGAAGACGCGCGCCATCTGCGCGGGCGCGGCCAGTTCGTTTCCGACGTGCAGCTTCCGCGTATGCAGGACGTGGCCTTCGTCCGCAGCCCGTACGCCCATGCGCGCATCAAGGGCATCGCGGTCGCGCCCAATGCCAGCGGACGAATTTTCACCGCGCGTGATCTTCCGCGCCTGGGCGAGATGCGCGCGGTGCCGCAGGTGCCCGGCTTCAAGGTTTCGGGCTATCCGCCGCTCGCCACGCAAAAGGTGAGGTATGTCGGCGAAGCCATTGCCGCCTGCATCGCGCCCACGCGCGCGGAAGCGGAGGACCTGGCCAAGACGGTCAGCGTCGATTTCGAAGTGCTGCCGGCCGTCATCGACGCGGCCGCCGCGCTGACCGACGCGCCCAGCCTTGTGCACGAGAATTGGTCGAACAACCTTTTCATCGAGCGCGTGTTCCAAGACGGCGATATCGACGCGGTGGCGCGCACGGCCGACGTCGTCGTGCGCCGGAACTATCGCATGCATCGGCACGTCGCGGTTCCGCTCGAGGGGCGCGCGGTGCTGGCCTATCGCGACCACCGCCTGGACGAGCTCGTGGTTTATACCTCGACGCAAGTCCCGCACATCATCCGGCTGGGATTGTCCGAGGTGCTCGGGCTCGACGAGCGTCGGATTCGCGTCATCGCGCCCGACGTGGGCGGCGGTTTCGGCTCGAAGGCGCGACTGTCGCCGGAAGAGGCGGCGATCGCCGCGCTCGCGCTCGAGGTCGATCACCCCGTGCGCTGGGTGGAGGATCGCGGCGAACATTTCCTGGCGTCGACCCATACCCGCGATCACCACTATCGTGTCGCGGCATACGCCGACAAACGCGGCCGACTGCTGGGGATCGACGTCGAGTTGATCGTCGACGGCGGCGCCTATGCGATGTGGCCGAATGGGCCGTTTCTGGAGACCGGAATGGCCGCGCGCAATCTTCCGGGGCCATACGACATCCGCCACTACCGGGTGAAGACCTACACCGTCGCTACCAATAAATCGCCGATCGGTCCTTATCGCGGCGTCGGCCGGCCGGGCGCCTGTTTCGCCATCGAGCGCACCATCGACGAAGTGGCGCGCGCGGTCGGGCGCGATGCGGCGCAGGTGCGCATGGAAAACATGGTCACGTCCGCGCAGATGCCTTACACCACGATCGCCAACCTCAAATTCGACAACGGCGACTATCCCGCCGCGGTCAGACTTTGCGCCGACGCCATCGACCTTCCCGCGGTGCGCGCCCGGCAAAGACAGGGCGAACCCGATGGCCGGCTCATCGGCGTGGGCTTTGCCTGCTATTCGGAACAGACCGGCCACGGCTGCGGCGAATGGGTCAGCCGCGGCAGTCCGTTCATTCCGGGCTACGAAAGCTGCACCGCGCAACTCATGCCGGACGGCACGCTCATCCTGTCGGTGGGAATTCAGTCGCACGGGCAGGGTCTGGTGACGACGCTCGCCCAGATCGCGCACGAGGAGCTCGGCATCGATCCCGCGAAGGGAGCGGGCGATAGTTATCTTACGAAAGATTTTCTCATGATATCAATTAATTAAAGAGAAGCTAACTTTACGATCTAAGCAGCGGGCTGCATATAGGTAGCACTCTTACGAGGCCGACAAAATTTCGGGCGCAAGTAGACTGTCCGCCCCACCCTGAGGAGTTATTGGCAAGGTCGTCAGGCTGGATCGGTCGAGTGCGGTCGCGGAACGGAAAATCCACGGTGCTCTCCAAAACTTCGACCTCGTGTCAAATCAGCCGCACAGTGCATTTGCAGGATGACAGGTTATGGAAGGGAGGGGCGGAGCATGGGCGGGCCCACCTCCATGACCACTTTGGTCTCACCAGCGCACATCGCCGCGCAGGCGGGAGGAACATTCTCCGCCCTCGAACACCGAGATCCCAAGTAGCTAAGTTTGGCCTCGCACGTTGGTCCTTGCCGCGGTCGCGCCTAGCTGAAGGCGCGAACGAGAAACAACGTGACGCCCGGAAACGCAGTCAACACGGCCAGCCTGATAAAATCGGCAGCAACGAACGGCAGGACGCGGCGGTAAACCTGCACGATTGACACATCGCGGGCAATGCTGGTGACGATGAGGACGCCAAGCCCGATCGGCGGCGCGATCAGTCCGATGCCCACCACGGTGAGCACAAGAATGCCGAACCAGATGCCGACCTCATCCTTTGGAATGCCAAAATCGAGCGTGTTGATGATTGGAAAGACCACCGGGATGGTTAGCAACATCATCGCCAGTTCATCCATCACGCCGCCGAGCAGGATGTAGAACACCATCAGGGCCGCCATGACAGCGTAGGGCGAGATCGACAGGCCACCAATCAATTCCGCCGCCTCCTCGGGCATTTGGGTGAGCGCAAGAAAGGCGTTGAATACCTCAGCTCCGAGTAGGACGGCGAAGATCATCGCGGAAGTGGTTGCTGTCTGGACGAGGCTGTAGGCGAAATCCGACCACCTCAGGCGGCGCTGCATCAACCCCGCCAGCAGCATCAATACGGCCCCGACCCCGGCCGCCTCGGTTGCCGTGAAGATGCCGCTGTAGATGCCGCCCAGCACGACCAGGATAACAAGCAACGCAGGCCAGACGCTGAGCAGTGAGCCGGATAACCTTGTTTCGCCATCAGCCTTCTCGTGGATCGGAGCCAACCCCGGATTACGGCTCGCCACGATGCGGATGACGAGGCAATAGAGGACAACGGCGAAGATGCCTGGGACAAGCGCCGCCTGGAACAGCTTCGCGATGTTCTGCTCCGCGATGATGGCGTAGATCACCAGGATGATGGACGGAGGGATCAGCAGATCGACGACCCCGCCGACAGCGATGATCGCGCTTCCGAACGCGGGCTCGTAGCGCAGTCGTTTCATTTCCGGTAGCGCGGCACGGCTGAATGTCGCGGTGGTCGCGAGTGACGAGCCGCAGATCGCGCCGAAGATGGAGCACGCTCCAATCACCGAAATGCCGAGTCCGCCACGCATCCGCCCGACCAGGATGCTGCACAGCGCAAACAGGTCGCGGGCGAGACCGGAACGTTCCGCGAATGCGCCCATCAGCACGAACAGTGGGATGACGGAGAGCGTGTAATTCGCGAACAGATAATAGGGTGTCGCGTTGAGGAAATTCAAAAAGCTGGAGAGTCCGACAAAGTAGACGTAGCCGGCGCTTCCCACGACCAGCATCGAGAGCGCGACCGGCATTCGCGCCATGATAAGCAAGAACATCGCGACAAAGCCGCCGACTCCGACAGCGAATGGGGTCAAGTTGAGCCCCGCAGCAGACGGCCCGCGGTGAGCACGCAGACCAAGGCGAGAAGGAACAGCATGATCACGCCCGCTAGCATGAACCAGCCGATCGGCAGGCCGATCACGGTGCTAACGGTATGGCTGCGGATTGCGTCGACGGCGGCGACCGAGAGCCGCCAAGAGAGAATCACGGCCGCGGCGGCATAGACGATATTCCAAAATGCATCGATGGCAGTGCAGATCCGCTCCGACAAGGGCTGCGTGAACGTATCGATCACAATGTTCGATCGGTTGAGCTGGCCGAACGGCAGGAACGCGAATGCAGCGACTGCGGTCGCCGCCTGGATCAGCTCGACGTCCCCTGGGATCGATGCTGCAAGAAACCAACGCGTGGCAATGCTTGCTACGATGAGCATGCCCGCTGCCAGCATCAGGCTTCCGCCGAAGAAAGCGGCCGCGTGCGACGCGCGATCCAGGAAACCTCCACGCGGAGGCGTATTAGCCGAATCCCATTCAGGCATATCCGTCAGGCTGACTCGTATTTCGCCACTAGTTCGCGGGCGGTTTCGACGAGTTTCTGGCCGTTCTGACCACGGTCGGACATTTGCTTGACCCAGGCTTCGTAGATCGGCTCGACTGCTTTGCGCCAAGACTTCACGCTCTCTTCCGGCAGCGACTCGATCGTATTCTTGCGCTTGCGGACCAGGTCCGTGACGACCACGGCCTCATTGTCCCAAATGGCCCCGGCGTCGGCAGCGGGCCTCAATCCGCTGTTAGCTTCGATCACGGCCTTGAGATCGCCTGGAAGGCTTTCGTAACGTGGCTTGTTCATGGCTAGTAAGAACGACGTGGTGCTCAGTGTCGGTGAGCCGGGAATTTCCGTGTGGAATTTGACGAGTTCCTGAATCTTCAAGGTGGGTACCGCCTCCCATGCAAGCACACAACCGTCGATCACGCCTTGCGCCAACGCCTCAGGAACTTGCGGCACGGGCATCGCGATGGCGTTGACGCCGACGCTGCGGAGCGCGTCACCAAGCAGTCTAGCGGAGAAGCGCAGGCGGATCCCGCGCAAATCATCCAGGCTCCTTATGGCCCTGTTGGCGTGGATGACGCCGTGATCCTGCGCGAAGAAGCAGATGGGGTGGACCTCTCTGAATTCGTCGCGCATGTGGCGCTCTGAGAACTCTTGCAAAGCCTTCGAATTGGGGACAGCCTTGCGGGCGCCGATGAAAGGCAAATCGAACACCTCGATAATAGGGAAGCGACCAGCTGTGTACGCGGGCAAGGTCCACACAATATCCACGACGCCGTCGCGCGCCTGGTCGAAGAGCTGCTGAGGGCTGCCGCCAAGCTGCATCGACGGGAAGATATCGATCTTGATCCGGCCCTTCGATTCCGTCTCGATCTTGCGCGCCCAGGGCGCGATGAATTTGGCCGGCACATTGCCATTCCGCGCCAAGAAGTGGTGAAGCTTCAGCCTAAATTCAGCGTCCTGCCCGAAGATCGGTCTGGCTACCCATGGCGTAGCCAAGGTGCTGCCCATGCCAATCAGAACACGTCGACGAGGACTGCGCATGCTTTTCCTCACAAGACACGAACAACTAACTTTTGTATTGTCAGCCTATGATACTGCAGTGAAATATCAAACTCCTTTCTTAGCAACCCGCCAACCCGCGGCGGCAGGTACTCAGGTGACAAATGGGTCCGCGCCATCGGATATTTTCTTGAGTAGCTATCGGCAAAGAGGGACGCGATGAACATCTTAGCCAAAATCCAGCGGCGCGGTTTCGTATCGGGCATCTTCAGTGGGATAGCCGCGGCTGCCCTCGCAAATGTCGCGCGCGCGCAGACGCCCGATCCCACACCCTGCCAATTGGGCCCGTCGCCGCACCAGAAAGGACCACTGGTGTGGATGGATATGGATCAGAT